>OCTW011472197.1_pt1 | contig 25325 bp, 16 predicted proteins | sample 1539671 | NCBI WGS metagenome assembly OCTW01 (sample SAMN02144230, study PRJEB22623) | gut metagenome | biome: sheep rumen | host: Ovis aries | place: New Zealand | reverse complement strand
CAAACGGAAGCGTTCCTGTATATGGTTCAAATGGAATTATCGGTTTTACAGATATTCCCAAATATAAGGATAAGATAATACTTGGACGCGTAGGAGCTTATTGCGGATCAGTAGAATATTGTAAAACAGATTTTAACGCAACAGATAATACACTTGTTACAACATGTGATACTTCAAAAATCCTATATGGATATGCATATTATTTACTAAAACAATATAAACTCAACGAGTATTCAGGTGGATCAGCTCAACCACTAATAACACAAGGTTTATTAAAACACTTAAAGTGCAATTTGCCTTCTTTAGCATTTCAAGAAAAAATTATTTCAATTTTATATAAATATGAAAAGATAATTGAAAATAACAATAAACGAATCAAAGAGTTAGAGCAGATGGCAGAAAATCTTTACAAAGAATGGTTTGTCCGTTTTCGCTTTCCGGGACACGAAAACGCCGAGTATAAAGATTCCAAAATGGGTAAAATTCCTGTAGGTTTCTCAGTGAAAAAGATACAGGATGTTATCTTACGTTACATTGGCGGTGGTTGGGGAAACGATGAAGAGGATAGAGATTATGTTGTCAAAGCTTATGTGATTCGCGGAACTGACTTTCCGAACGTTAAAAAGGGAAATTTGTCTACTTGCCCACATCGTTATCATAAAAAGAGTAATTACAAGGCAAGAGAATTACATGATCTGGATATTGTTTTAGAAGTGTCCGGAGGAACAGCTGAACAACCTGTTGGTCGAACTCTACTTGTTACACAGGACGCCATTGATCGCTTAGGAGGACAGGTGATTTGTGCAAGCTTCTGCAAACAAATACAGCTGAATAAAAATGAGGTTTCACCGTATTATTACTATTATTGGATGAATTATCTGTATGATACAAGAATTATTGATCGTTTCCAACTACAGTCAACAGGCATCATAAATTTTCAGTTTGAGTATTTTGTTAGAAAATGTGAAATACTGTTACCTCCCAAAGAGCTTATGCAAAGATTTGATCAGCTTATTGTCCCTATATATAATTCAATATCAACTCTCTCAAAACAGAATGAAAACCTCATAAAACAGCGCGACCTGCTGCTACCGCGCTTGATGAGTGGTAAATTGGAGGTGTGAATATGTTTGCAGCATGTACATATGAAGAAATAGAAGAAATAGAAAGACAAGTTGAAAACAAAGAAATAGTTGTATTGTTATTTGCACGTCCTACAGAGAAAACAATCTTAGAAGAATTTGAGTATATCCATTATAATTCCGCGAAGTATTGTTCTATATATGCTATTGGATACACAGATGATTTTTCGAAAGCATCAAACTCCTCGTTTAGACGAGTTGATTGTTATATGAAAAATGATTGGTACTATAGTGCAGAGGCATTTGTCAATTTTAAGGAAAAATTACAAAACCGAATAAAATGGGAATACTCCGGAGAAGCAGAAGTGCTTGTTCTTCAAAATAATCCCGGAGGAAAGAAGCCGTTAAACTTTTCGAATTACGTAGCGATTACATTAAACAAAGGTATTCGTGAAGAATATATTGATTCTTTTCAAAAGTTTATGGAATCCTTGATACGTTCTTCGAAAAAAAGTATTATCGAAAAAGGCACAATAAGTGATAATCGCAATTCCAGATTGAGTATAAAAAACGTTTTGGTTGATGCAATTACTGATTGTAAAAAAACTCTTGTTCCAGTAAATGATATTATTCAAGATAGGCTTTTCTATCGTACAGCTATACATAACGAGGTGGCATCTATGTATAATTCTATTTCCGAGAATGATACTATTCAGAAAACAGATAATGCTCCAAAGCTTTTTATTTCATATTCTCAGGATGATGACAATCATAAGAATTGGGTTTTAAAACTTGCTACTGATCTTCGTAATATGGGTGTTGATGCAACACTGGATCAATGGGATTTGAGAATAGGATCTGATTTAAGCTTATTTATGGAACAAGGGCTAAGTGATGCATCCATGGTTATATGTGTTTGTTCCGAGCAGTATGTAAAAAAAGCAAATGCCGGTATAAGAGGAGCCGGTTATGAAAAAATGATAATGGTACAACCCATGCTTAATGATACAAATATTGATTATATTATACCAATTGTACGAAACAATACTTCGGATAACAAGACACCACGCTTTTTGGGTACAAAGCTATATATTGACTTTACAGATGATTCGTTATACTTAGACAAGCTAAGTGAATTAGTATGCCGAATTTTTAATAAAGATATTTCAAAAAAACCACCTTTGGGTAAATCCCCGTTTAGCGATACACGCACAGCGGAAATTAATCTAAAGAATGCTATTGAAAAATCCCGGTATCACTCGCCTGAGATGACGGGAACTGTTTCATTTAACTATACTAATAATAGTGGCAACTATACAATTGGCACTGGAGAATTTGAGTTTGTAACGCATTGGAGCACTTGCGGTTTCAACTCAATTTATGCATATAATGATAGAACAAAAGCAATTGGGTATATTCCAGGATATCATTCCTTTCCAAAGATTGATGAAATAAAGAGTTTTGATTTTACCAGTCGAACTAGGGTTGTTTATGTTGATGAGGTAGTTGTTTGGATGAATGAATATGGTCGTTTTGCGGCTACAAAGATCACAAATGTATGCCGTGAATCGCAAGGAGTGATTGCAAATCTATCCTTTGAATATGTGATTTATTCATAATTGGGGGTATAAATATTAATATAGAACGAGTGCATTTTTGGAATAGTAACGATATGGCATATGGAAGAAAACTTGAAAAAATAGAAACTATGGCTATTCCTGAATACGACAGTATTGATATTAATGACGCCATAGAGTTTTTTGAAATCAAAAAGTACTTTGACGATGGTGCATATTCAAAGACATGGACAGATGAACAGCAAGAAGAATATAAAGAAAAAAGCAAAAAGTTTTTCGGATTAACTATGAGATTCTTTAATGCGCTTTCTGATTCTTCCATTGTCCAGGAATATGAAAAAATAGAAGATTATCCGTATCGAACCACATTCTGGCAGTTATTTGATAAATGTAAGCTATACAATAAGATATCTGAAATTGCATTTACTTCCATTCTTCAATCAAAGCATCTTTCGTTACATGATATTCTTTTACATAAAACCATTGTAAATAAGTATGGGAATGTGATAAGAACTTTTATCCTTGGCGATTTCGAGAATATGCAGTATATTATTCATGTATATGAACAGAACTATACGCAGTCAGAAAAATTGTATTTGCCAGATGAACTGACACCGGATGATAAATGTAAATTCATAGAAACATATCTTGATAGTGATTATCCAAATATGAATTCTATCGAAACAATTTCATTGATGCAGCCTTCAAAAGAATTACCCATTTCAGATATGCTGCGCCTAAAAGCAAAGCGTAGGTATCAAGAAGAAAGTAAAAAGGTTTTTGAAAACGGTTCGTTTTTTTCGTATGGTACTGAACTTAGTTTTTCTCCTGAACAAGAGGAAGAGAAGATAGCTAAAAGAGCAGATCGTAAGTTTAGCGTAAGCTATAGTACAAAATGGTTGCTTGACACATTAGACTATCCAAGTATATTAAACAACTTTATTTACATTTTTGAATATGTTGATTACCCTCAGATGAGGTGTTTGCATATTGCTAAAGAATCTGAATCCGGAGTGTTTGAGCGCACAATGCAGTCAAAGTCATCAAGAATATATCCGGTTTATTATGCATTTCGATTTGCTAATGGATTAGCTCAAATGCAAATGCATGCGTACTATGGATTTTTGAATCAAAACAATATACGATATGAAGATGTTTTGGAATGGTTTTTTACAAAGTATTTGCAGGAAGAATTCGGTTGTTCTGAAATGAGGGCCTCTTTCCCGAGTGAGGGAACTTCATATTATGAAAAATGCATCACATTATGCAGCTTGCTTGACAGCGTTTTAAAGCAGTTTTCGTTATATTTTGAAACCGGAGATATTGATTTCGAATTATTGTCAATGATACAGGGCTCAAAAAAGTTTGGAGATATTCCAAGCCTTGTTGCCAATAAATACATTTATGGGAACGGAAATAAAATTAACAATCTAAAAAACACTATGTTTTCAGATCAATGCATGTTATCTTTCGTGCCACGAATTCATAATGAAGGAAAAACATACTCAAGGTTATATGATTTACTGTATAATGAAAAAATCTATTTATCAGATTATGATGAGCATTATGTTCCAACAATCAACTGGCTTGAAGAAAATGGATTAATTACAATTGACGATAATGGATTGATTCAATTAGGAGATTTTTACAAGATTGCAATATTAAAGGATTTATTTGATACCGGCGTAATAAGCAAATGGCATTTTGATCCAAATGCACTTCCTGTGATACAAGAATGGGTTGATGCCGGTTTGCTTGTTGAAAAGTCAAGCCTGCTAACCCAACAAGAAGTAAACTATTTTGATTATATTCTTAACAACGCAAAATATGATAATGGTTTACAGCTTAGAAACAAGTACGCACATGGTAATCAGTTAGCAATTACAGATGAAAATGAACACAAGAATAATTACTATTATTTCCTTAGAATTTTTACTATTCTTGCAATCAAAATAAACGATGATTTTAGTTTGAGAGAAAATGATCAAGCAAATGATTCAGAAGATAGTCAATGAAATAGTTATTTATCGTGTAATCTGTGATAATTAGGTGTGGTGAGTAGTAAACTGGAGGTGCAGTTTTGGATAAAGATTTAGAGGTATTAAAAAGAGTTGATGAAATAAAACCCATTGCTAATAATACTTATACTGGAAGAGCGAAAACATTTAATAATATAAAAATGGTAAGCAATAATCCCAATTTTATTTCATGGAGAGAAGAAGCAAAACATAGCCTGAGAAAACTGAAGCCAAATCCTCTTATTGATGAAATAGTAAGTTTGCTTGACAGCTTTCGTGGGTATACCGATGAGAGAGATTATCAAATTCTTCAATCTAAAATACAACTGATACTAGATAATCCAGAGGAATTTCTTTTGGAAGATGAGAAAGAAGCAGTTGATAATCAACGCTTATCAAAAGGTGCTTTTATTAACACAGCGTTTGATGATTATGAATTGATCGAACAAATCGGACAAGGCGGAAACGGAAGAGTATTTTCCGCCATAGATTCTAACGGAAATGATGTTGCAATAAAATTTGTTGAAAGGGATATACCCAAAAGAAAATACAAACGTCTAAAAAATGAAATCAACTTTTGTGAGAAAAATGAACACAAAAACATAATTCGTGTTATCGATCATGGTGTTGCACGTTTTAGTGGAAAAGACTATGTATTCTATGTTATGCCGTTATATCCCATTACTCTTGAGAAGAAGATAAAAGCAGGGATAGAACCCGATGTAGCGGTAACAATCTTTATGGGGATTATTCAGGGCTTAAGATTTGCACATAACAAAGGAATAATACATAGAGATATTAAGCCAGAGAATATTCTTTTTGCACAAGGAAGTAATGAACCTGTTATTTGTGACTTTGGTATCGCACACTTTTCAGAAGATGAATTATTAACTCTTGTAGAAACAAAGCCCGGAGATAGGCTAGCTAATTTTCAGTATGCTGCGCCGGAACAAAAAATCAAAGGCGGTGCAAATACTGTAACCGGAAAGGCTGACGTTTATGCAGCAGGTTTAATTTTAAATGAAATGTTTACAGGTGAAATTCCACAGGCTGGAGGGTATAAAACAATAGCTGATGTTAATCCTGAATATGCTTTCTTAGATGAACTATTTGAGGAGATATACCAACAAGACCCAGATGAACGCCTTTTCCCTGCTGAAAGAATAATAAAGGAATTGGTTGTTCTTGCGGATTATTTTAAAAATGAACAGGCTAAGAAACGATTAGAACAATCTATAGATACAGAGAATAAAACAGAAGAGTTTGAAGCAACTGTAGAACACCCATATTATAGAGATGGGGAAATTGTTTTTGTTATGGATAAAAAATTACCGAATGAGTGGGTTGAAATTCTTACAAGAGGAGGTTATTCGCATACTTCTCAGTTAGGTTATGAACCCCAAAAGCTTAGAATTTCAGATGGAAACTTAATAATAATGCCGCTGAAAACCAATTACAATGAATCCACAATAAGATCAATTGTTACATATACAAAATCATGGATTTCTTCGACAAACTATGAATATTCTGAGAGATTAAAGCGTTTTGCTGAAGAAAAAGTCAGGCAGGAAGAGACCAAAAGAAAAGCTGAATTGAAGGAAATAGAAAGACGACAAAGTATTAATTCTTTGCTCAAAGATCTATAACGTTTTAATAGGTTTTTCATACGTAAGATAATAACTGCATTTTGGTTTGTGTTGTACTATATAACGGAGGTACAAATATGCCCGAGAAAAAAGCTTTTATTTTTGATACAAATTTTATTATTCAAAACAAGGGACTAAGTGATGTAATCGAAAACCTTAAGGATGATTATAATTTGTATGTTACACAACTATCTATTGACGAACGAATTGCTCAACAAATACGCGATAGATATGTTGTGTATGATGAAGCAGAAAAACTTCAAAAAGAATATTCGAGTTTATTATCTTTTAATTTTAAGAAATCAAAAGACGAAATAAAAGAATATGTAAAAAATGGCGTTCAGGGAATCTACAAAAAAGCCTTTAGTGATACTATCATAGAGTATTCTACCACATCTGATTCTTTTAAAAGAGTTATTCAACGAGCAAACGATAAATTACCACCTTTTTCAAATGACAAAAATGCAAGTGATAAAGGGTTCAAGGATTGTATTTTATGGTTTTCAATTTTAGATTTCTTTAAGCGCAATGGAGAAAAAGAGGTTTTGTTTATTACAAACGACCAAGGCTTTTTAAAAAACGGGGAGTTTTTGGTAGATGAGTTTTGCAAAGAAACAGGGAAAAATATTGAAATCCAGCCAATGTCTTTTTATAAAGAGACGCTTGGTTTAGAAAAAAAAGAAACTAATCCGGAAGATGTAGCTGAAAAAGAGATTCCAAATATAGATATAATAAGGGAAAAAATATCAACTGTTGTAGAAGATATTAGAATTGTAAAGTATTATAACGATTTTGGCTTTGAGTGTTGGGAGAAAACATTCTCAACATCAAAACCGTTTGACAAAGACTACATTCAGCTTGTGTTTGAGGGTCTTGATTCTGTAATTAATAAACACTTCTTGGAAAGCTCAATACAAGCCACAGAGGCATTAGGATACGATAATAGGATCACAAACGGATATATTGAAATTTCGATTAAAGCACTGGAAGAATTGAAAAAATTATATGATGATATAAAAACTCGATATCCTCAATACTTAGATCCACTCTTTGAAGCAACAGCAAAAATACTTAATTCTAATTACGTTGAACCTATTACTCCATTAAACGATGATGATTTGCCCTTCTAATTAATAGGAATTATGAAATTAACTTATTGAGCAGGTGACACTATGCGCAATTTTATTTCTGAAAACGATATAGAACAGGCGATACTGGACAAGCTCAGAGCAAAGCCTTTTGAGTATGACATCTTTGTCTGTGACGCTGACCCTTCAAAACGTGATGACTTAAATGACGGTACAGGTCGCGCTTCAAAAAAGGAGTGCGTGCTGCCCGATGTGCTTCGCTGCACCCTGAAAAGGCTGAATCCAGCTATTGAGGACGAGCATATAGATCGTATCGTAAAGGAATTGCGTCGAGATTTTACCGGTACTGATATTGAAGCAACTAACTATAGGCTATATCAACAGCTTCGCAACAATATCAAGATATCCGTCCGCAGAAACGGTAAAGAGGATTTTGATTTTGTTAAGCTTATTGATTTTGAACACCCCGAAAACAATACTTTTACCGTTGTGTCGCAGATGTGGATTCAGGGCAAGGTGTATTACCGCCGTCCCGATATTTTGATCTTTGTCAACGGTTTGCCCCTTGTATTCATTGAGCTGAAAAACAGCATTGTTAAAGTTGAAGAAGCGTATAATAAGAATTTGCAGGATTACAAAAAGGATATTCCAAACCTTTTTGCGTTCAATCAGATTTGCGTGCTTTCAAACGGCTTGGAAACAAGACTCGGTGCTTTTAACGCAACTTATGACTATTTCTTTGAGTGGCTGAAGATCAGGGATGAAAAAGAAGCTCCTAACCGCGAACAGCTTGCCAAAACAGAAACCGCATCCGATAGTTCTGTCAGATACTTTGTTGACGGTTTGCTTGAAAAAACGCGTTTGATTGATTATATTGAAAACTTCGTTTTGTTTGATAGACAAAGCGTAAAAATAATCGCTAAGAACCATCAATATCTCGGCGTTAATAACCTGATAGAATCCGTTAATAACCGTAAAAAACTAAACGGTAAACTCGGTGTATTTTGGCATACCCAGGGTTCAGGTAAATCCTATTCGATGGTGATGTTTGCGCGTAAAGTCAGACGTAAAATCAACGGCAATTTCAGTTTTTTGATTATCACCGACAGAGAAGATTTGGATACACAGATTCACAAAAACTTTGTCCGTACAGAGGTTATTGGCGCAAAAGAACAGTGTCAGCCGAAAAGCAGCGCGCAGCTCAGAGAATTCTTAAAAACTAACAAGGCGTTTATCTTTACGCTTATACATAAATTCCGCTATGATAAGGGCAAAAAATATCCCGTGCTCTCAACGCGCGACGATATTATTGTGATGGTGGATGAAGCGCACAGAACGCAGTATAAAGACTTGGCGGAGAATATGCGTACCGCTTTGCCAAACGCCAATTATATCGCGTTTACCGGCACGCCTTTGCTCGGCTCCAAACGATTGACAAACCAGTGGTTCGGCGACTACGTTTCGGAATATAATTTTGCACAGTCGGTTGAGGATGGCTCCACTGTTCCGCTGTACTATACACGGCGCGTCAAAGAGGTCGGACTGAAAAATGATTTCCTTGATGATGACGTTGTGGACATCATTGAAGAAGAAAACCTGAACGAGGATGAAACGCGTTTGCTCGAAAACTCCTCCTCGCGTATTTTAGAGGTTATCAAGCGTGACGACCGGTTAGATAAAATTGCGCGTGATATAGCGCACCACTTCCCGCGCCGGGGATTTCTTGGCAAGGGCATGGTTGTTTCTGTCGATAAATATACTGCTGTGAAGATGTATGATAAGGTGCAGCACTATTGGAAAATCGAGAAACAGGGAATCATGAAAGAGCGCAATGCTGCCGCAACAAAAGAAGAACGCGACAGACTCACGCATATTCTGAATTATATGAATTCCGTAGATATGGCGGTGATTATTTCTGAGGAGCAGGGAGAGGTTGAGAAGTTCCAAAAACAGGGACTTGATATTACCGAACACCGCCGCAAAATGAATGAAATAACACCGGAAGGCTTAGATATTGAAGATAGGTTTAAGCTGCCGTATGATCCGTTGCAGCTCGTATTTGTCTGCGCAATGTGGTTGACAGGATTTGATGTAAAGAATCTGTCAACGCTTTATCTTGACAAGCCCATGAAAGGACATACTTTGATGCAGGCTATAGCCAGAACCAATCGTGTGTATCCGGGTAAGTCTTGCGGTATTATTGTTGACTATGTAAACGTTTTTGGATATATGAAAAAGGCGTTGTCACAGTATGCTATTGGTAATGACGGAACAGAGTTTCCGCCTAAGCAGATTGATAAACTGATTGGTTATATTAATGACACTATTATAGAAGCTGATAAGTTTCTTATGTCGCTTAATATAGATATTAGTAAGATAATAGAAAACAAATCCACTCTTGATCAGTTGGATGACTTGCGCAATGCGTACGATATCATTGTTTCTAACGATGAAGACAAAGAAAAGTTTAAGGTTATCCTAAATACTATGATGAATCTTTATGACGCTTCTAAACCGGAAGTGTTCGAGATGCATTGGTATAATGAGAAATTCTCTGCTCTGTCGTATTTATATGGTCTTTTGCATCACACGATTGACGATGAAAAAGTTGAGCGTGCCAGAGTGAGAATGGCAAAAGTATTGGATAGCAGCGTTCTGGTGGATACATCTGATAACGGAAGTACTGATGCAGAATATGTGATTCAAAGCACAACTGTGATTGATTTATCCAAAATAAATGTTGACGAACTGAGAAATGAGATAAAAACTGCGCAGTACAAGGCGATAGAAATAGATGATTTAAAAGCCTATTTGGAACAGGCTTTGCAGCAGATGATAAGGAAGAACTGTACCCGCACTCGGTTTTCTGAGAGATATAAAAATATTATTGACAGATATAACGCGGGTGGTACAGAAAACGAGAATTATTATGAGCAGCTTGTCCAACTAATTAATGAAATGAAGCAGGAAAACGATAGAGCGGATACCGAAGGATTAACAGAAGAGGAACTTGAAATATTTGATTTGTTGATGGCGGGGAAGAAACTGTCCCAAGCTGATGAGCAAAAAGTAAAGCTTTCTGCCAAAAACCTTGTGAAAAAGCTAACCGACAACAAAAATGATTTGCTCGTTGTTGATTGGTATAAGGATGATAAACCTAAAGCAAGAGTGAAATCAACAGTTGAACGGTCTCTTGATGCGGATCTTCCGGACAGCTACGATGCGGAATCTTTCCGTTCGAAAATTGATTTATTGATGAATCACTTTGTTGATATGGCTGTTCAGGGCTATGGTTGGATTAGTTCGGTAGCTTAAGCGATTTAAGGCAAAATACATATAGATAGAAAGAACAATTTGAATCTTTAAAGTCAGCAGGCATACAGATATCGTATGCCTGTTGTTTTTATTTGTGCCAAACAAGGTTTATTTATTATACTCAAGCCCATTGACTTATCGCCTAATATGTGCTATTATTTAGGCGATAATAATAGCGTTAGGTGATTATATGCGTAATTTTGATTATTCAGATTTAATAAACAAAAGTTGGGATAACGAGATTCTCGGGCTTGTTGCTCAGATCCATGAGTATAAGGCTCGGCAGGAATTATACTTAAAGCAGCAGCCAATGCAACTTGACAGGCTTGTTGAGATCGCTATCGTTCAGAGCACGGAAGCGTCGAATGAGATCGAGGGAATCCGCACGACTAATACACGTTTGAAACAGCTCTGCGCAGACAAAACCACTCCGCATAACCGCGACGAGGAGGAGATCATCGGCTACCGTGATGTGCTCAATACAATTCACGAGAGATACGAGTATATTCCGCTTACGGCTAACCACATTTTGCAGCTTCACCGCGACCTCTATAAATACTCCGAAAAAAGTATCGGCGGCAGCTTTAAGAACACGCAAAACTATATCAACGCCACGGGTGCTGACGGTAACAGCTATATTCTGTTTACGCCGCTTGCGCCGTTTGAAACACCGGAAGCGATCAACCGAATTTGTCAGAGCTATAATCGGGTTATTGATACTCAGGAAATTGATCCGCTGATTCTGATCCCGACATTCATTCACGATTTTCTCTGTATTCATCCGTTCAACGACGGGAACGGGCGTATGAGCCGCCTGCTGACGACTTTGCTGTTGTACAGGTCAGATTATGTAATCGGCAGATATATCTCCTTAGAGAGCAAAATAGCGAAGAATACGGTGCTGTATTATAACGCCCTCAGCGAGTGCCAACAAGGCTGGCACGAAGGAACGGAGGATACTTCGCCGTTTATCAAATATTTGATCCATACCATCTTAGCGGCGTACAGGGATTTTGAAGCTCGAATTGAGATTGTTGCTGATAAGACAACCGCTTATGATATCGTAAAGAAAGCAACTATGAATAAGCTCGGCAAATTTACAAAGGCGGATATTATGGAGCTATGCCCCACCGTTGGTAGAGCCTCAATAGAAAATGCGTTAAAAAAGCTCGTTGAAGAAAACATCCTCGTTCGCCACGGCAGCGGACGCGCGACGTTTTATACCAAAAGCGAATAACAGAATGGCTGGTGTAATCTCATTTCGGATTACACCAGCCATTATTTGTAATTAGCGTTTTCAAATGATACCGCCTGTCAAATACCGCTGTAGATATGTAACATTTCCGACTGTTATTTGTCCGGCAGAATTCAAATCTGCGATTTCTATATTGATTATTTCTGAACAAATAAACTGTGCAATATAACGCTGAAGCGCTGTTGCGTCATTTATATCGATCCTTTCCACTTTTGTCAATGTTGCACAAGCTGCCATAACCAATTATTGGAATTATTATCAAAGGCTACAAAGCCATTCTATTGACTTGAGCGCAAAAAATCACATATAATTATTATATACAAAACTTTTATAATGCTCAAATAAATTTAGCGTAATTTGTTTCTGATTAATTGATACAATGATTGAGCGAATAATAACTTTAACCGGAGAGAAGGATCGTTATGGTATCAAATAAAAATAACAAAAATCTGCCTAATAGTCATGATTTAAACAAGATGTTTTTAGAGCTTGGCGATGATTCGCCTTTGGCTCAAATTAGAAGATATGTACGGTTTCATCTCCACCATTTAGCACCAAACAAAGACAAGCTAAATTTGGATACTAGTTCAAAGAATAATCTATATAATTCTATTGCCGATATTGAACCGGACGTATTTTTCAATACATATTATCCTGATTATTTTGCATTTACTGATCCTTTTTCGCATTTGTGTTCCTTTTTTGCTAAATACGAACAGAATTCGAATTATCAACGCGCGGTTTTATTTCTTTTATATTTGCTTATATATATCAAAGAAAGATATCCTAACGAATGCTTGTTTTTTCAATATTACAAACTAACAACTAATTCAAAAAAGAAAATTACTCTTTCATATAATACTTTTTGCAATATTTGGAGAGAGTTTTTTGTTTTACCTAATATTCGCACCATTTTCTCGGATTTGGATTTTTATGAAATTGATGAAACGTTATTAAGACTTGAAATTAACTCAACATACAATAGGGCACTGATAATATTGTATAGTGTTTTATATCGGGACTATAGAAAATATGAGCGAAAAAATAAAACGGTTGCAAAATTAAGAGATGATAATGATAAGATTGAAAGTTTCATATCACCTCAAGCTATTTTTACGCTTGAAAATTCTAATAAATCAAACCCTCGTTTTTTAAATAAACTTTTTAAGAATACAGTTCCTAAAAACTTTATGAATTCGGAGCAAGAAAACTGGAAATCAGACTTCACGACCGTTTTAAAATCTTTTGAACACTGTTCGTTGGATTTTTTGATGTATTATTTTATCCCTGAAGTTTTTCCTTCAATTTCAACTGTAATAGCATATCTTAGTAACTTTCCAAGCAGCAGAAATCATTCAGTTGATAGAAAAATCATTGAAATAACCTGCGCTTATTTGTATTCTCTTGAATTTGACGACTCTAATAAAATAAAAGTATTCAAGAATTATCTTGATAAAATAATTTATAGAGACGGCTTATCAAATTACGAGGAAATATATAACAAACTGGAAAAATTACACACGTCGTACGCTGTAATCAAATATAAAAGTGATAACAAATATAAAAGAGTATATGAAAAAGTTAAACCGTTGTTAAAAAACTCATCAGATTCTAAGGCCATTGATAAGACTATACTCGGTTTTTATTCAGATACACATGACGATTTGGTTAAGAGCACCAGTAATCTTTCAAAAATTCCTGCCTTGAATTTTCTGATTGAAAACCAAAATAATTGTAAAGATAGTCAAGTAGAAGATGGTATAATCTTTGAGGAAACCGCGAATAGTATTTTGTATTCAAACTTGCGGAAGATTGTGTTGTTACAACCGAGTTATTCTTTCTTGCTTAAATGGTTGTCTGATTATCGGACAAAAAACTTGGAAACTACCGTTTTAATTTATGATAAAGATATTGTAGATTGCCTTAACATCAAGTTACGAGAAAATAATCTGATTTCAAAAGAATTATATTATTCTAATCAGAGCACTGCTTTTGATTTACATATAATTAATTCCATAGAAAGTATATCTCAATATGATTTGGCGGTATCGTTTTATAATAAGATCAAGCCCAAATATGAGGATTTGGTTGGTTTAAGTAGGTTATTATCTGATAATAATAAGTTAATGTGCATTCTACCACATAATTTTTTTGAAACCGATGAAAATGAAACAATACGACGTGAATTAATTTCTTCGACTAACATAAAAAAAGTTACATATTTCTCCACTGCTCTATTTGGTTATAATCCAAAGAAAAAATACTTTGTTGAATTTGGAAAAGGAAATGAATCCGAACAAACAAATGATATTTCATTAAGGTTATTAGAAGTTGACAACAGAATACACAGAGGAAAAGGCAATCAGATAAAAAGAGATGGTGGATTGTTTTATATAGCTGTTCCATCAGAAGTTTCACTTAAGCTTGATAGCCCATATAACGGCGAGATTATTGATTTCTTTGGGACTTATCAAAAGCAGAATTCTTCAAAAATCACTAAGAATTATAACAAAGCAAAGCAAATAAGTTTTGCACCTGATTTTAATGTTTATTACACGGTTACAAATAACGGGAATTACAGACAGGCCAAGTGCTATTTTGCAAAATATCTTCACACATCCAAAATCAAATCGAGTAAAACCAAATGTGGAGCAAAAATACTTGAAAGCAAATTAACTATAAACGCTAATGATGATGTAGGTTTAGAAGAAAAGATTCTTGCAGATTTCCCTTTCAGCGAAAAGTTTGAAAAATTTCGTGCTGAGGCTGTTAAAGAAATCAAATTAGCTTTGAAAGAAGGAAGGTTAATACATATCAGTCTGTTTTCTTTTGCTTTTTCTTATGCTGATGAAATTAAAAATTTTGCAAACAGATTTGACTATCATTTCTGTTATAATGCATTGTGCCAAACATCTCTTGGATCTTTGATTTTCAATGAAGCAACTCAAGAAGATTTTGATCAAGCTATTTCTGAGTTGATTTCTTCTACAAGAATAGACTCCGAAAAACTATATTTTCAATTGGAAATAATATTGAAATGTGCTGATAAAAAAGCTGTTTTATTTAACAGTAATACTCCAATTTTTGAGTTCATTGAAACTCGAAAAAAGCAGGTCAAAACAAAAGCTCAGTTGCGCGTTGCTTTTACCAAAAAGACCCTGGATTATGAAGAGGAAAAACGTCTAATAAACTGGCTTTTAAAACGAATTCCTGAAAAGCCCGTATATTTGGGAACGATGATAAAACTAATGACTTGAATGACTAACCCGGAGGTAAGCATGCTTACTTGGGGGGATTTTTGCAGTACCGATTATTCAAAATATTATCACTTAAATGTAACGAAACAGAGAAACTACAAAAGCTTAAAGGAAGAAGCACTGTCTAGCCCATTTAAGTATCGAGTAGTTCCAATACCGGTTTTTCTGAGCAATTTAATATTTGAACAAAAACAAAGCATTCAAAAGGACTTTAAGATCTCAGAAGAAAAGTTGATAGATTTGCCAATTATTACGAACCCCAACGATAACAGCACTGGTTTTTGCAGCCCAAATATGCTGCGGATAAACTCTAAAAAGGCCTTAAAAGAAGGCGCAATGATTCCAGAAGATATAGTTTCATATCTTGAACCTGAGGGCGCTGAGGAGCATGATCTCAGTAAATACAACGGTGATTTTTTTGCTGCTAACTTTAAATATCACGCTTTGAAAGATGCTATGATGACGCTTGGAGAGGTATCTTACATACTGGGCTTAGTGCCGCGTGACACTTTTTCCAAACACTATTGCGATTACACAAATCCTTTTTTGCAAATAAAACTTGTTGATAAGTTGAATGATTGGTGTTCTCTTTATTCCGATTCGAAAGGTGCACCTAAAATAATCCAAAGTTCGACAAAAAGCGACTTAAAAAGAAACATCACTATTGACCCATATAATTCAGGTTGCACATCCGGACAGCTACTAATTTCTGTAAATAATAAATGTATATCTGATATTGATGTAACAGTTACCGGAAACAGAGGAATAAAAGGAACTGCTACTGTATATGAGGAGAACAAAAATGCAAAGTAAATATTTGAGTATGACACTTTTGGAAATCTATTATGATGTCAAATATGATATGGAAAACCATTTTAACTGGAAGGATTCAACTAAAAAAGAATATGAAACGAACTATCAGAAGCTCAGTGAATATTTAAATGATAAGCCTTTTTTTGAATATGATCTGGATGATTTTGATAATGCATTAACGGCAATAAAGACAGCGGGATATTATACAAATAATAATACCGTGCAGCATTCGTACAGCGAAGATAAAATAAAGGCACTTTATTCAAACTTGCGTAGCCTATATAATTATCTTGTTCATATCCGCGTCTGCAAATGCTCACTATTCTGGGGAACAAAAAGCAAAATAAAAGATACATTGAAAGTCGAAGACAAGCTTGTACTTGAAAACGTAAGGCTGAAAAAGTCTTTGAAACCATCTTCCGAAAAGATTATTTTTGAAAATGTTATGCAAACCCCTGAACAAGACGGCGAGTACTTTGGCGTAGCATTGATGTTTTGCCTCGGATTGAGGAATGCCGAGGCTTGTGGTGCCAGATTTTCAGATATAGTCAAAATGACCGGGCAGAATGAATTCTACGCGCTTCGAGTGATCAATACTGTCAGTAAACATCAACTGAAAACCGGAGGAAAAACGAAGAATACATTTAGATATGTTCCTATACCGGATACTTTGCTGGAATTACTTAATAAACGAAAAGAATTTATAATAAATTCAGATTCTTATTCTAAGTATTGCGAAGAAAACTCGGATTTCGATGTTAACAGTCTTACCATTGCTTGCAGAGGCAGTGATTTCAAGAATATTTGTACTACGCCTGATTTATCAAGATTAGGAAAAAGCCTGCTGAAAGAAGCAAATGTCGAAGAAGATGTTATGAAATTTATTGACGACGCTTTATACAAGGATGCTGATATTGTAGAAAAAGAAGCCACCGCTTATTTGTTTCGCAGGAATTTTGCAACTATGCTGCAGATCCTTGGGCTTTCTCAAAATGAGATTGAGTATATGATGGGACATGAAATAGAATCAGAATTGGAAAAACGAAACTATTATTCGAATTACGATAAACTGTATCCAATTAAGCTGAAAATGGATAACAGGCCTCTTTTTTCAAAAAATTATACGTCTGATATTGTTAATGATGTTAGACCCGGAACAGAGCTTTCGTTTGAAAATCCTTATAAACAGACAATTAGAATTCCTAAAGGATTTGGTCCCGGCGTTGCGATTCTTGATGTGTGTTCAGCGGCTCCCGGAGAAAAAATAAAGATTACTTTTACAGTCGTCAGCAAAAAATCCTGTCGTTAACTATAAAGCGTTTGGAACAATGACCAGAAGAAATAACACGGAAAGAACTTCCAGTGTGCTTGGAGTTGTTCATCATGTATACTCGTCAAAAAAAGGCAGATCGAAAACGCGCTAAGTCCGCTTGTTTTACAATGCAATAAAAAGGATCGGTATTTTTCCTCAGAAAATTATACCGATCCTTTTTGTTATATAGTGTGATGTTATTACCCGTTTATGCAACAGATGAACGTTTTTTCATAATTTGCATCGTTTTCTGTACTAGGGCTGAATTACGTTTTCTGGGATAATTGCGAACAGCAAAGCCAAGCATCTCCGGACTTCCTACGAGGATAATCTGCTTCTTCGCTCTGGATATTGCTGTATACAGCAAGTTCCTTGTCAGCATATTTTTATTGTATTCACATAAAGGCAGAATAACAGAGTCATATTCTCCACCTTGACTTTTATGAACCGTTATTGCATATCCCAACCTTAGATCGTTTAATTGGTCTATGGTGGGAATATAACAAGTCCTGCCGTCTTCAAAATCAATGGCAGCCAAGTTTAACGTGCTTTCTTCAGGATTCGTGCGAATCTGACCTATATCTCCGTTACAATAACCGAGAGGATGATTGTTTTGTACTACAAGTATTCGATCCCCATTCCAAATCAAATCATTACCGTTATCAATAATATCTGATTTATCCGCACACGGATTAACTAAGGAATGCAGAGCGTTGTTTAGACTGCTTACAGATAGATTCCCGCTGCGATTAACCGGTGAAAGCAGCTGAAAACTTTCGTTATTCATATAACGCTTGGCTGCTTCTTCACAAATATACTTTTGCATACTGTATTCCGGTATATCAACAAGCACAAAGCTGTCGTCAAATTGAAAATCATCTATGCTGTTAAACCACGAGAAGTTTTGAACATTTTTGGACAAGGCCGAAAAAATATCTTCCTGACGATGATTATTGAATAACTGTATGACAGGAAAGCCAAGCTCTATTAAGTCAAAAATAATATTTCCTGCACCTACAGATTGGAGCTGGTTTTCATCGCCTACCATTATTATTCTGCAATCATTACGGCAATGTTCAAGTATGCCGGATAGCATTTCAATTGTTAACATACTTGCTTCATCGATTATAATCAACCCGATAGAGCTCCAATCCACCCTATCGTCTGTAATTTCTACCCCAAGTCCAAGCAAGCTGTGTACCGTCATACTTTGAGCACCGCTTTTTATGCGTAGATTCACAGCTGCTTTCCCTGTGGGAGCAACGGCAATATAACTGCCTTTTGATCGACCGTATTCTTGGATTATTCCGCGTATCAGCGTTGATTTTCCTGTTCCGGCTCCACCGAGTATCAGAGATAAACGATGGGATAATGAGATTGAAATTGCTCGTCTCTGTTCGGCACATAGCTCTATTCCGTTTACCTTGACGGATGTTAACAGAGCAGGTTTCTCGATTATATTGTTTTGCAAGATATCTGCCAGATACTTTGCAGCTGTCAACTCGCACGAAGCGATATGCGTAGAGCTAACCTTTCCGCAATTCAAGCAGAGGATCCCCTTTGAGCACAAATACATTAAATCCTCTTGTAAACTTGAGCTGTCGGAAAATCCAACGCAATTGTTAAAAAGGGTTTGTATATCTGTATAACTGTCTCCGGATAGGTGAATTTTCTTTATGGCATTGAACATATAGTTTCCTTTGGTTGTATTATCACTCATGCCACATCACCTTCTTCCGCATCATTGAGTTTCTCAACGGCTTTTGCGAGAGTGTCGAGAGAAGTATGAAGGTATACGTCTGTTGTTTCGATTTTTCCATGACCGGCAAGTCTGGCAATCGTTTCCATAGGCACGCCCTTTGCCTGCAAACGAGTGATATATGTATGTCTGCAGCAGTGTGGGTTGAGTAAACGTACACCTTCTATTTTTGCGAGCACTCGCTTGTATTTGCGTCTGAAGGTCCCAACACCACACAAAGCACGTTTATATGACAACGTCCATAGGAACGGTTGAGAGCCGTGCTCGCGAACATACAGAGCGTATGGGATATACTTGTCAGGCACAGGGATAATACGGTTGCTTCGCTTGTTTTTTGGAGGACCGAGCTTAGATATTCCATTAACCGTCTTCACAGCTTTATTTATTCTTATTGTGGATCCGTCAGGTGCAATGTCATCCTTTGTAAGAGCCAACAACTCTTGCGTTCTCATTCCTGTACCAAGCATAAGACGAATACTGTTCCCAAGCATATCCTCGGGCAACTCCTTCAATAGAACACCGAGTTCATTTTCGTTGAAGGCGTCTTTTGTGTTTTGGTTAAACTGAGAACCCTTAATAGCCATAGAATGTCTCGCCGGATTTCTGCTTATCAGTCCGTTGTTGTCGGCAAAGTCAAAAATCTGTATAAGCATTGTCCTAAACTTGCGAATATATGATTCAGAGTAATCATCCATCATTTTGCGGTAGAACTTATTGATATCCAAAGGGATAATGTCAACAAGTTTCAGTTTGCCAAAGTATTCTTCAAGGATATTCAAAGTGTAACGATAACCGGAGTAAGTTGAATCCTCAACTTGGCCTTTCATATCGTCGTACCATTCTTCCGCCCAATCCTTGAAAAGAATATTGCGGTCAATATGAAGATGGTTTTCCTTGTCTATCCAGTATTGGCGAATTTGCTGCATGATTTCTGCTTTGGTAGGTGCAGAAAAACTAACCATATTTCGCTTGCCTTCATCGGTGTATCCATCCATTATCAAACCACGCCACTGACGGGATTTTATTCTTTTAATAGAGCCTTCGCCTTTTCCACGTTTTTTAGCCATAGAATCTGCACCTCCTTACGCACTTATATCCTCGGCGAGTGTAGCCGGAACATAAGTCTGCTTTTTGAGCCATGCAAGAAATAGAGATTCGGGAACTCGAATAGAGCCACCTATAAGACATACCGGGAAATCCTTGCGACGGGCGAGTGCATAGGCGCCGGAACGGCTTATTTTGAGGTAATGCATAACCTCGGAAACAGTAAGATAGTTTTCTTCCATTTCAAGTCTTTTTAAATTTGTACTTTTAGTCATCAGAATGACCTCCTAAAGATTTTTAGGAAAAAGAAAAACCGTGTGGGTCTCCCTACACGGTATCATATCTGATGACTGACGAATATTTCGCTCCTTGAAAAATTAAACAAATTGCCTATTGCTTTTTTGCGCGACAATATGTATACTATTATCAACGGTGCGGTTTTATCCGTTGTGTAGGTGCTTGCTCCACCTTCGCAGGCATATGAGAGTTGGCGCTCTTATATGCTGCCGTTATTTCTTTTTCTATATACATTATATCATACATGGACTCATGTGTCAAGAGGTTTTTATCTATTTCTTTTTTGATAAATTCTGAGATAAGAAAGTTTTAATAATCGGGGGGATGAGATTATGCCAATAAATGAAGCTAAACGTAAAGCCAACAAAAAATACATTACTGAAAAATTAGATGATGTCCGATTTCGTGTTCCTAAAGGCGAGCGTGAAATACTGAAAAAGCATGCAGAAAAAATGGGTGAATCTGTAAATGCCTTTGTTTACAGAGCAGTAAAAGAGACAATGGAAAGGGATAATAAAGAATAGATTTTTAGAGTCAAAGTATTCGTCCAATAAAAAAACGTTTAAAATCCTATTCAACATTTATTCAACCATTATTCTATTATAGAAAAATAAACACAAAAGAAAAAGCGCATCAGATTGCCTGAAAATGGCTTTCTGATGCGCTTTTTGATGTGGTGGAGATAACGGGGCTCGAACCCGTGACCTCTTGACTGCCAGTCAAGCACTCTCCCAGCTGAGCTATACCCCCATGTGAGTTGTTGGTTTTAATCTGTATTTTTAACATTTATATATTACCTTATGTTTTTTAATATGTCAAGCCTGTGCAGCGAGATAATTTATTGATTTTTTTGAGAAAATTTAAATTTTTTTTAAAAATCCCGATATTTGTAATTGTTTTGTCATAGTCAATGTGTTATACTTAAATCACAGTCAAGGCAATTAACGGTCATTACACAACAGATGCCTTGATAAAATACTAAATGACAAAGGAGAAAGAAAAATGTCAGATTCAAGAGACAACAGAAACAGAAACAACAACTCAGATTCATATAACGACAATTTTGACGGAAGCAGAAAGAACAATTCCGCTCCGCTGTCAAGAGAAGCAAGGCAGAAAAAAGTAGCTCAGATTCAGAAGGAGCGCAAGCAGAAGGCTAAGAAGCAGAGAACTATCGCAATCGCGGTGGTAGCCGGAATTGCAGCGATAGTTGTGGCTAGCTTTATTATCTTCGGAATTGCGTCTAACAACAAGTCAAATTCATCTGAACAGACCGCTACAACATCCTCTGTCCAGAGCACATCAGCGACAAGTGCCGCAAATAAGACTGAAACCAAAGCAACAACCGGCGCAAACTCAAGTCAGAGCACTCAGAACGATGAGAACAATTACGTTCAGTCAAGTAATGACAGCAACACATCAAGCTACGACAACAACGCAAGCAATGAGGCAAACAGCAACTCAAGCTACGACAACAGCTCGAGCAGCAGCGAAAGCGCGAACTACGTTCAGCCCTATCAGGACTCACAGATTAGAGACGGCGACGGCAGACCCGCGGCAGGTGCCGACGGCGCAGGTAACGGACTTGATAACATCGACAATAACAAGCCCGCCAACAACCAGTCACAGGGAAATGACGGCGACGCAAACTACGTTCAGCCCTACAACGGAAACTAAACTTAACAGATACAGAACCCGAGGCATAACGCTTCGGGTTCTTTCTGTTTTATTATTAAGATTTACTGTCAATGTTTTCCTTAATCTGGTTAAACGAAACTCCGTATTTCAGCGCGATGTCTTTCGCGTAGCTTATACCCTGCGGAGGCAGCAGGCTAACCTTAAAGCTGCGCTCGCCGTCGTGCACTCCGGTAACAAGGCTGGCAGCCTTGCTTGTGCCCTCAACCTCGCTGTTCATCTCGTCACAGCTTCGGGCAAGATCGTGCATATGGGTGTTGAAAATCGCCCTCGCGCCGAGGTAGCGCATAGCCTTTACAACGTCCTTGGCGATAAACAAGCCCTCGGTTACGCTGGTGGTCGCGAGGCTCTCGTTGAGCAGCATCGCGCTGCGCGAGGTCGCGACGTCGAAAATTTCGGACAAACGCTTACTTTCCTCGCCGAGTCTGCCGAGGTCAACCGTATCGTTCTCGTCGGCAGGAAAATGAGTATAGATATTATCGCACGGGCTGATTTCGGCGTATGAAGCAGGAACATAAATTCCGAGCTGACCGAGCAGCATAGCCAACCCCCACGCCTGAGTAAAGATTGTCTTTCCGCCCCTGTTGGGACCTGTCAGAATAAAAATCCGCTGATTGTCATTAAACTCAATCTCGTTAGTGATAATGTTAATATCCTCGCCGTTAACCTTATTGATGACGAGCTTAAGATTATATAATTCTTTAAAAGAACAATTCCTGTCGTCAGGGTTCAGGATAACCGGCTTGCAAACCGGCATACCCGTCTCCTTAATTTTATCTACAAGCTCAGCCCATCTGACATAAAAAAGAATCTCGGGCAACAGCTTTGTAAGCGTGTAGCCGCTTGTGTTTACATAACGGCGCAGGGTAGATTTTATTTCATTCGTGGTGTTCCTTAAAATCTCGGTAACGGGCTTTTTGATAGCCTCGGACAGCGGATCATCACCTGTAGCGGAATTTGACTCCATATCCATTCCCAAGTACGCCGCAGGCGTCCGCTTGATATCGGCAAGTGTTTTGGTGCTTTTTCTATCATTTGCAGGATGGAACTGCTTGACCCGGCTGACGTCGTTGCCGTGGGTTAGTTCTTCCTTTTGATTTGCAAACGACATAAATCGCTTCATCAGTCCGGAATCGGTAAACTTTGTATCGTTTAGCGACAGCACACCTGCTACCCTCGGGCGCAGAAACGCGTCAAGATTAACGCCGATTGTGATTGATTTTAACGATCTCGCCTTTTCGAGCGTCTCATCAATATCCTTTTTCAGCTCGTCAAAACCGCTGTCGCGCTCAATATCCGTCACCATCTGCTTTAATGTCAGCAGTCCTTCGGATTGTATATCCAAACCCGAGAGCGTGTCCTTGATCATCCTGATGCAGCTTACATAGTCGTCAATCTCGCGGAGCCTGTTAATAAGCGACCACAGGTACGACGCCTCCTGATCCTTTTGGAACCGCTCTAAATCGCGCAAATCGGCCAGCTTTAACGTAAGCTCAATCATTGCATCCCTGAGCTTCGGAAATTTGAGAAAGTCATCAAAAACATCGCAGCGGTAGCGGATCACCTCCGGGTCGTCGGTAATCTTGATCATGGCACTCTTAATCAACTCCTGCTCGGGCTTTTTGTCCGTCAGTGCCTCGGTGATGAAGTCGATTGAAAGGTCGTTTACCGCTTCATCGGTAAGCAAACTGTAGTTTCGCTCCGCTCCTTGGGGGAACATCAGGCTGTAGTCCATAGCATTTCCTCGCTTAATCTTAAATACAAATTTATTATACATAGTTTTAAATTTAATTGCAAGAATATTTCGTGTTTTTTCATAAAAATTTTATTATAATTATAGTAATTATTAACGGTGATTTACAAACAAAAATATGATAAAATATAAGTGTATAATTATTTTCAGGAAAGGAACGTGACTATGAAACACAAAAAACTTTTATCAGTAATATCCGCGACTGCAGCGGCCTTGATGATAGCGGCATCAATGAGTGCCTGCTCATCCTCCGGCTCGGGCAATACCACGCTCACCGCTAACAAGGACTACGCGGCAAAGGTTATCTCTGACTTTAACTCCAACTCAAAAGCGGCAGAATTTGAGTTTTCGGATCAAGCGTACGCTAAAGGAGGCACCGTAGCTATGCTGTTTAAGCCGGACATCTCCGCCGAGGATTTGCAGAAGGTTGCGAGAAACCTGTTCCTCACAAGCATCACCGTTACAAATGAAAAGGGCGATATTGTAGCTTGTTATCCCGAGGGTGCGGAATCCGGAAAAATTAAGGATTCAAAAGACAAGGCTGTATTTAACAAGGTTGTTAAGGGCGTTTCCGAAAAGTTTATGACCGATCCGGTTTATAACGCTGATGACGGTACATACGCCGTACTTGCCGGCGTAAAACGCGCTGACGCCGACGGAGCTGTTGTAATCGGTTACAACACCAAGGATTACTCCTCCGTTACAGGCACCGACCTCGCTAAGCTCTGCGGAGCAAACGCTGTTGTAATCAAGGAAGGTGCGGTGCTAAGCTCAACACTTGAGGGCGTTAAGGCGGAAAGCAAGCTCGAGGATCTGGGAATTTCAGCCGATGACCTTAATAAGGACAGCTTTACCGTGAAGGCAGGCGATAAATCATACAGCGCAGTTGCCGCTACCAAGGGTGATTTAACCGTAATCTGCGCAGGTTAAAATATATTTTATTTAAAAGATAAAAAGCGAGCAGGCCGTATATTCGGTCTGCTCAACTTTTTGGGAAAGAAATTTTGAGAACATTCTATTGAATGAGGGAAAAGCTGTTTATTAACCGGAGTAGCGGTTGTTTGTGATGTACTCCTTGCCGGTCTGAACGCCTGTAACGTTAAGGTTCTTGTCGGTTGTGTAGCGGATGGGTACGTTGTGCCACTTGCCGTCGATTGTCGCGTACTTAAGAACCGCGTTTGTTACTCCTGCGTACTGGCCTACTGCCTTGAATGTATATTTATTTGTCTTGAAATCGTATGTGCAGCTGATTTTTGCCGCTGTGCTGCTTGCTCTGTAGTCCCAGTCATAACCGTAGCTTGTCTTGCCGAAGGCTGTGTATAAACAAGCCTTCTTGCCTGCTGCCTGTGCCGCGATTGGCGCGCTGTTTACTACCGCTGCCGACGCGCCTACTGCCGAAAGTGCTCCGAGTGCC
>OCTW013399159.1_pt1 | contig 25331 bp, 26 predicted proteins | sample 1539671 | NCBI WGS metagenome assembly OCTW01 (sample SAMN02144230, study PRJEB22623) | gut metagenome | biome: sheep rumen | host: Ovis aries | place: New Zealand | reverse complement strand
CGCTACGATGCCAACGGCCGGCTGGATCGTGCCCGCTCCGGCGAAGGACGCTATCTCGATTTCCACATCCGCTATGACGAGCGTGGCGACACTGCCGAGACGTGGTTCTCCGACTGGGAGCAAGACCTCGGCGGCCGCCCCTCTGTCCAGCCCCACAACAAATACACCTACACCGAATACGACGACCACGGCAACTGGACCAAGGCCACAATCGATGTGATAGAAGGCAAGGAACTGTACTCCATCACCGTGGTCCGCACCTTCAGTTATTATGATTAATTGCCCTCGGGCGAACATTATGTCGTTGATGACCCGGACGTTACCCTAACTGTGTTCCCGTGCGGATGGCCCAATCTATGTTGCATCTTGGTTGTTGTCCCTCTCCGTTGGGGAACATTGTGCTGGCCTCGGACGGCGCATCGCTTGTGGGCCTTTGTTTCGACGGGCAACCGTCGACGCCCCGATGGCTTTGCAGTAACTATTCTGCAACCTCTGTCACTGCTGTGACCGACGTTGCAGACCCTGTGCTGTGTCAGGCTTCGGAGTGGCTGGAAGCCTATTTCGGCGGAGCCAAACTCCCGTCGACACCGCCGATAGCCCTGAGTGGCACCCCTTTCCAACAGTCCGTCTGGCGGCTTTTGCAGTCCATCCCCTACGGGCAGACTGTCACTTACGGCGCGTTGGCCGCGGAGCTGGCCCGGACCTTTGGCCATGACCGCATGTCGGCGCAAGCCGTCGGCCACGCGGTGGCATGCAATCCGGTCATGCTGATAGTCCCCTGCCACAGGGTGGTGGGAGCCGGTGGACGGCTGTCGGGCTATGCCGGCGGACTGGAACGCAAGCAACGACTGCTGCGGATGGAGCGTGACAGGGTCGCGGCGGACTGACAGGCCAGAGGTTCTGACTTCGCCCGACATTTACTGTTCCAAGCTTCGAGCGGCACCCATTTGTCCCTCGGGGCACGATGAAATGGGTTTGAAATGGGTTTAAAATGGCGTAGGGCGAGCGGAGGAAGGACGACCCCTGGCCGTTGTATTTGCGATGCGCGGGGCTGATTGTGAGGTTTGATGCGCGGCCCGGCGGAAAAAAAACGCTACCCCACGGAGGGGTAGCGCAACCACATTATCTGATGAAACAAAAATCCTGTGTTAGTTTCGCGGTTTGCGCGACTGTTTTTGGGTGCCGTCCAGCCTTTTGGCAGGACGCTGTTTGGACATCCGCTGTTTGTGGTCGGCCTTGAGGCGCGAGCGGAATTCGGCCAGCTGTTCGTCGGTGAGGACGCGGTCGATTTGCTGGCGGACGGTGTACATGGTTTTGGCTATCTGGGCCTGGAGTTGGCTTTCGCGGTCGATGAGCGGGAAGAGTTTGTCGGACTGGTCGCCGGGCTGGTCCATGAGTGTGCGGATTTTCTGGCGGACGGTGTTGAGTTCCGTTTCGAGTTTGTCGACTTGTTGCTGGCAGTCGGCTGTGATGGTTTCAAGTCGTTTTTTCTGGATGGCCGAGAGGTTGCTGACCATCTGCACGACTTTGGGCGGTTCGGGGCGGCGGTGGCGCTTGTGGGGGCCTCCGTCGGGGGGCTGTGCTGTGAGGGTGAGCCCGATGAGTATTGCGGTGAGGAAAAGGGTTGTACGTTTCATAATATATGATTATTGGTGGGTGTTCGGGGTTAGAGGTATTCGAGTGCTACGGATTGGTTGATGGGGGATGAGCTTTGGTAGTCGAGGTTGTAGTCGTAGACTGAGGCGATGACGTTGCTGATTTGGGTTTCGTTGTAGTTGCGGGTGAAGAGGAGGGTGATGTTGATGGCCACGGCGATGACGGCACAGGCGGCCACAGCTGTGGTCCACCGCTGCAGCCGTTGGCGGCGTAGGGTGTGGGGAGAGAGCAGGGGCATGGTGCTTATGCGGGCCATGACGGCGTCGGTGACGTCGATAGGCTCGGTGTAGCGCAGGGCGCGGAGCTGCTGCAGGGTGGGGTCGTCAGTGGTATGTGTTGTTTCTTTCATGGCTGTTGTTTGTTGGGGTTGGGTGGTGGCAGTGGGCGGGAGTTGGGGCGCGGGGGGTGTCAGGGGGTGAGCATTTTTTTGAGGTTTTTGCGTGCTCGGAAGATGAGTGATTCGACTTTGGCGGTGGTGCACTGCATTACGTCGGCAATGTCGTTGTAGGAGAAGTCGCTGTAGGTGTAGAGGACGAGGGCGGTGCGCTGTTCGGGGTTGAGGTGTCCCATGGCTATGCGCAGTTGGCGGAGTTGTTCGTTGCGGATGATGGATTGCTCGATGTTGGGTTCGTCGGCGGGGCGGTCGGGCATGGGGTATTCGTCGGTGGGGACGATGGTGCGCTTTTGGTGTTTGAGTTCTTTGCAGACGACGTTGACGGTGATGCGGTAGATGAATGTACTCAGTTTCGACTTGAACTGGAAGCGTGGGAGGGCGAGGTAGAGCTCGACGAAGACTTGTTGGGTCATTTCGGGGATGTCGAGTTTAAGGCCTCCCATTTTGAAGCAGAGGTTGGCCACGATGGTCTGGTAGGCTTTGACGATTTCGGCATAGCGGTTGACGTTGCCTGACAGGATGTCGCGGATTACCTCTTCTTCGTCCATGGTCGAATCTGTTATTATGTATTTTTGATGTCGGTTTTATTGCAGGGGGGTGCGATTTTTTTGTTGCGGGTTGCTGGCGGGGCGTTGAGGGCGGGGTGAGGTCATTTGTATTTGAACTCTTCGATGTCGCGGCGCTCGCGTTTGGTGGGGCGGCCGGCGCCGCGGTCGCGTTTTTCGAAGGCGTATTGGCGGACGAGTTGTATGCGCTCGTATTCTTTCTGGGGGGTGAGGTCGGTCATGTAGTTTTCGACGAGTTTGGCCCCGACGCGGTTGGCCAAGGGCTGGCGCACTTGGATGACGCGGTGGAGCTGCTCGATGGAGATTTCGTAGGTTTCGCCCGCTTTGATTTCGTGTGAGGGTTTGACGGGCTGGCCGCCGAGGCGGACGTGGCCGCAGCGGCAAGCGTCGGTGGCGAGGCTGCGCGTCTTGTAGAGGCGCACAGCCCAGAGGTATTTGTCGATGCGTATGGGTTCGTCCATGGGTCAGTTGTTGCGGAAGACGTAGGTGATGGTGCCGGTCTGGACTTCGGGGGCGTCGTCCTTGGGGCTGAATTTGGCTTTTCTGGCGGCGGCTTTGGCCTGGTTCACGAGTCCGGCGTCGGTGAGGGTGGAGCCTTTTTCGGGCGCGGAGACCTGCGTGACGTTGCCGGCGCGGTCGACCCATATTTTCACCACTATTTTGCCTTCTCTGTTGGTGGAGGTTTGGGGTGAGGGGAGCGCGCGGGCGCTGCGGCCAGCAAGGCTGAAGCCTGCGCCGCCGCGGCCGGGGGTGCCGTCGTAGCGGTTGGAGTTGGGGTCGCCGCCTTCTTTGCCCATGTTGCCTTTGCCGTAGGTGTTGCCTTCGCTGCCGCTGTTGGTGTTTTTGTTTTTGTTGCCGCGGTTGCCGTTGAAGAGTGCGTTTTTGTTGATTTCGGGCTCTTTTGGAGGTTCGGGCTGGGTGGTGGTGGGAGTGGGGTTGTCGGTCTTGGCGGTGGAGGGTTTGGGCGATGAGTAGATGGGGGCGGAGGCTTCGGTGCTTTGGGTGGAGACTTGCTCGGTGGCGGCGCGCGGCCGGGGTGCGCTGCTGGCTTCGGAGGCTTCGGGCATGGGGTTGTCGCCCAGGCCGAAGTCGCTGTTGCCGAGGTTCACCTCAACGCCCTCTTCAGGGATGGGAGGGTCGGGCGGGTCGTAGCCGAAGGAGAGGCAGACGATGAGGGCCAGGGCCATGCAGAGGAAGGTGACAGCCCCGGAGATTACCCGGTTTTTTTTGTCGTTGTCTGTTGAGTTTGTCATATTGCTGTGACGGTTGGTTTGGGTAGTGGGTGTGTTACTTTTTGGGGGAGGTAGCGAGGATGACTTTGTGCTTGGCGCCGGTCTGCTCGTTGATGGCGTTGACGGCGTCGATGACGTTGACGACGTATTGGACGGGGACGGTCTTGTCGGAGCGGAGCACGACGCAGGCGTCGGTAACTCCGGCTTCGATGCCCGAGGCGATGAGGGGCTGGAGGCCGTCGACGTCGGTTGGGGTGTTGCCGACTTGGAAGTTGTGGTTTTCGTCGATGTAGACGGTGACGTTCTGCTTGGCCATGGTCTTGCTGCCGCTTTCGGGCAGGAGGAGCTTGACGGCGTTGGGGCTGATGAGGGTGGAGGTCATCATGAAGAAGACCAACAGCAGGAACACCAGGTCGGACATGGTGGAGTTGTTGTTCTCGATGGTGAGTTTGTTTCTTGTCTCAATCATAACGGCTGCTGTTTTTAGGGGTGGGGTGATTAGGCGGGTTCGTGGAGGAGGTCCATGAATTCGGTGGCGCGGACTTCGATGTCGAGGACCACTTTGTTGATGCGGGTGACGAGGACGTTGTAGAGGAAGTAGCAGATGATGCCAACGATGAGGCCGCCGATGGTGGTGACCATGGCTTCGTACATGCCGGTGGCGAGGACGGAGATGTCGATGTTGTTGCCGGCGAAGGCCATGTCTTGGAAGCAGGTGACCATGCCGGTGACGGTGCCGAGGAAGCCGATCATGGGGCCGAGGGAGGCGACGGTGGCGACGAGGGATACGCGCTTTTCGAGGCGCGCCACTTCGAGTTTGCCTTCGTTCTCGATGGCGGCTTGGATGTCGGAAAGGGGACGGCCCAGGCGTGAGAGGCCTTTGTCGACCATGCGGGCGAGGGGTGAGTTGGTGCTTTTGGAGAGGTTGCGGGCGGCGTCGACGTCGCCTTTGTGGATGTACTCGCGGATGCTGTTCATGAAGAGGTCGTCGTTCTCGGTTTTGAGGGCTTGGCGTAGCGCGAGGTAGCGCTCGACGGCGATGTAGATGGCGAGAGCCAGAAGGCAGGCGAGGACGAGCATTATCCAACCGCCTTTGAGGGTCATGTCCCAGAGGGTTATACGTTCGGGTGAAGCTACGGCAGCCATGGTGTCGAGGGCTGTCTGCACGTCGGCCTGGTCGGCTTGAATCATTAGGATGGGGTTCATGGATTGGGTTGTTTTATCGTTTGATGTTGTTTGTTTTCAGAATTTGAGGGTGAGTTGGAATGTGGGCGCGAGGGGTTGCGGGGCGATGGGAGTGGGCGCCAGCGAGGGGGAGAGGTGGAGGGAGAGGTCGTCGTTGATCTGGAAGTCGTAGAGGTGGCCGAAGACGTAGGCGTCGATGAGGTTGAGCCCGTAGACTGCGGCTGTGATGATAACGAAGAGTTGGAAGTTTTTATTGTTGGACTGGTAGAGATTGTAGATACTGGAGTTGGGGTAGGTGGTGTAGCCTTCGAGTTGGGGGGTGCCGCCGTTGACGCGGTGGAGGTATTCATTCTTGAAGGCTGCCATGTTGGTGTAGTTGGTGTAGGCGAAGTAGCCTACGCCGCCGAGCGCACCGTAGATGATGGGGATTTTCCATGCCTGGCCGTTGTAGATTTGTCCGCCTCCGGGTATGAGGGAGAGGAGGAGGGCTTTGGTGGGGTTGTGGGGTTTGGGCGGGAGGGGTGCTTGGACGACGGTGGGGGCTTCGAGCACTTGCTGGGCGCGGACAGGAGATGCGGCGGCGGTGGAGGCCAGGAGCAGCACCACGGCGACAAGGGACCGCAGGGTGTGGGGTGCGGAGGGGGCAGGGTGGATGTTATCGGTCTGCGGTTCAGGCATGGGGGTCGAGGAGTTTCATGATTCGGTCGAAGTCCTCGTCGTTGTTGAAGTGGATGGTGAGGGTGCCTTTGCCACGGCGGGAGCGTTTGATTTCGACATCGGACTGGAGGGTTTGGCGCAGCTGCGACTGGGCGGCGCTGTGGGTGGTGGGCAGTTCGGGTTTGGCGGTGAGGGGCTGCCGCGTGGGCTGTTTGTTGGCTTTGACGAGTTGTTCGGTCTGGTGGACGGAGAGGTGGCGGTTGACGATGTCGTGGAGGATGGCGAGGTGGCGCTCGGGGTCGTCGACGTTGATGAGTGCGCGGGCGTGGGCCATGCTGATTTGGCCAGAGCTGAGTGCGAGCTGGGTCTCGGCGGGGAGGTTGAGGAGGCGGAGGTAGTTGGTAATGGTGGAGCGGTCTTTGCCGACACGCTGGCTGAGTTGCTCGTGGGTGAGTTGGCACTCTTCGATGAGGGCGTTGTAGGAGAGGGCTATCTCCATGGCGTTGAGGTTTTCGCGCTGGATGTTCTCGACGAGTGCCATTTCCATCATCTGGCCGTCGGTGGCTACACGGATGTAGGCGGGGAGTTCGGTGAGGCCTGCCAGTTGGGAGGCACGGAAGCGGCGCTCGCCGGCGATGAGTTGGTATTTGCCGTCGGGCATGCGCCTTACGGTAATGGGAGTGATGATGCCTTGTTCACGGATGGACTGAGCCAGCTCTTGGAGCGCGGTGTCGTCGAACTCTTTGCGAGGCTGGAAGGGGTTGGTCTCGATGTCGTCGATAGGCACCATGCTGATGGCGGCGGTGACATCGGAGGCGGTGCCGTTGAGGTTCTCGACATCGATGTTGCCGAGAATGGCATCCAGTCCACGACCGGGGATAAGGGGTTTCTTACTTGCCATTGGGTGTTTAGTGCTTTGGTGTGTTGTGTTTGGTGTTAGTGATACTTGTTGTTGCGGGCCTTGTGTCGGCTGTTGGTGAGGGGAGTGTGGGTGGCGCAGGCGGGTCAGCTTTGCGACGGGGGCTTCATCTTGTTGCGCTTGAGCATCTCGGTGGCGAGGTTGAGGTAGTTGACGGCACCGGCGCAGGTGGCGTCGTACATGATGACTGACTTGCCGTAGCTGGGGGCTTCGGCGAGTTTGGTGTTACGGTAGATGAGGGTGTCGAAGACGAGTTTTTTGAAGTGCGCGCGGACATCCTCAACCACTTGCCGCGCGAGACGCAGGCGGGAGTCGTACATGGTGATGAGGAGCCCTTCGATGGAGAGCTGGGGGTTGAGGCGCGTCTGGACGATGCGGACGGTGTTGAGGAGTTTGCCCAGGCCTTCGAGGGCGAAGTATTCGCTCTGGATGGGGATGATGACGGAGTCGGAGGCGGTGAGGGCATTGACGGTGATGAGGCCGAGGGAGGGGCTGCAATCAATGATGATGAAGTCGTAGTTGTCCTTGACGGGGTCGAGGGCGCGTTTGATGAAGTACTCGCGGTTTTTTTCGTTGACGAGTTCCACTTCGGCTCCGACGAGGTCAATGCGTGTGGGGAGGACGGTGAGGTTTGGGGTGTCGGTCTGCACCAGGCAGTCGTTGATGTCGGCTTGGCCGAGGAAACATTCGTAGGCGCTTTTGTCGAGTTCGTCGGTGTTGATGCCGAGTCCGGAGGAGGCGTTGGCCTGGGGGTCGGCGTCGACGAGCAGTACCTTGTACTCCATCACCGCCAGGGCGGCACTGAGGTTGACGGCGGTGGTGGTTTTGCCAACACCGCCTTTCTGATTGGCGACCGAGATGATTTTACCCATGGCCAAGGTCAGTATTTGAAGTCGATGTCGTCGATGGTGTAGGAGGGTTTCTCTTCGTCTTTGTCAAAGAAGCCGTTGTCGCGGTCGTCGTCGCTGTTGTGGAAGTCGTTCTCGGCCACTACGGGTTCGGGTTCGATGCCGGTCTCGATGAAGGAGATGGCGTTGGCGAGGCCTTTTTTGAATTTTTCGAAGTCTTCTTTGTAGAGGAAGATTTTGTTTTTGTCGATGTAGAATTCACCAGTATTGTTGTCGAAAATGCGGCGGCTTTCGGCGATGGTAATGAATTTGTCACCTCCACGGGTCTCTTTTACGTCGAAAAAGTAACGGCGTTTTCCGGCGGGAATGGCTTGCGAATACAATTCTTCTTTTCTGTGTTCCATGATGTAATACGTTATAAAATCCGATGCAAAAATATGAATTAATTTTGGATAAGCAGGTGCAACTGGGCGAAAGTTATCAACAAGGCGTTGTTACAGGGTTTGTTGCCGGACGGCGTGGCCAAGGGTTATCGGTTTGAGGATAAGTGGCTTTGGGCGCTCCGTGCCGGTGGGCTTGTGCGGGGCCGCGGGGCTTATTGTTTATGTGTCATGATGTCGAGGACGGTGTCGTCGACTTGGTCCATGCCGTCGTGGCCGAGGCGGCCGAGGTTGCGGATGGAGCAGTCGACGTCGCGTTCGCTGAGGCCGTCGGTGGCGTCGACCACGCAGTTGTGGTGGGCCAGTTCGGCACTGACGAAGGCGCTGTAGAGGCCGGTGCTCATTTTGAGGGCGCAGCTGGGTTTTGCGCCGTCGCAGACCATGCCGGCGATGGTGTTGATCATGTTCTTGATGGCGTAGCAGATTTGCTCGAAGCTCCCGCCGTGGAGGTAGACGATGCCGCAGGCGGCGCCGATGCTGGCGTTGACGATGCCGCAGAGGGCGCTAAGGCGGCCGATGCCCCGCTTGATGTAGATGGACATGAGGTGGTTGAGCACCAGGGCGCGGACTATCTGCTCGTCGGTGCAGCCCTTGGCTTTGCCGTAGTTGTAGACGGGAAGGGTGCAGGCGATGCCTTGGTTGCCGCTGCCGCTGTTGCTGTAGACGGAGAGGGTGCAGCCGTCCATGCGGGCGTCGGAGGCGGCCACGGTACGGGCCACAACGGTGTGGACGATGTCGCCGCCGGCGTTTTCCATCAGTATCTTGCCCGTCTGGAGGCCGTAGCCTTTGAGTCCTTCGGCGGCTGCGGCATCGTTGTATTTGACGGTTTCTTTGATGAATTCGAGCTCGTGGAGCGGGGCGGTGGTGGCATAGTCGAAGACCATGCGTGCCGAGAGGCAGAGGCCGTCGGCGCAGCAGTCGTCGTCGGCAGCGGGGTCGCTGTTGGGGGCGGTGGCGGTGCCGTCGTATAGCACTTGGCCGTTGCGGGCGACGAGGATGAAGTGGGTGTGGCGGTGGCTGATGACGGCAGTGGCGCTGTCGCTGCCGGCGGTGCAGAGGCACTCGATGTAGAGTTTCTCGCAGTTGTCCTTGACCCCGATGGAGATCCGCGAAGCGTTGTTGGCCAGCCAGGCTTTGGCTTGCTCCACCTGCTGGGAGGGGAGTGTGAGTACTTCGAGGCCGCGACTGGGGTCGCCGGCCACAACGGCCATGGCTACGGCAATGGGCAGCCCGATCATGCCGGTGCCGGGGATGCCGACGCCCATGGCGTTTTTGAAGACGTTTTTGCTGAGCCGGAGTTCGATGTGCTCAGGTTGGTGTCCCAGGGTTTCGCATGCCTTGCTGACGCAGAGGGCCACGGCCCCGGGCTCGGTACAGCCCGTGGCCAGGACGACCTCTTGACGCAGAAGGGCATTCAGCTGCTTGCGGATGCTTTCTTCCATAATATGGTGGGATTATTTTTCGAACAGTTTCTGCCAGTTTTTGTATTCGCGGTCTTTCCAGCAGCCGTTGTGGTAGGCGTAGGAAACGATGGCGGGGATGACGGTGGTGCCTTCGGCATAGACCATCTGTTGCAATTCTTCGCTCACTTTGCCCCAGCTGCCGGCTTCGAGAAGGGTGGAGGAGCTGCAGGCGCCGTCGCGCACGTCGGCCACGGTGATTTGGATGGCGTATTTGTGCATGGGTACCTCGTGGCCCAGAATCTCGGCGCAGACAACGGTGTCCTGTGCGAAGTTCTTGGGGGTGCCGCCGCCCACCATGAAGAGGCCGCTCTGGGGGCATGCCATCTTGATTTTGGTGAGTTCGACAAAGTCGCACACGGAGTCGATGCTGAGGTATTTCTCGCCTTTCTGTGCACGTTCCCACTGGTGCTTGCCGATGCCGAAACCGGCTGAGCAGTCGCTGAAAGCGGGGCAGAAGATGGGTACACCGCACTCATAGCAGGTCTGGATGAGGCTGTCTTTCTTCACGGCGCGGCCGTTGTGGAGCCATTTGCCCAGTTCGTAGATGAATTCGCGCGAGCTGTAGGGACGGGCTTCGAGCATGTTGGCCAGCTCGTAGGTGGCGTTGTCGCAGGCCTGGAGTTCTTCCTCGTCGATGAAGGTGTCGTAAATGCGGTCGATGTAGAGTTCGCGGAGCTTGGTGTCGGGGATGACGTTCTCCTTGGTTCCGACATAGTGTTTGAAGCCGAGGGCCTCGAAGAGGTCCATGTCGATGATGGAGGCACCGGTGGAGACCACCACGTCAACCATCTTGTTGCGAACCATGTCGACATACACCTGCATGCACCCGGCGGCACTGGTGGAACCGGCAATGGTGAGGATGTTGGTGCAGTCTTTCTCTTTGCACATCATGGTGAGGATATCGGCGGCACGGGCAGTGTCGCGGCTGGTGAACGACATGCTGCGCATGGCGTCGATGAGCTCGGTGGAGTCGTATTTCTTAATGTCGATGTGTTTGATGGTCTCTTTCAGGAGATCCTGCTTGGTCAGATTTTCGATGTTTTCCATTGTGAATATTTTTGATGATTATTATGCGTAGATTAGAATGGGGGTTCGTCGTCGGCGGGGAGGCCGGTGGCGAATTGCGGGCCGTCGTCCTTACGGTTGATCTTGGAGTCGATGAGGATGGTGGGGGCCCCGTCGGAGTCGAAACTGGCGTTTTGCGGGAGTGCGCTGTTGGCCAGCTGGTCGTTGGTGAGGAATTCGGGGTTCTCGAACCGGGCGTATTTGCCTTGGAACCGCAGACGCACGCGCCCTACGCCGCCGCTACGGTGCTTGGCCAGGATGATGTCGGCCATGCCGACAGTGGAGCCAGCGTTGTCCTCCATGATGCCATAGTATTCGGGACGGTAGATGAACATGACGATGTCGGCGTCCTGCTCGATGGCGCCGGACTCGCGCAGGTCGCTCAGCATGGGTTCTTTGGTGCCGCCACGGGTCTCCACGGCGCGGCTCAGCTGCGACATGGCCAGCACCGGGATGTTGAGTTCCTTGGAGAGTGCTTTCAGCTGGCGGCTGATGGTGCTGATTTCCTGCTCGCGGTTGCCGCCGCGTGTCAGGGCATCGCTGCCGGCACTCATGAGCTGAAGGTAGTCGATGAAGACCATCTGGATGTCGTGGTGCTGCTTCAGACGGCGGCATTTGGCCCGTAGCTCGTAGATGGTCAGCTGCGGGGTGTCGTCGATGAAAAGCTTGGCATCGTTGAGGGCTTGGGTGCGCACCTCCAGCTGCTTCCGCTCGAAGGCTTGGAGTTCGCCTTTTTTGAGTTTGTCGCCCGCTATCTGGGCCTCGCCCGATATGAGGCGCATGGCCAGCTCGACCCCTGTCATTTCGAGCGAGAAGAAGGCCACGGGCTTCTTGTGGTCGATGGCCATGTTGCGGGCTATGGAGAGGGCGAAGGCCGTCTTACCCATGGCCGGACGGGCGGCAAGGATGATGAGGGTGCCGGGATGGAAACCGGCGGTGAGGCGGTCGAGGTCGACAAACCCCGACGGGATGCCCGCCACACCACCCTCACTGTTTGAGGCTTCGTCAATCTGGGCCGTGGCGGCCTGGACAAGGTCGCCCACGGGGTGGAAGTCTGAACGGAAATTCTTGTCGTTAATGTCCATCAGGTGCCCCTCGGTCTTGTCGAGGAGGTCTACCACGTCGGTGGTCTCGTCGTAGGCACTGGTGATGGTCTCGGTCGAGACACGGATAAGTTCGCGCGAGATGTATTTCTCGCTCAGCACACGGGCATAGTACTCAATATGAGCCGCGCTGACGATATGGCTGGTCAGCTCGCTGATGTGGAAAGCGCCGCCGGCGGCCTCCAGTTCGCCAGTTTGGCGCAGCTGGTTGGTGACGGTCAGCATATCCACAGGCTGGTTCATCTCGAACAGCTTATGGATGGCGCGGAAGATGACTTGGTGTTCGGGTCTATAGAAATATTCCTCGTGCAGCAGTTCAATGGCAGTGTTGAGCGCGTTGGCATCCAGCATCAGCGCACCCAGCACATTTTCCTCCAATTCGGGGGCCTGTGGCGGCCTGTTGCCACCGTTGATGCTGAACACTTGCTCGTAAGACATTCTGTCTTTGCGTCTTGTGTTCGATTGGGACATAATTTCCATGATACAAAGTTATGAAAAAAAATCGTTGTAGTCAAAAAATATTTTTCAACATAGGCCATGGCCTCCGGGCCAAGGGGCGCAACAATGCCCCTCCCTTGTGGCCGCAGTTTGGCCTTAGGGAAGGGCGAGGGATGAAATGGGCATGCCTTTCAGCGGGCGGGAGTGGCCTTGGCGGCTTGAAGCACGGCGGCTGTCATGCGGTCCCAGGTGTACTTCTTCTTCTCTTCGCGCAGGGCTTCGGTGAAGGGGGTTTCTCGATTCTCTTTGTAGTAGTCGATTAGTGCGTCAGTGATTTCTTGCGCGTTGGGCTCCACCACATAGCCTATCTTGCCGTGCGGCACTATCTCGGCCAGTCCCCCCACATTGGTTACCAGCATGGGTTTCTCAAAGTGGAAGGCCACTTGGGTCACACCGCTCTGGGTGGCGTTCTTGTAGGGCTGGGCCACAATGTCGGCGGCACCGAAATAGAGGTTCACCCGCGAGTCGGGGATATAGTCGTTGTGCAGCACTACGATGTCGCTGATGTCCAACGAGCGGATGCGGTCCAGATAGGGTTGGGGGCTGCCGTAGAATTCGCCGGCCACAATCAGCTTCGCCCCCAGGTCCTGCAAGCGGGGGTCGCCGAAGGCATCAATCAGCAGGTCCAGACCCTTATAATCGCGTATGAAGCCGAAGAACAGCACGTAACGCCCATTCTGGTCAAGTCCCAGCTCGCGGCGTGCCACCATCTTGTCGACACGGGTGCCATAATGGTCGTAGATGGGGTGCGGGGCCCAGGTTTTGGGCTTGCCCGCGTGGTCGAAGTGGTTGATGTCAGCTATCACCGCCTCCGACAGGGTGGTGAACCCGTCCATCGCTTTGACAAAATAGAAAGGCAGGTAGCGGTCGATGGCTTTGTAGTCGTGGGGCAGCATGTTGTGCACCAGTCCAATACAGCGGATGTGCCGGTCGCGCTTTATCTGCCGGGCAATGGCGCCGAAGCAGGGCGCCATGAACGACATCCAGTAGGCAAAGACCACCAGGTCCGGCCGTTTCTTTCTGATTTCCCTGCCCACGGAAAACCAGTTGAAGGGATTGCACGAGTTGATGCGGCGTTTGATGTTGAGGTGTGCCGGGGCGGGCGAGTCGGTAAACTGGCTCTTGCCGGGGAAGAGAAACGAGGGGTACTGGAGGGTGAAAGTGTACATCTCCACCTCGTGACCCTCCTGCTGGAACTGGGCCGCCAGGCGCTCGTTGAAAGCGGCGAGACCGCCGCGGTATGGGTGTGCTGTGCCTACGATGATGATGTGCATAACTGTGGTAGTTTGTTTGTTGAACAAGGGTGGGGGAGGCGTGCTTTGCACCTCCATGCAAACTGCAAAAATACAAAAAATATTAAACATACAATATTTTTTCCCCTTTTTTGTTTTGCCCACAAAAATTCAATAGCCCTATGAAGAAACTCTTTTTAGTAATGACAGTGGCATTGCTGGGCTGCCATTCAGGCCAGACCCAGCAGAATGCAGAAGTGAACAACCTCGTCCCCGTCTCGACGCAGGGAGTGGTGCGCTATGCCGACTTCAGCGACGTGGCTGCCCAGACTATCGACGGCGTGGTGCACATCCGCACCACCCAGACCCGCCTTACCCCGCTCTACCAGTCCTTTTTCGGATTCATCATTAACCAAGGGGTGCAGCGTAAAGAATACTCCGCCTATGGATCCGGAGTCATCATCAGCCCCGACGGCTACATCGTCACCAACAACCACGTGGTGCAGGACGCTGAAAGCATACAAGTGACCCTCAACGACAAGAAAGTGCTCCCCGCCACCCTCATCGGCACCGACCCCGCCACCGACCTCGCCCTCATCAAGGTCGATGCCGCCGGACTGAAGGCCATCCCCTTCGGCAATTCCGACAGCGCCCGTGTCGGCCAGCCCGTCTTGGCCATCGGCAACCCCTTCAACCTCACCTCCACCGTCACCGCCGGCATCATCAGCGCCAAGGCGCGCAATGTGGGCATCATCGAGAACAGCCGGGGCATGGAGAGTCCCATTGAGTCCTTTATCCAGACCGACGCCGCCGTCAATCCCGGCAACTCCGGCGGAGCCCTTGTCGATGCCGGTGGCCGGCTCATCGGCATCGTCACCGCCATCGCCTCGGCCGACGGCTACTATACCGGCTACAGCTTCGCCATTCCTGCCAATCTGGCCCGCAAAGTGGCCGACGACCTGCGCCGCTATGGCCACGCCCAGCGTGCCTACCTCGGCGTCAATGTGGTCGAGATGACCTCCTCCCTCGCCAGCCAGATGGGGCTGCAGGAAGTCAAAGGCGTGCTGCTGGCCCGTGTGGTGCCCGACTGCGCCGCCGACAAGGCTGGCCTTCGTCAGGGCGACCTCCTGCTCACTGTGGCCGGCGCGCCTGTCAACAGTTTCGCCGAGATGATGGAAGAAATCGGCCGCCACGCACCCGGCGACCTGGTCGACGTCACCTATTACCGCGACGGCAAGACCCGTTCCACCACCGTAACCCTCCAAAATGCCCAGGGCACCACTGCTGTGATCCGCCGATAAAAAGTGTGAAAGTCAAAATGGTTTTTCAACACAAACTTTCATGCAATGATTACTAATTGACGTTGAATATATTCCTCGTCTATTTTGAATGACAAACAAACGACCCTGTAATGAATGGCATTACAGGGTCGTTTGTTTGTCGGGATAAGGGTTATTGGATGGTAAGTTTCTGGGTCGAGGAGCCCTGTGGAGAGTGGATTGTGACGAAATAGGTGCCTGCGGGGTATTTGTCGAGGGGGATGGAGATGGTTGGTTGGTTGACTTTGAGTGAGAGGAGTTCCTGGCCGGAGGCATTGGCGAGGGTGAACGAGAATTGAGAGTTGGGGATTGAGAGTTGGGAGTTGATTGTAATAGTCACAGTGTGGTGTGCAGGGTTGGGGGTAAGGGTGAAAAGGGCGTTCAGGCTGTCGGGGGAGGAGATGCCTTCGGTCGGCCAGGCGAAGTGGGCAGTGAATGAGGAGTCTTGCGTGATGATAAATTTCCGTGGGTTGGAGGTGTTCCCGTCGTTCCAGCGGAGGAATTGGTAGGTGTTGTTGGGTATGGCAGTGAGGGTGACAGTGTCGCCCTCGAAGTAGATGCCGCTGCCGTCGACATGTCCGCGGACAGGGTAGTCTGGCTTTGCGGTGACGTGGTAGTAGTCTCTGTCGGAGAAGTAAGCGGTGAAGGTGGTGTCCTGTGTGATGAAGACGGTGCGGGGGTTGTTGGTGTCGCCATCATTCCACCAGGTGAATCTGTATGCACTTTTGGGGATGGCGTAGATTGTCTGGTTGACATGTTTGGACAGCTTGCAGTCGGGGTAGGCTGCGCCCATGGAGCTGTCGGCCGAGAGGGTGTGCACCATAGCGTAGTCAATCATGGGCTGGACATAGCCGTATGATCTGTTATGGTGCGTAAAAACACCCCATATTGAATCTCTTGTCATAAAATACCTTATGCGCATATGCCCACCACAACCATAGTTCACCTGCAGACTATGGTAGCATGTCGGTTTCGAACGGTACATGAAGTCGTTAAGAGGTATATTATTATTGTTTGTGGTGCCAGCAAGATAGAATTGAGAGTCAACAAGGATTGGTGTTTTAAGGTGAACTTCGTAAAGGAGGCAGTATTTGAATCCATAGGTGGCGGTGTCGAAATGATAGGGAATCTTATATATTTTAGGGGTGGCGGTGTCCCATCGGATGGAATCAAACAATAGAATTGTGTCGTTGAAGGATTTAAAAATATTTACATATTCGGGTACGCGAGGATTGTTGAAATAGGGCCGAGGAGGATTAAAGGCCGGGTTAAGCCATGTGTCGGCTTGCCAAACTCCGACGCCGGTAATGGCAGCGGGGTGGTCAACGTATTCGGGTCGTAGTTTCCATTCACTCGCAGAGGGACAGTAAAAAATTTCATATATTCTCCCGTGCCACGGGTGAGTAGGATAACTGTAAGGTGAATGACTGGTATCGAAATACGCGTCGCACGTGTCGTACCACTCGGTGTAATGGTAACCGGGCAGTCTACCGTTCGGGCCAGTGACAGTGTCGTAGGACTGTGCTCTGGTGGGGATGTACGAGGCGAGCAGGACTAAGGCGATTGTAGCAATGTTTTTCATGTCTCATTATGTTTGTGTGTTATTTATCGTAAGTTTTTTTGCATTCGATATTATAATAGGTGGGTGACGGAACAACGCGGGATATGTATTGTTTCTGTGCCAAGCGGTTGCCGGGGGCGAGGGAGGTCTGATTAATAGGTTTTGTGGGTCAAACTTGTGTAATGACACGTATTTGTCCCCAAGTGCTGTTGAGAGATGACAGGGCCAGAACCCCAAAGATTATAATGCCTTTTTCATGATTATTTTTTTGCAAAGATACGTTTTTTTTTTAAGTAATGAGTTTTTTTCTGAAATAATGTGCGACAATATAACGCCATTTGAAAAAAAATGCGTATATTTGCAAACCGAAAAGCAACGTAAAAAACTATTATCTCTATGAAAGTCAAAGTAGGAATAGCACAAATGGCCTGCGGGGCCGACAAACAGGCCAACATCCTCCGCTACACCGACGCCGTGCGCCGCCTGGCCGCGCAAGGGGCGCAAATCATCTGTCTGCAAGAGCTCTTCGCCTCCCTCTACTTCTGCGACGAGGAGCGCTACCAAAATTTCTCCCTGGCCGAGCCCGTGCCCGACGGCCCCACCTGCCAGCACTTCATGCGCCTGGCCGGCGAACTGGGGGTAGTGCTTATATGCTCCCTCTTCGAGAAACGCGCCGAAGGCCTCTACCACAACACCACCGCCGTCATCGACGCCGACGGCTCCTACCTTGGCAAATACCGCAAGATGCACATCCCCGACGACCCCGGCTACTACGAGAAATTCTACTTCACCCCCGGCGACCTCGGCTACCGCGTCTTCCACACCCGTTTCGCCACCCTCGGAGTCCTCATCTGCTGGGACCAGTGGTACCCCGAGGCCGCCCGCATCACCAGCCTCATGGGCGCCCAACTCCTCTTCTTCCCCACCGCCATCGGCTGGGACGTCCGCCAAAACGAAGACGACAACACCGAGCAATACCAAGCCTGGCAAACCATCCAGCGCAGCCACGCCGTGGCCAACGGCGTGCCCGTCATCAGCGTCAACCGCACCGGCCGCGAAGGCGGCATGCAATTCTGGGGCGGAAGCTTCATCACCAACGCCTTCGGCCGCCTCCTCTACCAGGCACCACACCTCGAAGAAGCCCTCCACGTCCAAGAACTCGACCTCGACCAGACCGACCACTACCGCCGCCACTGGCCCTACCTCCGCGACCGCCGCATCGACTCCTACAGCCCCATTCTCAACCGCTTCATCGACTGACCCTTCCCCTGTGGCATCCAGATGTTCCGAAAGCCCCGATTAAACTGAAAATAACACAATCATGACACCCAAAGAACAAGGCTACTACATGCCCGCCGAATGGGCACCCCACCAGGCCACCTGGCTCAGCTATCCCCACAACGAGGACTCCTGGCCCGGTAAGATAGAAACCATCTTCCCCTCCTACCACATCTTCGTCAAAACCCTGGCCGAGGACGAGGACGTCCACATCAACGTCGACGACCAGCGCATGCAGGACCACGTCGAGACCCAGCTCTGCAAAGCCGGGACCGACATGAGTCGCATCCACTTCCACCAGTTCCCCACCAACGACGCCTGGTGCCGCGACCACGGCCCCGCCTTCCTCCTCAACCGGCAGGACCCCTCGCGCCACGCCATCGTCAACTGGAACCACAACGCCTGGGGCGGCAAATACCCCTACGACCTCGACACCCAGATACCCCTCCACATCTACCGCCATCTCGCCGCCGCCGACCCCCACCTGCAGCTCTTCGAACCCGGCATCGTCATGGAAGGGGGCAGCATCGACGTCAACGGCCAAGGCGACCTCCTCACCACCACCTCCTGCCTCCTCAACCCCAACCGCAACCCCAGCCTCACCCGCGACCAGATTGAGGACAACCTACGCGCCTACTACGGTGTCGACAACATCATCTGGCTTGCCGACGGCATCGTGGGCGACGACACCGACGGCCACGTCGACGACCTCAGCCGCTTCATCGCCCCCGACACCATCATCACCGCCGTCGAGGAGGACATCTGGGACGAGAACTACCAGGCCCTGCAGCGCAACCTCAAAACCCTCAACTCCTGCCGCCTGGCCAACGGCAAGCAGCCCACCGTTGTCGAACTCCCCATGCCCGACATGGTGTTCTACGACAACCAGCGCCTCCCCGCCAGCTATGCCAACTTCTATATCGCCAACGGCAAAGTCATCTTCCCCACCTACCGCTGCCTGGCCGACAACCAAGCCGCCTACACCCTCGAAGCCTGCTTCCCCGACCGCGAGATAGTGGGCATCGACAGCACCGACATCGTCTGGGGGCTCGGCTCCTTCCACTGCCTCTCGCAGCAGATGCCCGCCTACTGACCCTGCAGCCCGCAAGCGGAAAAGACCCATCCGCGGCCCGCCAACAGCGTTGGCGGGCCGCTTTCGTAATCTTGTCACTCTCCTGCCGGGCCGGACCCCTTGCCCCTCCACCCAGTGTGCGGCAAACTCTCGGGTCGCTTCTTCTATGCCATATTTATTCCAAACAAACGCCATTTCCTTCACGGCGTACCTGTAATATTCTCTCCATTTGCCGCACAGGGAATGCGGAACGATTGGGCTAACACCCTCTATCCCTTTGTGCGTAAAGCAAGGTCGGCAAGGCTTTTGGGGTGTAAAGGGATATTGGTGTGGGGGTGGCGCGATAGGGGGCGGCAGGGCTGGCAGACAGTTGTATACAAAGGTCCCCCGGCAGTGTCTGTCCGGGGGACCTTTGCAGTATGTAGCTGTCGGGATGGGGGGTCAGAAGCGCGAGAAGGGGTGTTTGCGCCAATAGAGGATGAGCAGTAGGCCGAAGAGCATGCCGCCGAGGTGGGCGAAGTGGGCGATGCCGTCGGTGGCGAAGATGCCTTCGAGCAGTTCGATGGCGGCATAGCCGATGACGAACCACTTGGCCTTAATGGGCATGAGGAAGTAGAGGTAGATGCGCTCTTCGGGAAACATCATGCCGAAGGCCAGCAGGATGCCGTAGACGGCGCCGGAGGCCCCCACGGTGATGCCCCAGCCGGGCACGAGGAGGTTGCACAGCCCGGCGCCTATGCCGCACACGAGATAGTAGACCAGAAAGCGGCGCGATCCCCAATAGTTTTCAAGCACGTAGCCGAACATCCAGAGGGCGAACATGTTGAAGAGGATGTGGCTCCAGCCGGAGTGCATGAACATGTAGGTGAAGAGCTGCCAGAGACGGAAGCGCCCCGTGGGGAGGGCGTTGAGGGCCAGCATGGAGGTGATGTGGGTATAGCCATAGCGTTCAAGCACCATGGTGGCGAGGAACACGATGAGGTTGATGATGAGGAGGTTTTTGACCACGGGCGGGAGCACGCGGAAGCCTTGGGGTGAATAGTCGGACATGGTGTGGGGGTGTTTGTTTTTGTTGGTAACTGGTTTTTCAAACTATGAGTTGGTCGGGGGTGAGGATGGCCATGGTTTTGCGGCCGGAGGGGCTGAGGGTGGGCATCTGGCAGCAGAAGAGGTCGGCCACGAGTTGCTGCATTTCAGTTTGCTGGAGGGGGGTGCCGGGCTTGAGGGCCAGCTGGCGCGCCATGGAGCGGCAGAGGCTCTGGGTGCGGTCGGCGAATTTCTGGATCATGGTCCCTTTGTACTCGACGATGATTTGGTCGAAGAGGGTTTGCAACTCGCTTTCTTTGACATCGGGAGGGGTGGCGGACACGACGAAGGTGGTCTGGCCGAGGGTGCCTATCTCGAAGCCGTAGCGGCGCAGTTCGGGCAGGAGTTCGTTGAAGATGTCGGCGTCGGCTGGGGTGAACTGGCAGTTGACGGGGAAGAGGAGCTGCTGGGGATGGGGTGTGGCGGAGTGGCTGAGGAGCCGCTCGAAGAGGATGCGCTCGGAGGCGGCGTGCTGGTCGATGACCAGGAGGCCGGAGGGCATGACGCTGACGATGTGGGTGTCCATGAGCTGGAGGCAGGGGGTGTCGGTCGGGACTGAGGGCGCCGCGGGCGCGGGGGAATCAGCGGGCGTTGGGGTGAGGTCGATGCGAGTTTGGTGAGGGGTGTCGGTGGGGGTGGTGTCGAGGTCGAAGAAGGAGGTCCATTTGGAGTCGGGGTCGCGGCGGCTGTCGGGCTGCGAGGGGCGCGAGGGGGAGGATGAGGGGGAGCGGTGGCTCTGGAAGGGGTTGTAGTCGGGGTTGTAGTGCACCTGCGGTGGGGTGGGGATGTAGCCTTTGGGGGCCGGGGGAAAGTCGACCTCTTCGATGGGGTTGAATTGCAGTTCGTTGGCGAGGCTGAACTGGCCGATGGCTTTCTTGGTGGCGGCGCGGAGGATGGCGAAGAGGGCGTTCTCGTCGATGAATTTGACTTCGGTTTTGGTGGGGTGGATGTTGACGTCGATGCGGGAGGGGTCGACTTGGAGGTGGATGAAGTAGGAGGGGTAGTGGTGGTCGGGGATGATGTCGGCGTAGGCTTTCTCGATGGCGGCGTTGAGTGCGGGGTGCTTGATGAAGCGGTGGTTGACGAAGAGGTATTGCTCGCCACGGCTTTTGCGGGCAAATTCGGGTTTGGACACGTAGCCTTCGATGGTGACGATGTCGGTCTGCTCGTTGACGGGGCAGAGGCGTTGGCGGTAGCTGTTGCCGAAAATCTGGCTGATGCGCTCGGCGAAGTTGCCGGCGCGGAGGTCGTAGAGCAGGCGGCCGTTGGCGTTGAGGGAGTAGTCGGTGCGGTAGTTGATGAGGGCCACTCGTTTGAAGATTTCCTCGATGTGGCTGAGTTCGATGCTGTCGCGTTTGAGGAAGTTGCGGCGTGCGGGGACGTTGAAGAAGAGGTTTTTGACGGCGATGGAGGTGCCGTCGGGACAGGCGCAGGGGGTCTGCTCTTTGATGTGGCTGCCTTCGATGAGGATGAGGGTGCCGAGTTCGCGGTCGCGGAGTTTGGTTTTCAGTTCCACTTGGGCGATGGCCGCGATGGAGGCGAGGGCCTCGCCGCGGAAGCCCATGGTGCGGATGGCGAAGAGGTCGTCGGCTTTGTGGATTTTGGATGTGGCGTGGCGCTCGAAGCAGACGCGGGCGTCGCTGTCGCTCATGCCGCTGCCGTTGTCGATGACTTGGATGAGTGTGCGGCCGGCGTCTTTGAGGATGAGCTGGATTTTGGTGGCACCGGCATCAAGGGCGTTCTCGAGCAGCTCTTTGACTGCCGAGGCGGGACGGTCGACCACTTCGCCGGCGGCTATCTGGTTGGCGACGCTGTCGGGCAGTATGTTGATGATGTCGCTCAAACGCTGTCGGGTTGTTTTACTGTGCTATGAGGGTGTCGTTGGCTTGGTCGAGGATTTTGTCGAGCATTTCCTCGGGGCTCAGGCCTACGTTGGGAATCATGGTGCGCGTGGTGGCGGCCATGAAGTGGTCGGGATATTTGTCGACAAAGGTCTGGTAGGCTTGTTTGGCCAGGTCGAACTGTGAGTTGTTTTCGTAGGCACTGCCTTTGAGGAAGTAGCAGATGGGGACGTCCTCGAAGTCGGGATAGTCGGCTATGATGCGGTCGAAGAGTTCGATGGCGCGGTCGGTGTGCATGACGTTGCTCTGCACTTCGGCGGCTTTGAGGAGGTACTGGGGGGTGAGGCTGTCGGAGGGGTAGCGGTCGGCAAAGTCGGTGTAGAGTGCTGTGAGTTGGTCGGCTGTGGCCTCGTCGGCGGCGATGGCGGATTCGAAGATGGAGTCTTCGAAGTTTTCAATCTGGTCTATGCGTTCCTCTTTGCTGGGGCCGCAGGCTGCCACAAGGGCGGCAAGGATGAGTATGAGTGCTGTGCGTTTCATTGTGTATGTGTGTTATTTTTTGTTGGGTTTCATGCGGTAGGCTGTCCGGACCCGGCCAGAGATGACGTCGTTGAGTTTGCGCTTGATCATGGTCTTGCGGATGGGGCTGAGCCGGTCGGTGAAGACTTTGCCTTCGAGGTGGTCGATTTCGTGCTGCGCCACGCGGGCAAACATGCCGTGGATTTCCTCTTCGTGGAGTTGCCACTGGGCGTCGTACCACCGTAGGCGGAGGCCTTCGGGGCGGAGGACATCTTCGTGGATGTCGGGGATGCTGAGGCAGCCTTCGTTGAAGTATTGCTTCTCGCCGAGGAATTCAAGTATTTCGGGGTTGATGAGTGTGTGCTCCTCGGCGGGGTCGCCAAAGGTGTCGGTCTTCTCGTCGTAGGGGCGGAATCCGATGACGACCAGGCGGATGCTGAGGTCAATCTGCGGGGCTGCGAGGCCTACGCCGTCGGCATTGTACATGGTTTCGTACATGTCGGCTATGAGTTGGTCGAGGCCGGGATAGTCTTTGTCGACTGGTTGCGCTACTTTGCGCAGGGTGGGGTGGCCGTAGCCAATGATGGGATAGAGCATTTATTTTTCTTTTTATAGGGTTCGCATATAGTCTTGCAGCATGATGGTGGCGCTGACTTGGTCAATCATTCCTTTGTCCTGCCGCTGTTTTTTCTTCAGGCCGCCGTCAATCATGGCTTGGAAGGCCAGCTTGGAGGTGAATCGCTCGTCGATTCGGGCCACGGGCTTGTCGGGGAAGGCTTGGGCCAGCTGGCGGACGAAGGGTTCGATGATGGCGGCGGACTGCGAAGGGGTGTTGTCCATGTGCTTGGGTTGGCCGACAACAAAAAGGTCGACGGGTTCTTTTTGGCAGTAGTCGTGCAGGAATTGCATGAGGGTGGGGGTGGCCACGGTGGTCAATCCGGTGGCGATGATACGCTCCGGGTCGGTCACGGCGATTCCTGTACGCTTTATGCCATAGTCGATTGCAAGGATTCTTCCCATTAGCAGGTGCTGTTTTTTAAACTTGCAAAGTTACACTTTTTTCTTGATTTGGCAGAAAAAAATGTGTGGCAGCTGTTGCCGGCAGTGGCGCGAAGGGGTCAAAAGGGGGGTGAGAATCGGTAGTCGTGAGGCTGTTGGCGACACCGAGGGCTGTCGGCGGAGGACCTACGGGATGAGGAAAGGTGAGTTTTGCCTTTGTGGAAGATGGCGTGAGGGGTGACTGCGGGGTGGCAGAGCTGTCGTCAGTGTTGGGCAAGAGCTTGTTTCATAGCCATGAAGAAGGGGACTTGAAAATTTTTCTTGCTGAATGGAAAAAAAGTTGTATCTTTGCACCCGATTTCGAGAGACGAAAAGTTGGTCCCATAGCTCAGTCGGTTAGAGCAACTGACTCATAATCAGTGGGTCCTTGGTTCGAGCCCAAGTGGGACCACTTTTTTTTAAACACAAGTATTATGGCAAACAGCATGAATATTGATTGGGAAAACCTTCCTTTCGGTTATGTAAAGACCGACTATAATGTCCGTTGCTACTATCGCGACGGCAAATGGGGCGAGATTGAAGTCTCTTCCTCCGAACATATCGAGATACACATGGCTGCATCGAGCCTGCACTATGGCCAGGAGGCTTTCGAAGGTCTGAAGGCCTATCGTTGCAAAGACGGCAAGATCCGTATCTTCCGCCCCGAAGCCAATGCCGAGCGTCTGCAGAGCACCTGCCGCGGCATCATGATGCCTGAGCTTTCCACCGAGAAATTTGTGGAGATGTGCAAGAAGGTCATCAAACTCAACGAGCGTTTCATTCCTCCCTACGGCACCGGCGCAAGCCTCTACCTCCGTCCGCTGCTGATTGGCACCGGCATCACCGTGGGTGTGAAACCTGCTGATGAGTATCTGTTCGTCATCTTCGTCACCCCCGTCGGACCTTATTTCAAAGGCGGCTTCAAGGCCAACCCCTATGTCATCACCCGCAAGTATGACCGTTCCGCTCCTCTCGGAACTGGTATCTATAAGGTGGGCGGCAACTACGCTGCTTCGCTCCGTGCCCACGTCGAGGCTTGCCACGGCGGTCAGTATGCATGCGAGTTCTACCTCGATGCCAAGGAGAAGAAATATGTTGACGAGGCTGGCGCAGCCAACTTCTTCGGCATCAAGGACGGTGCCTACATCACTCCTAAGAGCACTTCCATCCTGCCCTCCATCACCAACAAGAGCCTCATGCAGCTGGCTGAGGACATGGGCATGAAGGTGGAACGTCGCCCCATTAATGTGGAAGAGCTTTCCGAGTTCCAGGAGGCTGGTGCTTGCGGTACCGCTGCTGTCATCAGCCCCATTGAGCGTCTGGACGATCCTGAGACTGGCAAGAGCTATGTCTTCGGTAAAGAGCCGGGCCCCTGGAGCACCAAACTGTACCACGCCCTGCGTGCCATCCAGCTTGGCGAGGCCGAGGATGTCCACCACTGGAACACTGTCATGGACTAATTGAGATCACGATAATCTCTAACTCCCGCAGCCCTCGGTTGCGGGAGTTTTTTATGTATTGCAGCCGCCGGTTCTGTCGTCGGTCGGTAGGTGTGCCAACCGGGGCGGTCAATCCAGTGCTGCCATTGCCCCGTCCGTGCATACAAAACAGTCACCGCCATGACAGTTGTGCAGTTGAATGCCGTCCCTGTTGTCGGGCATTGGTTATTGTGAGTTGTCGGTTTTTCCATCGCCGCCATACACTTGTCGGGGTCGTCGCTAATCAGCGGCTCCGTTTTCCTCCCTCCGCTGTTTTTGCTGAAGAATGCGTGCAGCCATTATTTTATTTCTGTTTCCTTTCTCTATTTATTCTTCATTGTTTCTTATCCATAAAATATATGGAAACAACTTACGGATAAACTCATGTCAAATCACAACAAAATGACCTGCCTGTCCGGGCCGAAGCGAGGAAGGCTTTGGATTTGGATTCCGAACAGGTGTTTCTCTAACGCCGAAAACGCCTACAGCGGACAGTTTTATAATAAAAAGCATTGTTTTTTGTCACAAAACAGTACTTTTCACTCACCACCCGCCGACTGCATAAGATTAGGACTGCTGTCTTGCAGTAGCCGTCCCCTGTAGGCAAAACAAAGACAGGAGGAAAACCCATCGGCTTTCCTCCTGTCTTCGTAATCAGGGTTGGGCAATCAATATTTGTAGAAGCCTTCGCCAGTCTTACGGCCCAGCAGACCGGCACGCACCATCTTGCGCAGCAGGGGGTGAGGACGGTATTTGGGATCGCCAAACTCTTTGTACAACACCTCCATGATGGCCAGGTTCACATCGTTGCCGATGAGGTCGGCCAGGGCCAGGGGACCCATGGGGTGGTTGGCACCGAGCATCATGCACTTGTCGATGTC
>OCTW010000025.1_pt1 | contig 25334 bp, 11 predicted proteins | sample 1539671 | NCBI WGS metagenome assembly OCTW01 (sample SAMN02144230, study PRJEB22623) | gut metagenome | biome: sheep rumen | host: Ovis aries | place: New Zealand | reverse complement strand
GAGCCGCTCGCGATGCCTTCGGCATTGACCATTGACCTATTTAAAAAAGGAGCATTGCTCTAATAAACAAGCTTATGCAGACAAGATTCAAGAAGAATGCCGAAGGTATCGCGAAAAGTTGCTCTTCGAGCAATGTTCTCTTGAGAGAAAAATTGCTCTTGAGCAATGCTCTCTTTGAGAGAGCGGCTCTTTCGCTGTCGGCGAAGCCGGAGCGAAACTTGAAGGAGCCTTTGAGAGCGAAGCGGCAATGCCAAGATTTTCGACATTGGCATTACTGCCGTGGCCGGTGTGCTTTCGGTAGGTGTCATGCTTTATGCCGTTGTTCACATCGGCCTGCAGGAAGCTTGGCCCGAGCTGGTGCTCAACCATGAGACCCATGACTATCTCTACATGTGCGCCAATAGCGACTTCAGTGGCACCCATGCCTTTGCCTCCACCTATAGCGAGCACCTGCAGAATGCCGCCAGGTATGTCCGCGCACTCAATGAAAGGGGAATAAAGTGAAAGAAACGGAGTACAAGGCTCCCGGCGAATAGCCTCTCACCTTTGACGAACAGAAAAAATAGGTGAGAGAATTTTGAATTCCGAAGGCATCGCGAAGGTTCTGTCAGTTGTCGCGATGCCTTCGCTCTTTCTGCTCCGCTCTCGCTGTCCTTTTTATGTCTTCCTACGTCGACGACGCGACCACTGCCGAGCAGCTCGCGATGCCTTCGGTATCCAATTTAGGCATTAGTTCGTCACTCCCAGATGCCAGTTCATCAAAATGTCTTGTTTGTAGCATGGTTGCAGTCATTTTTTTCGTAATTTTACAACAGAATTTCAAATATTCTTACGACTGAATCGGCAACAATTTAATTAAATCGAATATGAAATCTAAATTTATTTTACTGATTGCATTGTTGGCAGCAGGTGCTGCACGCGGTGCCACGGAGGTTGATATCGACTCGTTGCGCTATGTGCTCAACGATGACGGCTCGGCCACAGTGAAGAGCTGTCTGTATCAGGGTACTCCGAACATTATCATTCCGCAGACCGTCACAGTCGAGGGCACGACCTATCAGGTCAAGTCCATCGGCTCAAACGTCTTTGGAGGAAAAAAGTTTATTACATCTGTTCAGCTGCCCGACGGGCTGCAGGCCATCGGCAGTAATGCGTTCAATGACTGTAGCAGCCTGACGTCCGTTAATATCCCGTCAGCGGTGACAAGCATCGGCAGCTATTCCTTCTATAACTGCAAGCAGCTGGGCGGCGACATTACGCTGCCTGCCACGCTCACCTCGCTCGGCACCTATGCCTTCTCTCACTGCGAGGCAGTGAAAAATGTCACCTTCCTTGGCGACGGCGATGTCACCCTGCAGGGAGAGTCGCACTTTAGCGGTATGTACAGCCTGAAGAGCATTACGCTGCCTGCCAACTTGAGTATGCTGAGCCGAAGCATGTTCTACGGCAATGCATCGATGGAGAATGTCAACCTCGCCTCCACCCAGGTGACGAACATCTACCCCTACGCCTTCTATCAGTGTAAGGCTCTTGCCACGATGCAGCTGCCGTCCACGGTGCAGACCATCGGCGAGAATGCATTTTGTAGTTGCGAGTCGCTGACCTCTGTCACGCTTCCCTCATCGCTCACTGCGTTAGGGTCGGATGCTTTTGCCTATTGCAAGGCCCTGCAGACGGTCAACAACTTTGAGAAAACCCAGCTGACCTCCACGCCCAGAGCAGTCTTCTATCAGTGCGAGTCGCTAACCTCCATCACCTTACCTCCCACGCTGAAGAGGCTTGGCGACGAGGCGTTCCGCTATTGCAAGTCGCTGACGAGCATCGACCTGGCGTCGTTGGAGACGGCAGGCGAGTATGTGTTCTCAGGCAGCGGACTGATCTCGATTACTATTCCCAGTAGCATGACTACGGTGCCGCGCGACTTTTTGTCATGTTGTGACAGTCTTCGCTCTGTCATCCTGCCAGAGGGTATTACAACTCTTGCGCGCGGAGTCTTTTATGAGGACGATGCCTTAAAGAGCGTCGTGCTGCCCTCCACGCTGACCACCATCGGCTCCTATACTTTTGGTAACTGCAGGACGTTGTCCTCTATCACCATCCCCGCCAACGTCACGGTAATCGACGAATACGCCTTCCAATACTGCGAACAGCTGGAGACCGTCGACATGAAGCCTCAGACCATGACCACCATCGGCCGCAATGCTTTCGATGCCTGCAAGAAACTGAAGACTTTCCGCGTGCCCGAGGGCATCACCTCCCTCGGACAAAGCGTCTTCTGGGGATGTGAGTCTATGCAGTCGCTCACTCTGCCATCTACGCTGACCACCATCGGAGCCAGATTATGCTATCATTGCAGCAGCCTACCCACCATTGACATACCCTCAGGAGTGACCTCCATAGGCGACGATGCCTTTAATGGCTGCAAATTGCTTGACAAAATTATCTTGCCTGCCGCCCTCAACGCCCTCGGCTCTTATGCTTTCGCGAATTGTGATGGAGTAGAGAGCGTTACCTTCTTAGGCAACGGCGATGTTACGCTGACAGGCGAGTCACAGTTCGCAACGATGAAGAACCTGAAGAGTGTGAAGCTGCCCGATAACCTCAGCACCATCACCCGCAGCATGTTTTACGGCTGCGAGAAGCTTGAGACCATCGACATGAGCCGCCTCCCCGCCACAGAGATAAGGCCTTATGCCTTCTATGGCTGCAAGGCTCTCACCACGGCACAGCTACCCTCAGTCCTGACCACCATTGGCGTGAATGCCTTCAACGGCTGCCAGTGCTTGTCCAATGTCACCCTTCCAGTCACCCTGAACACCATAGGCAACGACGCATTCCGCTATACCAGCCTGCGCACCCTGCAGCTGCCCGAGGCAGTGAATACAGTAAGCAGCTACGCTTTTGCCGACTGCGATTCGCTGACCGCTGTCATACTGCCCGCTGCTATGACCTCTTTAGGTGAGTATGCGTTTGACAACTGCGACAAGCTGCAGACAGTGGTTTTCCCAAAGAATCTCAGCGCTCTCCCACGCTCCGTCTGCGGAACATGCAAAAATCTCCAGTCCGTCACACTGCCCGACAACCTGCAGACCATCGGCCAGTATGCCTTCTACGCAGCCAGCAGTCTGACATCCATCACCCTGCCACCCACCCTGCAGACCATCGAATATTCAGCCTTCTACAACACCGCCAGCCTGGAAGCCCTTACCCTGCCCCCGTCGGTAAAAACAGTGGGAGAGGAAGCCTTTCACTATTCAATGATGACCTCACTTACACTCAACGAGGGATTGGAGACCATAGGCCGCAACGCTTTCCGCGAGTGCGACAGGCTTAAGGAGGTCACCTTGCCCTCCACCCTCAAGACCCTCGGCCACGCCGCGTTCTGGACATGCGACTCGCTGCGCACTATTACCTTCGCCCAGAATATGCCGCAGCTTACCTTTAGCGGCGACAGCCACTTCGCTCACTGCGCTCAGTTAGTGAAAGTGACACTGCCCCGGACGGGTCTGACCACCATAACCGCTAATATGTTCAGTGAGTGCCCGCGCCTGCGCAATATCGAGTTGCCTGGCACTCTTACCTCCATCGGCGACAATGCCTTCTACGGCTGCGACTCACTGCAGACCATATACATCCCCGACAATGTGACATCTATCGGCGACTACGCTTTCGACTACTGCCGCGGACTGCGCTATGTCAGATTGCCCGAAGGATTGGAGAGCATCGGCACCGCCTGCTTCGGCTATTGTGAGCGGCTGCAGTATATCAACATTCCTTCCACCGTGACCAGCATCGGCAACTATGCCATTCATACCACGGCGACTTCTTCCAACGCCAACTTCAAGTCTGTTGGCATCATGGGCAATAGCATGCCCTCCACCGCCCAGCATGTTTTCTGGCAGTATCAGCCGTCATTCAGCCTGCTCGTACCGTCAGGACAGGAAACAGACTACCAGAACTCCTCGTCCTGGACACCCGACGAACAGGACAACCGAACCATAATAGGCTATCCGTCCACCAAGCAGCCGTTGACGCAAGACCTCATCCACCTCACCTGCCTGAACAAAGAAACATACTTCTCGGGAAGTCCCGAGGCTGTTTATGTAGATTGGTTTGAGGGAATGGGCAACTACCGCGTCTTTTACACCGACGCCCAGGGCAACCGCACCACAGCCCTTCCCTCGGCAGGCGGCAACTACACCATCTCGCTGGAGTTTGAGGAAGGTCCTTACTACCTGCCGGCAACATTCAATGAGGTGGGCACCTTGACTGTCAAAGAGATTGCCGACGAGGACTTCGCCCTGCTTTGGGACTTCTACAGCAAGACCTACGACTTTACAAAGCAGAAATCCACTTGGACGGGTAACGGCGGCGGAGGTGCAAAAGCCAACTGGCAGCTGATAGAAGGCGTCAAGGAGTCCGCCGCCGGCATCTTCGGCGTGAAGTGGAACAATGGCCATGTGCAGGAAATCAATCTCGGCACCGGCACCAGTCTCTACAACCTCAACGCCAACGAGACACCCGTCAGCATCTTCGCCCTACCGCAAGTTAAGAAGATTGAGTTTGCCAACGTGGAGTTCTATGGCAACATCTCCGACAAGGTGGAGGAGTGGCTCGCCAGTGGCAAGACACTCAGCCCCACGCTCGAATACCTTGACCTCCAGCGCAACAAGCTCGAGGGCAATATCTCGACGCTCGCCAATGCGCTGCCGTCCCTCAAGACGCTCGACGTGCATGAAAACCGCTTCTCCACCCTGTGGCCCGCACTGCCTGAGTCTCTGGAGAACGTTAATATCAGCAATCAGACCATCACCGACATCGTCGCCACCGTCGATCTGCGCGACATGACCGACTCGGGATTCTTCTCCACTTTGCCCAGCATCATCTTCTATAACCCCATCGCGCGCACGTACGCGGATAATATAAAAATAGGTGTGCAGAGTCAGACTAACTGGAGCTCCTTTACGGTAAACTACAACAGTTCCAACGACTTTGACATCACGGGCTATTGCTTGTGGAAGGGCGCTTCGGGCGACATAGCAAAATGCAGCTACACCGACTCTAAGAACAAGACCACAAACTTCAATGCCGTGTTTATATACGACATGGGCGATGTGGACTTCAACGGGGCAATCAATGTCAGCGACCTCCAGCAGACCATCAACTATCTGTTCCGTGATGGTTACGGCGACTACAATCGCTACAACTTCGCTGCCGGCGACTTGAATGCCGACAACGGCATCAATGTGCTGGATGTTGTGCAGCAAGTTGATCTCTTGCTCACCAACGATATCCCGACGGGTGCAGGTTCTAAGAGCAGCAAGAAGCAGGCTTCAACCGATACCTATGCAGCCAGCCTCTATTGCAGCGATGGCAAGCTGATACTCAACACTGCTCAGCCCATTGCAGCTCTCGACATCGTGTTGACATCACCTTCATTCATGGAAACGACGCGTATGGCTGTGGGTCAGCATACACAGGACGACGGACAGTTGCATCTCGTCATCTACGACATATCGGGTAAGACGTTGCCGACGGGTGAGACCGTCCTAGGCAACGTAGCTGATGGCAGCACCATCAGCTACGCCATGCTTGTAGATGAAGATGCCCAGAATATAATAGTCGCTCTCAACAATCCTGAAGCCCAGCTTCTTACGGGAATAGATGAGTTAGGAGTTAGGAGTGAGGAGTTAGGAGTTGGCAATGATCAATCCGCCTACGACCTCCAAGGCCGCAAAATCAATTATCAACTATCAATTATCAACTCTCAATTACCTAAGGGCATCCTAATCGTGAACGGTAAAAAGGTAATCATCAAGTAAACAGGAATAGCTATGAAAACGATAAGAATCAAGTCACTGTTTATATTGCTAAGCATGCTGTGCTTCGCCAATGTGCAGGCTCAGGATATCAACGAACTTAGTGTAAAGGACGTGAGCGGAATGCGCGGAAAGATTGTCTCCGTGCCAGTCTATCTCACCAACACAGCCGAGGTGACAGCCTTGCAATTCGATATAGAACTGCCTAATGGCTCCACGGTTTACTTCGACTCCACAACCGTAGCCGCCAACCGCAGTGTAGACCATATTATCAGTGGGCAGAACAAAAACAGCAACCGTCGTCGCTTCATGCTCTACTCGCCCACCAAGCAGCCGCTCAAGGGCAATATGGGCAAGATATGCGACGTGGTCTTTAAGGTATCCACCTATCTGGAGGACGAGCAGGTGTATGATATCAAACTATCCAATGTCATCATCTCCGACCTCCAGGGCAACAATGTGTTCACTAACTCCGTTGATGCCTCTCTCTCGCTCATCAGCTATCCCGACTTCGAGGTAAGCAACCTTGCCGTCACCTCCGCCAATATTACCCCCGGCGGACAACTGTCGCTGAGCTGGAACGTGAAGAATATCGGACAGACTGCTGCTACCGGTGGATGGAAGGAAAATTTCTATCTTGTCGGCGACAATGGCACAGAGGTGTTCGTGGGTTCCAATGGTTTTGAAAGCACAGGACTTGCTGTCAACGCTGCCGTCAACCGCACCGCTACCGTCACTCTGCCCGATGTGCTTGGTGTTGACGGCACTGTCAGGGCGAAGGTCTGCATCAAGGGTAATGCCGACTCTGGCGAGCGCAGCGAATCGGAATGGAACAACTCTGCCGTCGCCGAGACTGGCATCACTCTCACTAAGACACTTCAGATGGTCATGCCCTCTGCCCCTGTGCGTGAGCAGTACGGGCGCAATGTCCGCTTGCAGCTCTATCGTAGTGGCAATCGCTCTGCCGAGGAGACCTTCACCCTTACGGCTGATAAGCCCTCGCGCGTGGAACTGCCCTCCACCGTCACCATCGCGCGCAATCAGTCGGGTGCCGCATTCTACGTCAATATCATTGACGACGCCATCTACAACGATGCTGATACGGTGATTCTTATCACAGCATCAGGCAACGGCTATCAGCCCGCCACAGGGCGCCTGGTCATTGAGGACAACGAGTACCCCGACCTCCAGCTCGAGGCCTCACGCAGCGAACTCAATGAAGGAGAGACATTCCTCCTCACTGTCACCCTGCCCAAGCCAGCCAAGGTCGACCTTGAGGTGAAGTTCACCGCCGAGACTCCCAAGCGGTTCAACCTTCCAGCCTCCGTCGTCATCCCGACGGGCAGCACTTCTGCAACAGTAGAAGTGGAGGCTGTGCAAAACTCTCTGCCCGAACTGCAGCTGGCCACTGCCTTCTATGCTACAGCCACCAACTATAATAAGGCAGAAGCCATTGTCATCCTCAACGATGACGACATGCCTGAGCTGCAGCTGGTGCTCTCACCCACCCAGGTCAGCGAGAGCAGTGGCCCCGCATCCATCATGGCCAAGCTCTATCGTCGCAGTCACACCGACAGCGAGATAACCATCGTGATGAGCGACGATTCCGACGGTGACATCTACTACTCGCAGCGTCGGTTCACTATGAAGAGTGGCGTGACGACTGCCGAGTTTGCCATCGGCACTGTTGACAACGCACAGAAAGAGGGTGACCGCATAGTCAACGTCTCCGCCGGAGTGTATGTGTCGTCGTGCAACTGCGCGGCATCCGGCACTACGGTGGGCGCAGCCACTGTGGCCGTCACCATCCTCGATGATGACGGACCGACGCTCTCTCTCAGCAGCTCGTCATCCTCTCTCCTTGAAGGCAAGACTGATGCCACCACTCTCACCGTAAAACGCAACACGGGCACCAGCGGTGCGCTGACGGTGAGCATCACCTCCGACCAGGACGACGGCCTTACATACAGCCACACGGCCACCATTCCCAACGGTCAGTCGTCGGTAGCGGTGCCTGTGAGCGTGAAGAAGAACGATGTTGCCAACGATGAGCGCACCGTCGTCTTCACCGTCACCGCCAACGGCTATACGCAGGGCACCTGCTGGGTGCTCATCACCGACCAGACTATGCCCGACGCTATTGTGGAAGCGCCAATTCTCAATGCTCAATTATCAATTCTCAACTATCAACTCTCAACTATCAATATTCCTGCTGCAGGCACAGTGGAAATCACTGTCAGCGTGAGCAATGTGGGCAACGCCGATCTGCCGGCGCAGACGTGCGTCAACCTCTATATGCTGCCTGCCACGGGCAGCAAGACTCTGCTTACCACGCTATATACCCAGCAGCCCATCGGCAGCGGGCAGAAGGCCGACCTGACCAAGCAGGTGACCATGCCCGATGTGGCGGGCGACTACAGGCTGCAGTGCGTCGTCAACGAGGACAAGGCTGTCAGGGAGCTGGTATACCTCAACAATACCTCTGCCGAGACTCCTCTGCGTCTGGTGCCCCCGTTCACTGCCGAGGTTAGCGTAGAGAAGGCCACCTATCAGAGCGTTGAGCCTGTGCTCATCACCGGCACCGCCACGGGCAGCAACGTTGTCAATAAGGCCGTAGAAGTTTATCTTCTCCATAGCAATGTGCGCGACACCCTCTGCACCACCACCGATGCCATGGGGCGTTTCTCTGTCACTTACGACCCGAAGGGCGTGGCAGGCCATTACACCATCGGCGCTTGCTACCCGGGCGAGAACCTCCGTGACGAGCAGGATGCTTTCGACATCTATGGCATGCGTCGCACCGACGGCGGATACCTGAAGTATGAACCTACCGTCGGCGTGCCTTACTCTGCCAGCATCAGCATCACTAACTCCGGCGACCTGGCGCTGCACAACATTGATATGGAGGTGCTTTCCTCAGGAGGCAATATCGAAGTGGCGGTTGATAAGATTGCCACACTCAATGGAGGCAAGAGCAGCAGCCTGCCTATCACGCTGACTGCCACGGAGGCCTCGCAGGGCGACGAATGGCAGCAGCTGAAGGTACGCTTCACCTCAGACGAGGGAGCATCGTTCGACGGATTGATCTACTACTACAACCGTACTGCCACGGGCAAGCTGCGCGCCAGTGTCAATGCCATCAACACCACCATGATTAAGGGCAAGCAGCGCGACTACTCGTTCGACATTACTAATACGGGCTACGGCTCTACGGGCAAGATTAGCCTTGCGCTGCCTGAGGGCACATGGATGAGTGCCGTCACCGGCAAGGAGATGGGTGCCCTTTCTTCCACCGACACGGCCACCATAGTGCTGCGCCTCACTCCGTCGGCCGACATGCAGCTCAATGTGCCTATACGCGGCACCATCGGCATTAACTGTGCCAACGGGCAGGGCATGAGTCTGCCGTTCACCATCGAGCCTGTCAGCGACGACATGGGCGAGCTGGTGGTTGATGTGTGCGACGAATACACCTACTACACCGAAGAGGCTCCCCACCTTGCCAACGCCACCGTCAAGGTGACGCACCCCACCACTGGCCGCACCGTCGCCGAGGGTGTGACGGGCGAAGACGGTCGTTTCACTGCGCCGCTGCCTGAGGGATGGTACACCGTCAGTGTCAGCGCCGACAAGCACGACAGCTATCGCGGCAATGTGCTCGTTGACCCAGGCAGGCAGACTGTCAAGGTAATCAACCTGAGCTATCAGGCTGTCACCATCAACTGGGAAGTGAAGGAGACCGAGGTGGAAGACAAGTATGAGATTGTCACCACCGCCACCTTCGAGACTCACGTTCCAGCTCCCGTTGTCATCATCCGCGGTCCCAACAAGATTGACGCCGATGCCATGCTGGTAGGGGAGAGTCAGATGCTTTACTACACTGTGACCAACGAAGGACTCATCAATGCGAAGAACTGTACGTTCGTGGCTCCGCAGAGCGACAGTGAACTGCTGTTCGAGGCATTGGCCAATACCGGTCCGTTTGACCTTGCAGCCAATCAGTCGGTGCTCATCCCCGTGAAGGTGACCAAGACTGGCGGCGGCGCCTCTGGCTCCAAGAGCTTTGCAAAGTCCAATTCTCGCGGCGAGGGCAGCGAGGGTGGCACCGACAACGCTTTCACCCATTGTATGAAAAACCTCGGAGTGCTCTATGAGATACTCTGTGGCAAAGACCTGAAGAGCAACTCCGCCATGCTCACCCTCGCTGTGCGCTTCTGCGCTGCGGGTGTGGCAGCAGGTGGATTCCCAGGCGGCGGTGGCGGTCCTGGCTCTCCTGGTAAGGCAGGAGGCAGCTACGGCTACGGCGGCAGCGCCGGCTACACCTATCTGGAGAGCGACGACCCCTGCGACCCCGAGCTGGCAAATACGAAGAAAACGGTCATGGACGGCTTCACCAGCATGGCTCCCGGCATGGGCGGTTGCCTGGGCTTCGGTCTTAATGCCGAGCGCATGGCACAGGCGGCAGCATCAGGCGACGATGCCGAGATGGCTGGTTCCGTATGCGACTTCGGCGCATCCACCGCCACCACCTTCTCACCCCCTGTAGCCCAGCCGTTCATAGGCTTCGTATCTATTTTTGCCGGACTCTATGGCAGCAGCGAATCAAAGCCCTTCAAGGAGGACATTAGAATAGCAGATGAAAAGAAAGACCTGCTGCGCAAATATTCCTGGCTGGCAGCAGGTGTGGACATTATAAGATGGTATTATCGCCAGCTGGAGTGCTACAGGAAGGTATACCTCAATTACTACGGCGACGAAGCATGGTTCACCGGTGACGACGACACTCGTCCCGACTTCTTCCGCAAGCTCTGCTCCTATGACAACTATGAGGACATCACCTACGACAATCTGTTGGCTTACAAACCCGCATCCATCACCGACCAGCAGCTGGCATCTTTCATAGAGCGCCTTCGCAACACCATCTTCCACAACGAGTCGGACAATAAGATGGACATACAGTATATGCTTAACGAGATTGCCCTGGCTAAATACATCAACCGCTTCGAGGCTCCTTCATCGCAACCTAATCACTCCCAGTCTCCATCCCCAACATTTAAAGGTCAATCGGTTTATCCGCAGGATGATCTCGGCGACAACTATTATGGCGACGATATCAACCCTGCAGGCGAGATGTTCGTAGCTGCCGTTGACCAGCTGAAGGCCGACTTCAACGACGCTTCGAAGACTCAGTCGGTATGCGTCACCATCAAGCTGCAGTTCAGGCAGGAAATGGTGCTCACCCGACAGGCCTTCCGCGGTACTCTGACTGTGAATAACGGCAATGAGGAGACTCCGATGGAGAATGTCAAGCTGATGCTTAAGGTGACAGATGAGGACGACAATGTGGCTACCGCTCACGAGTTCCAAATCAACACTGAGAGCCTCGACGGCTTTGAGGGCGACCTGGACGGAGAGTGGGCGCTCGATCCCAAGAAGACGGGTACTGCCACTATCCTCTTCATTCCCACCAAGTATGCCGCTCCTGAATACGACCGCCTGTATTCGTTCGGTGGTTCGCTGTCATACACCGACCCCAACACCGGACTGGTTGTTACCCGCGACCTGCAGCCTGTCACCCTTACCGTGAAGCCGTCGCCGCAGCTCGACCTCACCTATTTCATGCAGCGCGACATCCTGGGCGACGACCCGCTCACCAAGGATGTGGTGGAGCCGATGGTACCTGCTGAGTTTGCACTCCTCATCAACAACGTGGGCTACGGCGATGCCACCAATGTGCGCATGACCACCCATCAGCCCGAGATAGTGGACAATGAGAAGGGATTGCTCATCGACTTCGAACTGCTGAGCAGTCAGGTCAACGGCGGCGACAAGACTCTGGCACTGGGCAGCAGTGTGCCTGCAGACTTTGGCACCATCCCCGCACAGGGTACCTCTTATGCGCAGTGGTGGTTTACCTCTACGCTGCTCGGCCACTTCCTCGACTACCAGGTGGAGGCTACCCATGTCACCAGCTACGGCAATGAAGACCTCTCGCTGCTCAACAGCGTGACCATTCATGAGCTCATCCGCAGCATCAATGCCCGCGATGCAGCAGGCATGCCGCTGAAGGGTTGGCTCGTCAACGATATCACTGACAACGAAGATATGCCTGATATGCTCTATCTGAGCAATGGCGACGTCGAGCAGGTGGGCATGGTTCGCTCTGCATCAATAGCTCGCAACGACATGACACACTGCACCGTCACTATCCAGCCGGCCGACCGCGAATGGAATTACGGCAATGTCAATGATCCCACGCTCGGGCGACAGGATATCATCAGTGTGGTTCGCGACGATGGGGTAGAGCTTGACCTGCGCAACGTATGGCAGACAGACCGCACTCTGCGCGACGGTATGGACCCGATTAATGAATGCCGCATCCACTTCTTTGACAAACTGGTGGTTGACGGACAGCCGCATACCTACACCATCACCTTTGAGCCACGACCTGAAGTGGTGCTCAAGGTGGAAGAGGTGACCGGCCTGCCGAAGAACAATGAACTGACGCGTGAAGCCATCACCACAATGACGGTAAAGCTCAACAAGCCCGTACGTTCATTTACAGCCGACAACCTGCGCCTGCAGTGTCAGGGAAATGATCTCTTAGAGCAGCCGACTATCCAGAAGATTGACGACCTCACATATCAGCTTACCTATAATTCGCTTGCAGGTGCCAGCGGCTACCTTGTGCTCACTGTCTATGCATCGAAGATGGTTGATAACGAAGGCTACACAGGCGACTATGACTTCCACACAACGTGGATACAGTTCATTGATGGCAAGTGTACGATAAACATGGCTGCCAGCCCCGTCTATGGAGGCACTGTGCAGCCCGGCAGCTCCGAACAGATCTATGACACCGATGTAACTCTCACAGCCACACCGGCACAGGGCTACGCCTTCAGCCATTGGCTTGAGGGCGACGAGATAATCTCTGACTCTGCTGAGTTTGACTATCACATTACAGCCCTCTCGTCGCTCTCCACTCTGACGGCCGTCTTCACACCGCAGCTCTATGATGTCAGCCTCATCTACGATGAGACAGGCGGCATAGTCCGCGGCCTAGGTTCCGGACGCTATGAGTATGGCATCACCGTCCATCTGCAGGCTACGCCTGTGCGCAACTACGACTTCGACTATTGGATGGTGAACGGCGTGAAAGTGGGTACCGACGAGAAACTCGACCTGCTTATCGATGGCACGAAGCAGGTGGAGGCCGTCTTCAAGTATTCGCCCACTAAGCTGATTGTGGCATACAACCTGGCCGAGGGATGGAACTGGGTTTCCGTTGATCCTACCGATGAGGCACTGCTCGACACCAAGCGATTGATGGCACACCTCGGCGGAAGGGCGCTGGAGATACGAGGAAAGGATAAGAGCCTCGTCTATGAGGATGGGCAGTGGAAGGGCGACCTTATCACTCTCAATCCCGGAGAGGCATATCAGATACTTGTCAGTGAGGCTACGCTTATGAATATTGAAACTCGCATTCCCGAGGCCAATATCATCACCATTAAGCGTGGATGGAACCATGTGGCTTACGACTCTGCAGAGGAGTTGCCAATCACCACGGCCCTCACCAACTGGCATCCTTGGCCCGATGATATGGTGAAGGGACAGGATGGCTTCGCCATCTACGACGGCTCGCAGTGGGTAGGTACCCTCCAGACCATGCAGCCTGGCAAGGGCTATCAAATCTATGCCCAGACTGTCGGCTCCTTCAGCTGGCCCACCACTCCCGTAGAGCACACCACCACCGTCGTAGCTGATTATCAAGACGAGGAAGATAGTGGGTTATCGCCAATGTATTATGGTCAATCGTACGTTACGGCCTTGCCTGACCGCTTCACCAGCGTCGATCGCCGTAGGTTTGCCGACAATATGTGCATAGTTGCCGATTTGGAGTACAACGGCTCCGTCGTCAACTCTGACAACTACATGGTGGGAGCCTTCGTTGACGGCGAGACACGAGGCATGGGCACACTTGTTGGAGGACATTACTTCATCACCGTCTATGGACAGCCGGATGAAAACGTGGAGTACCATGTCTTTAACAAGGCACAGAGCGCCTTCCTCTTCACCGAAGGAGTAAGCCCCTTCCGTCATATTGCCTACTGCAACCTCGACCAGCCCACTATGATTGAGCTGTTTGACGATGATCCTAATGCAATCAGTAGTAAGGAAACAACGACCGGATATCAATCCGTCTATGACCTCCAGGGCCGCAAGATTAATTCCCAGTCCTCAACGGACAAAGACCAGTTGCCCAAGGGACTTTACATTGTGAACGGTAGGCTGGTGAAGTTCTGAGAGAAGCCGTAATCCAATCGCGAGAAGAAAAATTCTAATCGCGCAGGGAAAAAATTTAATCGCGCCGAGATAGTCAGTTTCGGCGCGATTAGTTTTGACTTTGGCGCGATTAGAATTTGCTTCGACAGGCTTAGCATCAATTTCGACAGGCTCAGCATCAATTTCGACAGGCTCAGCATCACCTTCGGCTAAGCCAATCATTTCCTTCTGCTAATATTGGTGTCCGGGGAAAGTTAGTATCATACGCCCTCTCCCCTTCGGGGTACTCCCTCTATCTTAGAGGGAGAGTCAAGTCAGTCATACCTATTTGTCTCATGTCCAACGGCTTGCAAGCTCCCCCTCTANAGATAGAGGGGGTGGCCCATAGGGCCGGGGGCGTATGATAACAACGTATGCTTTTTTAATTGCAAGAAAGTAAGCTCTAATATACTATAATATTCGGAAGGTCACATGTATAAAGGCTTCTATGAGGTTTATAGATTTTTCCCCGGACACCAATATTAGTTTTTCCTACCTTATTTATATATATCGTGCGTGTGATGCGTCTTTTCTTTCGTGGCTGCTTATTGGGTGGGCTTGGCGAGCGACAAAAACAGGGGCTTGCGAGCGGTGTGCGCTGCAAGCCCCTGTGGGTTGACGGTTTTCTGCGGTATTTATCTTGCGATTTTGAATTTCATCTTGCCGGCCTTGACGATATACACTCCTGTGGGTAGGTTGTCGAGTGAGATGGTGGCAGAACCCTGGGTGTTGGTCTGGGCCTTACTGACCAGGGTGCCGCCTGGGGTATAGACGAGCACTGTGGTGAGGGGTGGGAAGTTGTTCATTGACCATTGGCCATTGACCATAGAGAAAAGAGTATTATTCTCTATTCTCTGTTCGCTGTTGTCTAATCCGGTTGGGTCGTCCTCGTCGGTGAAGTAGGCTTTCCTGAGGTTGCGGAACTGCAGCAGCTTGGTCTCTGCGGTCTGCACAATTGTGTAGTTGCCCTTGAAGATAATCTTGGGGCGCTCGCTGAGGTAGAACTTCAGCACGCTGCCGTCCTTGTTCTCAATGCAGAGGGTGGTGGCGTTCTTTACGCCGGCACTGGCCGTGGCACTGTGGCCGAGGGCGAGTATGCAACATCCGAGAATTATTAGCCAAAAATATGTTCGTTTCATTGGTTTGTTAAAGGTTGTAAAGTTCGAAAGTTGTAAAGTTCGAAAGTTGTCGCTTCGTTCTCGCCTTTGCTTTTCGTGCTCCGCTTCGCGACAGCACGGCTTCGGTTCTCTGAGAGAACATTGCTCGAAAGAGCAATTTCTCGCGATGCCTACGGCAGTCGAAAGCTTAACTCCTAATTTTTAATTCCTAACGGTTGTTGTTAATCAATGAATGAGCACTTTCTCGAAAGCCTGGATGAGCACGTTGGCCATGAGCTGGTGGCCGTCGTCGTTGGGGTGGAGTGCTACGTCGATGGAGAGTTTGGGCATCACGGTCTGTCCGCCGCACTCATAGAACCAGTCGGCTACGGGCAGGCTCTCGTAGGCTGCTATCTCCTTGATGAGGTCGGCATAGTCCTGGAGATAGATGCCGTTGTACTCGTCATACCAATGGGCGGGTAGGTAGGAGCCGAAGCCGTAGGCCTTGCGCGGTGTGCAGAGGATAATCATGGCCTTGGGGTTGACCTTGTAGATGGCGTCAATGAGCTTGCGGTATGTGGCTGCGAAGGTGCCGTTGCCGGTGTTGTTCTTATAGTCATTGATGGTGCCCACGGGTGTGGAGTGGCCCCAGTCGTTGACTCCGTGCTCAATGGTGTAATAGTCGGCCTTGATGACCTGCGAGAGTGCGGAGGAAAGCACTCCGGCGTTGACGCCCTTGTTGGTGAACTGCTTGAAGGCGAGCTTCTCCATCACGCGGGTCTGGTAGCCCTTGGTGAAGGCGGAGCTGACATTGTTGTTATACCATGTGATGGAGGTGCCGAGGCTGAGCCAGTGGCCATCAACGATGCGGCGTCCGTCAGAAGTGAAGTAGATGGGGTTGCTGGCCTTGTCGGTAGAGAAGATGATGCTGTCAACGGCACTCACGTCAAAGGCCATGGGGGTGTCCTTCTCATAGACGGTTACACTCTGGCCGCTGACCATTGACCACTGTCCGCTGACCATTAATGCGATTGCAAGGATGATTAGTGATTTTTTCATAGTGCTTATTAATATTTTGATTTTTCAGTTTTCAATTTTTATAGTCGTATGCGTGCTTGGGGTAGTCAAGTGTGTAGTGCAGGCCCCGGCTCTCCTTGCGCTCAATGGCTTGGCGTGTGACGAGGTAGCCCACGTTGACGGCGTTGCGCAGCTCGCAGATGTCGCGGGTGGCCTTGACGCGCTTGAAGAGCTCTTCGGTCTCCTCATAGATGATGTCGAGACGGGTCCAGGCGCGGTGGAGGCGCAGGTCGCTGCGCACGATGCCCACATAGTTGGACATTATCTGGCCTACCTCGCGCATGTCCTGGGCGATGAGCACTTTCTCTTCGTTGGTCATGGTGCCCTCGTCGTTCCATGCAGGCACCTTGGTATTGAAGGAGTAGTTGTCGATGACCGACAGGGCGTGCCTGGCAGCCGCGTCGGCATAGACCACAGCTTCGATGAGCGAGTTGCTGGCCAGGCGGTTGCCGCCGTGAAGGCCGGTGCATGAGCACTCGCCTACGGCATAGAGGCGATGGATGCTGCTTTGGGCGTTGAGGTCCACCTTGATGCCGCCGCACAGATAGTGGGCGCAGGGGCAGACGGGTATGTACTGTTTGGTTATGTCGATGCCTATGGAGAGACACTTGGCGTAGATGTTGGGGAAGTGGGCCTTGGTCTGCTCGGGGTCCTTATGGGTTACGTCGAGGCAGACGTGGTCCAGTCCGTGTATCTTCATCTCCTTGTCGATGGCTCGGGCCACTATGTCGCGTGGAGCGAGGGAGAGGCGCTTGTCGTATTTCTGCATAAACTCCTCGCCGTTGGGTAGGCGCAGTATGCCGCCGTATCCGCGCATGGCCTCAGTGATGAGGTAGGCGGGGTGAGTCTCGCCAGGATGGTAGAGGGCCGTGGGGTGAAACTGTACAAACTCCATGTCCTTTACCGTGGCCTTGGCCCTGTAGGCCATGGCTATGCCGTCGCCGGTGGCTATGTTGGGATTGGTGGTGGAGGTGTAGATGGCGCCTATGCCTCCAGTGGCTAGCAGGGTCACCTTGGAGAGGAAGGTGTCAACCTTGCCTGTGTCTGGGTCGAGGATGTAGGCTCCGTAGCACTCGATGTCGGGTGTCTGGCGGTTGACCTCCACGCCCAGATGGTGCTGGGTGATTATCTCTACGGCAAAATGATTTTCCAGTACCTTGATGTTGGGCTGGCGGCGCACAGCCTCAATCAGGCCGCGCTGAATCTCAAAGCCTGAGTCGTCGGCATGGTGCAGGATGCGAAACTCCGAATGGCCGCCCTCGCGATGGAGGTCGAAGCTGCCGTCAGCCTTGCGGTCGAAGTTTACACCCCAGTTGACCAGACGCTCAATGCCGGCGGGGGCCTGCTCCACCACCTGCTTTACGGCCTCGGGGTCGCTGATGTAGTCGCCGGCCACCATAGTGTCGTGGATGTGTTTCTCAAAGTTGTCTACCTCCAGGTTGGTGACCGATGCCACTCCGCCCTGAGCCTTGGCAGTGTTGGCCTCGTCGATGGTGGACTTGCATACCAGGGCCACCTTGCCCTTCTTGGCTGCGGCTACTTGCAGGGCAAAAGACATGCCAGCCACACCGCTACCTATAACGAGAAAATCAAATTTGCGAACCATTGGGATTTTAAGCTAACAAGTTGATAAGTTAACGCTTATTTACTATAGATTTGGCAAAGATACATAAAAATCCTTAATTACTATCTTTTATCCCCAAAATATTTGTACTTTTGCTGCCACTATGAATAAAAAGACCACACATAACGTCCTAAAAATACTCTTTGCGACATTTCTTGCGCTGATGCTCAGCATGGGTGCAGCAGCCCAGTGGGGACCAGCCCTGGTTCATAATATCGACTCGCTGCTGGGTCACCCCATGTTTCAGCGTACACAGGTGGCTGTCTATGTCTATGACCTGGATGCCGACACCGTTGTCTATGACAGGGGTTGTCGCCAGCTAATGCGTCCCGCCTCGGTGATGAAGGTGTTGACTTCCACTGTGGCCCTGCAGACGCTTGGTGCCGACCACCCCTTTAAAACCACGCTCAGCTACAGCGGAACCATTGAGACTGACACCCTGTTGCCCGACAGTGTGGAGCAGCACAACGTTCTTCACGGTGACTTATACCTGTGCGGAGGGTTCGACCCTCTATTCGGCCCTGATGACATGAAGGCCTTCATCCAGGCTCTGCGTGACCGCGACATACGCCGCATTGACGGCACCGTGTATGCAGACCTCTCCTTTAAGGACACCCTTAAGTGGGGACATGGTTGGTGCTGGGACGACAAGGCTACCACCCTCACACCTCTGCTCTACAATGCTAAGGATATCTTCATGACCCGCTTCATGCAGAGCCTTGACACAGACTCAATAGCACGGCCCGCCAGCTATCGGCGCCTCACCCATACGGAGCTGGAGTGCGACACGGTGATACTGTGCTGTCGCACCCACACCATCAGCCAGATGATAGGCCGTATGATGAAGGAGTCAGACAATCTCTTTGCCGAGTCGCTCTTCTATCAGCTGGGTCGCAGCGGCCGCAAGGCTGCCGAGCAGGAGTATGCCTTTATACGCCAGTTAAGCCTCAATCCCGATGACTATACCGTGGCCGACGGCAGCGGACTATCACTCTACAATTATCTCACCCCCGAGCTGGTGGTAAGGGTGCTACGCCACGCGTGGAATACTCCACACCTGCTCAATGTGCTCTATCCCTCCCTGCCCATAGCAGGTTACGACGGCACCCTCAAGAAACGCATGAAGGGCACCGCCGCCGAGGGTAATATCCATGCAAAGACCGGCACCTTGAGCAAGGTCTCCACCTTGGCAGGCTATGCCACCACGTCCTCAGGCAGCCACCTTGCTTTCTGCATCTTCAATCAGGGAGTCCTTAACTCGCAGGAGGGCCGCGACTTCCAAGACCGCGTGTGCTTGCAGATGGTAAAGTAGGTTTTCAATCTTCAAAAGAGCAGCAGAGAACGAATAGACTTCTAAAAATTTTGCCAAATAAAAATAAAGTTCTAACTTCGCACCGCAAAAATGAGCCCAGATGGCGGAATTGGTAGACGCGTTGGTCTCAAACACCAATGCCGCAAGGCGTGCCGGTTCGATCCCGGCTCTGGGTACTTTGCCAAGATGAAAGCCCAGCCGACCAAATGAGTCGGCTGGGCTTTATATAATATGTAAATGTTTGTTGCTCTGATTTGACAGTTGTAGAATTACGTTATTTCTGATTACTTTGATGAAATAGGGAGGAAAATGCATTTTTGATGCGGCTGGTGGCCTTTTTGTCGGTGAAATGTGCTAATTTTGCCACCTAATAAAAGAATTTATATATGGAGCAATTGTTTAGTAAGTTACCCTACAAGGTGGCAGACTTAGGTCTGGCCGACTTTGGCAGGGAGGAGATAAGGATAGCGGAACATGAGATGCCTGGCCTGATGGCACTGCGCAGCAAGTATGGCACTCAGCAGCCCCTGAAGGGTGCTCGCATAATGGGCTCATTGCACATGACCATTCAGACGGCTATGCTGATAGAGACCCTCAAAGCCCTTGGTGCAGAAATCAGATGGTGCTCGTGTAACATCTACTCTACCCAAGATCACGCAGCAGCAGCTATTGCTCAGGGCGGCACGCCCGTCTTTGCGTGGAAGGGGGAGAGCCTGGAGGACTACTGGTGGTGTACGCTGCAAGCTATGAATTTTGATGGTGCCTATCCCAACATGATAGTAGATGACGGTGGTGACGCCACGCTGATGATTCACCTTGGCGTGAAGGCTGAGGATGACCCTGCCGTGCTGGACACTCCGTCGGAGAGCGATGATGAGCGCGAGCTGAAGCTGCTGTTGAAGCGTGTGCTAAAAGAGCAGCCCCGCCGCTGGCATGAGACGGCAGCCTCCATCCGCGGCGTGAGCGAGGAGACCACCACCGGCGTCCATCGCCTCTATCAGATGCAGCAGCGTGGCGAATTGCTGTTTCCCGCAATTAACGTCAATGACTCCGTCACCAAGAGTAAGTTTGACAATCTCTACGGTTGCCGTGAGAGCTTGGTGGACGGCATTAAGCGTGCTACCGACGTGATGATAGCCGGCAAGGTGGCAGTCGTGGCAGGCTATGGTGACGTGGGCAAAGGCTGCGCACAGAGTCTCAAGAGCTATGGTGCCCATGTGCTGGTGACAGAGATAGACCCTATCTGCGCACTGCAGGCTGCCATGGAGGGTTATGAGGTAGTCACCATGGATGAGGCAGCACCTCGCGGCAATATATTCGTTACCACCACTGGCAATATAGATGTGATCACCGTTGAGCACATGATGCAGATGCCCGATGAAGCAATAGTATGCAATATAGGGCATTTTGATTCGGAAATCCAGGTGGAGAAACTGAAGCAAGTGGAAGGTATAAAATGCACAAAAATCAAACCACAGGTAGACAGCTATCGTTTCCCAGACGGACATCATATCACTCTGCTGGCAGACGGTCGACTGGTCAATCTGGGTTGTGCCACAGGCCATCCCAGCTTTGTGATGAGTAACTCGTTTACCAATCAGACCCTGGCGCAGATAGAGCTTTTCTGCAATTCCTATGCTGTAGGCGTATATACTTTGCCAAAGAAATTGGACGAGGAGGTTGCCCGCCTCCATTTGGAGCGCATAGGAGCCCACCTGAGCAAGCTCACTCCTGAGCAGGCGGCCTATATAGGTGTAGAGGTGGAGGGTCCCTTCAAGGCCGAGAATTATAGGTATTAGTAACCGTTAATCATTATCATAGATGCAAAAGATTTTACAGAAGTTATGGCCTGACGCTGCTGCGGTAGTGCTGTTCATTGTCATCGGTTTTATTTATTTCCTATCGCCTGTCAGCGAAGGACTGGTGTTGTCGGGTTCTGACCATACGGGTGCCATTGGCAGCGGTGTGGAGTTGACTCAGTATCATGAGCGTACGGGTGAGGAGACTCGCTGGACCAATGCCTTGTTCAGCGGTATGCCCACTTATCAGATGTCGCCATCGTATAGTTCACGCACGACCCTGGACACCCTGCGCAGTGTATATGAGCTTGGGCTGCCTACAGTGGTGATGTACGTGTTTATTCTGCTGGTGGGCTTTTATATCCTTATGCGTGCCATGGGCTATAAGCCGTTGCTCTCTGTGCTGGGCGCGGTGGCATGGGCTTTCTCATCTTATTTCTTCATAATTATCGGCGCCGGCCATATATGGAAATTGCTGACTCTGGCCTTTATACCGCCGACCATAGCTGGTATGGTGCTCTGCTACAAGGGTAAGTATTTGTGGGGAGGTGCGGTGCTGGCCTTGTTCCTGGCATTCCAGATTTTGAGCAATCACCTGCAGATGACCTACTATTTCCTGCCAGTGATGTTGCTGATGTGGCTGGCCTATCTGGCGAGTGCCGTCAAGCAGCATTGGATGCCACGTTTCTGGAAGGCGACTGCCACGATGGCGGTGGCTGCGGTGGTTGCCATTGCTGCCAATCTGCCTAACCTTTATCATACCTACCAGTATAGTAAGGAGACCATGCGAGGACGTAGCGAACTAGCTGCTGAGGGCTCCTCTGCTAAGTCCGGACTGACTGCGGAGTATATTACTCAGTGGTCATACGGCATAGACGAGACGCTGACCCTTCTGATTCCCAATGCCAAGGGTGGTGCTTCGGTGCCGCTGTCGCAGAGCGATATAGCTATGGAAAAGGGAAAGTATTCGCAGTATTATAACGGCGTCAGCATGTACTGGGGTGACCAGCCAGGTACGGCGGGTCCTGTTTATGTGGGAGCCATCATAATGTTGTTGTTTATACTTGGCTTGTTTGTGGTAAAAGGCCCGATGAAATGGGCGCTTTTTGCCGCCACAATATTGTCGGTGCTGCTTTCATGGGGTCACAATTTCATGGGCCTTACCCAGTGGTGTATTGACAACGTACCGCTGTACAATAAGTTCCGAACTGTGTCGTCAATCCTTGTGATTGCGGAGTTCACCATTCCCTTGCTTGCTATAATGGGATTGGCCAAGGTCATCAAGGAAAAGGAGAATGCCCTGGGCAAAAATATGTGGAAGCTATGGGTGAGCTTCGCCTTGGTGGGCGGCGCTGCGCTGCTTTATGCCTTGTTCCCCAGCCTTAACGAGCCTTATTATTCTGCCAGCGAATACAGCCAGATGTCGCAGTATCCGGACATCCTCAATGATATAATAGGTGCGCGCAAAGCAATATTCACTGCCGACGCCTGGCGTAGTTTTATCTATGTGCTATTGGGTGCTGCGCTGGTGTGGCTGCTGGCAAAGAAGAAATTGAAACCGGTAGTTGCCGTGGCTGTTATGGCGGTGCTGTGCCTGGTGGATATGTATGGCGTCAACAAGCGCTATCTCAATGATGAGATGTTTGTGGTGCCCGAGGATATCAATAGCGTGTTCCAGAAGTCGGCTGCTGATGAGCAAATCCTGCAAGACAAGGATTTAGACTATCGCGTGCTCAATTTCACCACAAACACCTTCAACGAAAACGAGACATCCTACTTCCACAAGAGTATCGGTGGCTACAGCGCAGTTAAGTTGGGCCGCTACCAGGACCTCATAGACCGTCATATTGCCAACGAGATGGGCGCGGTAATCAATGCGTTCAATGACAGCCATGGTAACCTTGCTCAAGTGAAAGGTGACAGCCTCTTCCCCGTGCTCAATATGCTTAACGACAAATATTTCATTGTCAGTGCCGGTGAGGGGCAGAAGTTTGCCGTGCAGAATCCCTTTGCCATGGGCAACGGATGGTTTGTCGGCAACATAAGATATGTGGACACTCCCAATCAGGAGATAGATGCTCTCTCAGCCATCAACCTGCGTGCTGAGGCCGTAGCCGACAAGAAGTTCCAATCTGTGCTGGGTGAGGGCAATGCCGTCGCCGACAGCTCGAGCCGCGTGGTGCTGATAAAATATGATGCCAATGAATTGGACTATGAAGTAGAAAGCAGTGTCGGTGGAGTGGTTGTATTCTCCGAGATATATTATCCCGGATGGACGGCTACCCTTGACGGCCAGCCTCTGGAGCTGGGGCGGGTCAACTACGTGCTGAGAGCTGCCAAGGTGCCTGCCGGTAAGCATGTCGTCCACATGGAGTATAAGCCGGCCTCAGTAGGTGTTACCGAGACTATAGCATACGTGGCGATTGTTGTCCTGCTCCTGGTCTTTGTGGGTGCTATCGTCTTTACGGTACGCAAAAAACTGAAATCTCAAGCTACAACAACTAATTCCTAACGACCCAAGATGAACAAACCTAGTATTCCCAAGGGAACGCGCGATTTCTCTCCAGTGGAGATGGCAAAGCGCAACTATATCTTTAATACCATTCGTGAAGTGTATGGCCTCTATGGTTTTCGCCAGATAGAAACCCCCGCGATGGAGAATCTCTCCACTCTGATGGGTAAGTATGGCGAGGAGGGCGACAAGCTGCTCTTCAAAATATTGAATTCCGGTGATTTCCTGCGCGGCATCGATGCCAAGGCCCTGGAGGACGGAGCTACCGGCCATTTGGCAGCGCAGCTGTGTGAGAAAGGCCTGCGCTATGACCTCACGGTGCCTTTTGCCCGTTATGTGGTGCAACACCGCGATGAGCTGCAGATGCCCTTCAAGCGCTACCAGCTGCAGCCTGTCTGGCGTGCTGATCGTCCTCAGAAGGGACGTTACCGTGAGTTCTACCAATGCGATGCTGATGTGGTGGGCAGCGATTCACTGCTCAGCGAGGTGGAGCTGATGCAGATTATAGACACTGTCTTCACCCGCTTCGGCATACGCGTAAGCATACGTATAAACAACCGCAAGATACTCACCGGCATGGCCAACTATATCGGCCAGCCGGACAAGATAGTGGAGATAACCACCGCTATTGACAAGCTCGACAAAATAGGCATAGACAATGTCAAGGCAGAGCTGGCCGAAAGCGGCGTGAGCGCAGAGGGTATTGCCAAGTTGCAGCCGCTGTTCGAGATAAGCGGCGACAATGATACCCAGCTTCAGGCTATTGCAAAGATGCTCAGTGATGACGAGGTGGGCACCAAGGGTGTGGAAGAGGTTCGCTTTGTGCTTGACGCTCTCAAACCCCTTGGCCTCAAAAATGAGATAGTCCTCGACCTAACACTGGCTCGCGGTCTCAACTACTACACAGGCTGCATCTTCGAGGTCAAGGCCCTTGACGTGCAGATAGGGTCCATTACCGGTGGCGGACGCTACGACAACCTCACCGGCATCTTTGGCATGCCCGGACTCAGTGGCGTGGGCATCTCCTTCGGAGCCGACCGCATCTATGACGTGCTCAATCAGCTTGACCTCTATCCTCAGGATGCCATCCAAGGTGCACAGGTGCTGTTCATCAATTTCGGTCAGGCAGAGGCAGCCCGCAGCATGCAGGTGGCCACCCAGCTGCGTCAGGCAGGCATCGCCGTCGAGGTCTATCCCGACAGTGCCAAGATGAAGAAACAGATGAGCTATGCCAACACCCTCGGCGTGCCCTACGTAGCCCTAATCGGTGAGAGCGAGCTTCAGTCGGGCCTTGTCACCCTCAAGGACATGCAGAGCGGACAGCAGCAGCAGCTTACTGCCGCGGAAGTAATCAAAATTGTTGGCAAGACAGCATAGTACGAAGAAAAAATACCCCCATTTCATCGCTGAAAATGCCGAGCGGAAGTGTAGTTTCGTAAAGCACTAAACTAATTGCGAGGGGACGATTTTTAATCGCGCAGGGACAGACCCTCCCTTCGCGATTATTTTTTGTCCCTTCACAGAATATTCTGTTTGCTTGTCAGATTTGCACATCTCCTGATGTAGCGCCTTTGAAGAAGTCACACCAAACATACACTTTTTGTTTTGTGGTTTGTGTGTGCTCGGTTGGAAAGTGAGAGGTGCCAGCATTGCCTCTAACCAGTGTGCTCAAGAAGTAAGGCAACAATATAGCAGTTGGCACAGATTACAGTCTCTGCGAAATAGTCATGCTCTCTCTGTGCCAACATCTGTGTCATTGCCTATAA
>OCTW011597400.1_pt1 | contig 25343 bp, 38 predicted proteins | sample 1539671 | NCBI WGS metagenome assembly OCTW01 (sample SAMN02144230, study PRJEB22623) | gut metagenome | biome: sheep rumen | host: Ovis aries | place: New Zealand | reverse complement strand
TAAATATAAATGTAGCGCCGTATACGAGACCCGTACGTACGGTGCAATGGGAGGGGCAAAGAATTATTTTCTTTCCTCTACCCTATTTTAAAGCGTTTACTTTATAAACTTTAAAAAAATTACTTTATAGAGTTTGTGATTTGTGATATTATATTTTTTGAAAAGAGGTTTTTGCAAATGAAAGAGAAAAAATGTACTGTAATATCGGAAGGAATAGCTTACGGTAAGATAGTTAATATTAAAAACGATAACCTTTTTATTTCAAATCGTAAAGCTTGTGATTTAGAGTTTGAAAAGAAAGCTATTAAGGAAAGTTTTGAATCAGTTATATCTGATTTAGAGGAATTACAAAAAACTTGTGATGATGAATTTTTAACTGTTCATATCATGATTTTAAAAGATCCTGCCTTAACAAAAGAAGTTTATTATGAAATTGATAATAATTATTATGAAGCTAGTAAAGCTTTTGACATAGTAATTAATAGATATATTAAGCAATTTGAATCATCTAATTCTTTCTATCTTGAAGAAAGAAATCTTGATTTTAAAGATATAAGAAGAAGAGTTTTAAAGACTTTAAATAATGACTATGTAGAACGTCTTGAACATGATAAAGTTATTATTGTATGTGATGAATTATATCCAAGTTTTTTATCAGAATTTAGAAATACAGTAGCAGGTGTTATTGCGAAAAAAGGTGGTACTACAAGTCATGGTGCAATTTTATGCAATGCACGTGAAATACCATTTGTATTATGCGATGATTTATATTTTGATGATGATTCAAATGTTGTAATAGATACTAGAAGTAAGAAAATCTATTATAATTGTGAGGATGATTTCGTCTTAAAATATAAAACATTTAAAAAAGATATATCACTTCGTGTTCGTTTAAGAGATTTTAGTGAACAAGGTGTAAAAGTTTTAGGTAATGTTAGTCAAAATGAAGAATTATATAAAGTAAGAAAATATAAGCTTCATGGTGTAGGATTATATAGAACAGAATTTATCTTTATGAATAAAGATAGAGCTTTAACTGAAGATGAACAATATGAAATATATAATGATGCAGTACTTGAAATGAAACAAAGACCTATTACCTTTAGAACATTTGATATTGGTGATGATAAGCAATTATCATATCTTAAAGCGGATAAAAAAGGTGTAAGAAACTATAGAAATTATCCTGATTTATTTAAAGATCAAATTAAAGCTTTAATTAGAGCTAATAGATATCAAAATATGAAAATAATGTTTCCTATGATAGAAACATATGATGATTATTCATATTTGAGAGATTTAACTGTTAAATATAAAAAAGAATTAGGTTCTAAGCAATATTTAAGAATTGGTATGATGTTAGAAACTAAAGAAGCAATTAATAACCTTGATAGCTTTAAAGATGTTGATTTTATTTCACTTGGTACTAATGATTTAACTCACGAATTATATAATATAGATAGATCAAGTGTTAGTAATTATGAAAATTATATTGATGATTTAATGAATGTAATTAAAAAAGTTGTTGAACATTGTAAGAAATATAATATTGAATTATCTATTTGTGGTGAAATAGCAGGTATTCCACAAATTACTGCAAAATTATTAGATGCAGGAATCAGAAATTTCTCTGTTTCTCCATCATTATGTAAATCAATTGAAGAAGCTATTGTAAGATATTATAATTTGTAAAAAATACGCTTTATAGTCGATTTTTAGAATAAAATCTATTATAAAGCGTTTTTATTATGAATAAATCAAATTTGTTCTTTATTTTCAAAATTTTAGTGATATAATTAAGATTAATAAGAAAATATTTGATAACTAAAAGCACTAAAATTTAAAGAGGATACGGGATTTTCTTATTTTTTAAAATATTATTTGGGTATTTAGAAGGTGGGTATATGGATATTAAAGAAATTAAAAAAATATGTAGAAGTTTTAAAATTGAAGCTATAGCGCTAATATTTTCTATTTTATATAGTGTTCTTTCAATTTTGATTGCGGTAGTAACTGAAAAAATTGTAAATAATATTGATAATATTGATTTTAAATATTTTTTAATACTTATTGGATTAATTGTATTTAGCGTTTTATTTGTTGGAATTGGACATTATTATATCAATAAATGTGATACCATTGCAGAAAAAAACTGCATTTATATCTTGTAAATAAACTAATTGATAAACAAGAATGTTTCTTTGCTGAAAATCAAGATGGTAAATTAATGAATTTATTAAATAATGTGACAAGAAGAATTTCTTCTACTCTTACAGTTCATAAATTTATTTTAATTCAAGCTTCATTAACCGTTATTATATCATTTGCAGTTTTATTTTATTATAGTTGGATTATGGCTTTAGCTACTGCAGCATTAATTATTATAATTATGTTGTTAAGTCAAAAGTTGGCAGGAAATATTGGAGAACTTGGTGCTGATAGTGATTTAAAAAAAGGTTATGTAGAAAATGGTATGTTAGAAATCATTCATAACATTTCTATGATTAAGTCTTTAAATAAACAGTCTTTTTTTAAGATTAAATATTATGATAACTATGAAAAAAATAAAATAAAACCTGATTTAAAATATTATTTTGTTGAAACAATATATACATGTCTTGCGTATATATTAATGTATGCCCTTCCTTTGATTGCTATATGCGTTGGAATTGCATTTAAAAATTATAAAGCAATCACAGCTGGTATTATTTTTGCAGTATATCAAATAATTAATGGTATTCAAGAACCTGTTAGAAATATAATGACTACAATAGGTACATTAAAGAGAGTAAAATCAACCATTCCATTACTTGATCCAATACATCTAATTTAAATGATAATAGAAAAATGGTAGAAGACATTGAATTTAATAATATTTCATTTAAATCTGCTGGTTTTAAAACAGCAGAATCAAATATGATTCTTAAAGATGTTTCATTTGAAATTAATAAAGGTGACTTTGTATCGATTAAAGGTGATAGTGGAAGCGGTAAATCAACAATATTTAAATTTATTAATGGATCATTAGATGATGATAATGTTGATGTAAAAATTAATGATTTATCTCCTAAAGAATATAATTTTTATACTATGATTAAAATTGTAACTCAAAATAATTATATTTTAAATGATACAGTTATAAATAATATTTCATTAGGAGATAATTATGATAATGATTATTTAGATGAAATTATTAAAATATGTCAACTAGAAGAATTTGTTAAAAAATATGGTTATGATAAAATTATTGATTCAACTTCATCAAATATAAGTGGTGGCGAAAAAGCTAGAATTAATATTGCAAGAATTTTAATAAGAAAGCCTGAAGTTTTATTATTAGATGAAATTTCTGCTGCGCTTGACAAAAAGACAAGTGATAAGATTGCTAAAAATATTTATGATTTTGCTAAGAAAAATAATATTACAGTTATATCAATTTCGCATAAAGATGAATTTGAAAAATATTCAAATAAAATTATTAATGTATAAAAATAATACATTAATATTATTATTGTATTGTAAAATAAGACTTAAATTCAAAAAAGATTTAAGTCTTTTTTCTTTGTGTTAATTTTTCCAAAACTCAAGTTTTAAAATAATATAATGTAAACGCTATCATAAAAGGAGAAGATATGAATGAATAAAAAATTATTTGGTCTTATTGCAATATCTAGTATTTTGTTAGCTTCTTGTGATTATCCTGTTACAAGCAGTACTAATACAGATAATAAAAATATAATAAGCAGTAGTGAAGACAATAAAGAAACTAATAATAACAAAGAAAATAATAGTACAAGCGAAGTAACTGATAATACAAAAGGAGATAATAGTAGTATTAGTAGTTCTTCAGAAAAAGAAAAATTATTAAATTGTGGTGCATATGAAGAAGGTATGTTTGCATATTGGGAAGGTTCTATTAATAATTTAGTTAAGGTTGAATATGCAAATGCCCAAGATAGAAACTTTGTAGAAATTGATAAAGAATTAATTAGAGTAACTGATAATAATTTAATTAGAGCTGATGTTGTTGGTATTAGCGAAGGTGACTATATTTTAAGAGTTACTAAAGATAATGGTGTTATTATTGAAAGTGACGTTTTAAAAGTAGATAGCTATGACAGATCAGGTTATGCTCATTTTGAATGTGAAAAAGACAATACAGGTGTAAATGTTAATGATGGTATTGGTGCATATACTAATAATGGTACATTAAAAGAAAATGCTAAAGTTTTATATGTAACTGATGACACAAAGAATAGTGTTAAATTAACTATTGAAGGAAAAGAATATGAAGGTTTATTAAATATATTGAATGCCCAACAATATTCAACAGTTCCTCTTGATGTAAGAATTCTAGGTTCAATTAAAACTGTTCAATGGAATAAAAAAGAAGCTTTAGTAGATGAGAATAAGGAAGCATATATGGTCGGAACTGATGGTAAGATTTATAAAGAAACATTAACTGATGATCAAATTATTGAATATGGCATTAATTCTTATTCTGATGATTTAGCTAAAGGTATAACTAAATTAAATGGATTATCAAGTAAAGCTTCATATAGTAAAAAGGAATATGATTCTGCATGGAACAATGGCAATGTTAAAAATGCTCAAAATTTAACAGTTGAAGGTATTGGTAATGATGCTACTTTATTCCAATGGGGATTTACATGGAAAGCTTGTAAGAGCTTAGAAGTTCGTAATCTTATATTTGATGATTATACAGAGGATGCATGTGGTATTGAAGGAAGTGTATCTAGTACAAATATAGAGAATTTTGCAGAAGGTCATATTTGGGTTCATAATAATGTATTTGAACAAGGTGTAAATAATTGGGATATTACTATGGAACAAGATAAGCATGAAGGTGATGGTGCTACAGACTTAAAGAAGATAGCATTTATTACTCTTTCATACAATCATTATCATAATAATCATAAAACTGGTTTAGTTGGTGGCGGTAATACTCAATTAACATCATGTATTACATTCCATCATAACTGGTATGAAAAGTGTTCATCTAGATTACCATTAGCTCGTGAAGCTAATATGCATATGTATAATAATTATTATGATGGTTCAACTGGTACAAATATGAGCTTAAGAGCTAATGCGTACGCCTTTATTGAAGGATGTTATTTTGAGAACTGTAATAATCCTATATCAATTGATGAAAAGACTGGTAGTGGTCAAGGCGATAATAAGGATGAAGCAGGAAATAAGATTAAATTTGATTTCTATAAAGGACAAGCTAAGATTTATAATTGTGATTTTGTGCAATGTAAAGGTCAATTAGGGGGTGTATTTGCAAAGGTAAGAGAAGAAGCTGTTGAAAATACTAACTTATATTCACAAACATTTGATACAGACTCTTCAATATTCTATTATGATAATACATTAAATAAAACAAACGCATACAGATTAACTTCAGCACTTACTGCTAAAGATGATTGTATAAACCTAAGCGGTGTACATAGATAATAAATTACTCATCTAGGAATTATTCTTAGATGAGTTTTTTTAACAAAAAATTAACTTTAAATTTGTGAAAGAAAAATTAAAAAAAGAGGTTGCTTTTAGAAAAAAGTAGTGATATAATGGAAAGGCTCATGGATAAGAGAGCTTGGCTGTGAAGTGGAAGGTTGCCGATACGCCGAAAAGCGTTGTCATACAGCTGTATCGGGTTTTTCCATGGAGCAAGTCTATACAAGATTATAGGCGAAAGGAGTTTATATAATATGGCAAAAGAGAAAATTAGAATTCGTTTAAAATCTTATGATCACAGATTATTAGATCAATCTGCTCAAAAGATCGTAGAAAGCGTAAAGAAGGCAGGTTCAACAGTAAATGGACCAATTCCTCTTCCAACAGATAAGGAAATCTTCACTATCTTACGTTCTCCACACGTTAATAAGGACTCTCGTGAACAATTCGAGAGAAGAACTCATAAGAGATTAATCGAGATTGTGGATCCAAACCCACAAACAATTGACGCTTTAATGCACATCAACTTACCTTCAGGTGTTGACATCGTATTAAAGAAGTAATCAAAATTTATAATTATTAGAAAGGTGTAATTAACTCATGGCTAAGGGAATCTTAGGAAGAAAATTGGGCATGACTCAAATTTTCGATGCAAAGGGAAATTTAATCCCTGTAACAATTATTGATTGTGCACAAAACGTTGTACTTCAACAAAAGACTGTTGAGTCTGACGGTTATGTTGCAACTAAAATCGGTTTCGTTGACAAACGTGAAAGCTTAGCAAACAATGCTGAAAAGGGTATTGCTAAGAAAGCTAACACTGCTCCTAAGCGCTTCGTAAAAGAGATTCGTTTCTCAGTACAAGCAAAGGGAGAAAATGCTCTAGCTGCTTATCAAGTTGGTCAAGAGATTAAGTGTGATATTTTCGCTGCTGGTGACATCATCGATGTTACTGGTACATCAAAAGGTAAAGGATTTGCTGGTACTATCAAGAGATATAACCACGCACGTCAACCAATGTCTCATGGTGTTTCAGCTTCTCACCGTGAAGTAGGTTCAATGGGACCTATCAAAGGTAACATGAAGGGTAAGAAGATGCCAGGACATATGGGTGTTGACCAAGTTACTTTACAAAATTTATCAATCGCTTCAGTTGATGCTGAAAGACAATTAATTTTAATTAAAGGTAATGTACCTGGACCAAAGAATGGTTTAGTTGAGATTAAGTCTGCAGTTAAGGCTAGCAAGTAATTAGGAAGGAGATTTATTTATGTTAAAAGTTACATTATTAAATCAAACTGGTGAAAAGGTTAAAGATTTAAAGTTAAATGAAGAAATCTTCGGTATTGAACCTAATCAACAAGTAGTTTATGACGTTGTAAATGCTCAAAGAGCTGCAATGAGACAAGGTACTCACGACACTAAGAACCGTTCAGAAGTTCGTGGTGGTGGTAAGAAGCCTTGGAGACAAAAAGGAACTGGACATGCTCGTCAAGGTTCTATCAATGCTCCACAATGGCGTCATGGTGGTATCGTATTCGGACCTACTCCAAGATCATATGAAGTTAAGGTTAACAAGAAGGTAAGACAAATCGGATTAAAGTCTGCATTATCTTTCCATGCTGCTAACAATACTTTAACTTTAGTTGATGACATTAAGTTTGATACTATCAAGACTAAGAATTTCGGTAAGTTCTTAGAAGATATTAAAGTAAGTGGTAAGACATTAGTAGTAGTTTCAGAGTTAACTGCTGAAGTAGCATTATCTGCTAGAAACTTTGCTAACGTATTCGTTACTACAGCTGATCAAGCTTCAGTATTCGATATTCTTGCATTCAAGAATTTAGTATTAACTGAAGGTGCAGTTAAGTATTATGAGGAGGCTCTAGCATAATATGGAATTATACAATATTATTAAAGAACCAATTATTACTGAAAAGTCTATGGCATTAAAGGAAAAAGAAAACAAGTATGTTTTCGCTGTTGATGCTAAGGCTAACAAAATTGAAATTAAGAACGCAGTTGAAAAGTTCTTCAACGTTAAGGTTGTTTCAGTAGCAACTTTAAATGTAAAGCCAAGAGCTAAGAGAGTTGGACAATATGCTGGTTATACATCTGCATATAAGAAGGCTATCGTTAAGCTTGCTGAAGGTAACAAGATCGCTGCTTTCGAGATCTAGTTTAAGATCTATAGATATATATAAATTAATATAGGAGAAATTTTATGGCAATTAGAGTTTATAAACCAACTTCAAATGGTCACAGAAACATGTCAGTTTCTACATTCGAAGAAATTACAACAAGCACTCCTGAAAAGTCACTTTTAGCTCCATTAAAGAGCAAGGGTGGTAGAAATAATACTGGTCTTATCACTGTTAGACACCAAGGTGCTGGTGAGAAGAAAAAGTATAGAATCATCGATTTCAAGAGAAATAAGGATAATATTCCTGGTAAGGTTGCTACTATTGAGTACGACCCAAATAGAACATCTCGTATCGCTTTAATCAACTATGCTGATGGTGAAAAGAGATATATTCTAGCTCCAGAAGGACTAGAAGTAGGTATGACAATTGTATCTAGCGCTGAAGGTGTAGACGTAAAAGTAGGTAATGCTGCTCCAATCGTTACAATTCCAGTAGGTACTGTTGTACACAATATCGAGTTACATCCTGGTAAGGGTGGACAATTAGCTCGTTCAGCTGGTACTTCAGCTCAAATCCTTGGTCGTGAAGAGCGTTATGTTCTTGTACGTTTATCAAGTGGTGAAGTACGTAAGGTTTTAAATACATGCCGTGCTACAGTTGGTGTAGTAGGTAATGGAGACCATAACTTAGTACGTATTGGTAAAGCTGGTCGTGCTAGACATATGGGATTACGTCCAGAAGTTCGTGGTTCAGTTATGAACCCAGTAGATCACCCACATGGTGGTGGAGAAGGTAAGGCCCCAATCGGTCACAAGGCTCCAATGACTCCATGGGGTAAGAAGGCTCTAGGTGTTAAGACACGTAGAAACAAGAAGTCTTCAACAAAGCTAATCGTTCGTAGAAGAAACGGTAAGTAATCGAAGGAGGATAACTTAAATGGCTCGTTCAATTAAAAAAGGTCCATTCGTTGATGCTTCTCTTATGAAGAAAGTTGAAGCTCAAAATGAGGCTAATGAAAATAAAGTAATTCAAACATGGTCACGTCGTTCAGTAATTTACCCTTCATTTGTAGGTCATACATTTGGAGTTTATAACGGTCGTGAACATACACCTGTTTATGTAACAGAAGATATGGTAGGTCACAAGTTAGGTGAGTTCGCTCCAACTCGTACTTTCCATGGTCACAAGGAACAAGATAAGGCTGCTTAATAGGAGGATACAAATATGGATGTTAAAGCAATTTCAAAATCAATTCGTGTAACTCCTCGTAAGGCTCGTCTTGTTGCTGATTTAATTCGTGGCAAGAACGTTGCAGAAGCATTCGGTATCTTAAAGTATACAAACAAGAATGTTACTGAGGACGTTGAAAAGGTATTAAAGTCTGCAGTTGCTAATGCAGTAAACAATAATAAGCTTGATGTAAACAAGCTATATGTTAAGGAAATTTATGTCGGTGATGCTATGCGTATGCGTAGAATGATGCCAAGAGCTAAAGGTAGCGGTGATATCGTTACTAAGAGACTTTCTAACATCACTGTTGTAGTTTCTGAGAAAGAGTAGGAGGACGCACAATGGGTCAAAAGGTAAGTCCAAAAGGACTACGTATTGGTGTTAACCGTGAATGGGACGCTCAATGGTATGCTGGTAAGAATGATGTTGCCGACTTATTATTAGAAGATGTTAAGATTCGTAAGTATTTAGCTAATACATATGCTAAGGCTTCTGTTTCACGTGTTGTTATCGAACGTATCAAAGGTTCAAATAAAGATTTAGTTAGCATTACTATTTACACAGCTAAGCCAGGTGTTGTCATCGGTCGTGATGCTGAAACAAAGAATGCTACAGTTAAGGCTTTAGAGTCTTTAACTAAGAAGAATATTCGTTTAAATGTTGTTGAAGTAAGAAAGCCTGAATTAGATGCAACTTTAGTTGCTCGTTCAATTGCTGAACAACTTGAAGCTCGTGCTTCATTCCGTCGTGTTCAAAAGATTGCTCAACAAAGAGCTATGAAGGCTGGTGCTAAGGGTGTTAAGACTCTTATCTCAGGTCGTCTTGGTGGTGCTGAAATCGCTCGTGGTGAGGGATATTCAGTAGGTCAAGTTCCTCTTCAAACTCTACGTGCTGACATCGATTATGCACAAGATGAGGCTCATACTACATATGGTAAGTTAGGTGTTAAGGTATGGATCTATAAGGGTGAAGTTCTTAACCTTAAGAAGGCTCAAGAAAAGAAGGCTTTAGAAGAAAAGGCAAATCGTGATGAACGTAACAAGCGTTTCAATAATCGTACTGGTAAGAAGGATGCAGCTAGACCAGCTCGTCGTCCTCGTACTAACAATAATGACAAATCTTCTGAAGGAGGTAAGTAATTATGTTAATGCCTAAAAGAGTTAAGTATCGTAGACCACACAGAGTTTATTACCATGGTAAAGCTAAGGGTAATACAACTGTTGATTTCGGTACATATGGATTAATGGCAACTGAAGGATGCTGGTTAACTAATAACCAACTTGAGGCTGCCCGTGTTGCTATCACACGTCAAATGGATCGTCAAGGAAAACTATGGATTAGAGTTTTCCCACAATTATCTAAGACAAAGAAGCCATTAGCTGTACGTATGGGTTCAGGTAAAGGTTCTCCAGAGTCTTGGGTAGCAGTAGTTAAGAAAAATACAATCTTATTCGAGGTTGCAGACGTATCAGAGGAAATCGCTCGTGAAGCATTCCGTTTAGCTGGACATAAGCTTCCTATCGGAACTAAGTTTGTTAAGAAAGCATAGGTGACGAGTATGAAGAATAACGAAATTCGTAATCTTTCAGTAGAAGAGCTTAACAAGCAAATCGTTGAACTTAAGGATGAATTATTCAATCTTAAGCTTCAAGCTTCTCTAAATCAATTAACTAACACTGCTCGCATCGCGCAGGTTAAGAAGACTATCGCTAGAATGAAGACTATTCTAGCTGAAAAAAATCATGAAGTAAGATAAGGAGGATAAAAACATGGAAGAACGTAACAGTCGTAAGACATTTACTGGAGTTGTTACATCTGCTAAAAATGATAAGACAATTACAGTAGTTGTTGATACTTATAAGAAAGATAGATTATACGGTAAACGTGTTAGATTATCTAGTAAATTACATGCTCATGACGAAAACAATGTTGCTAAAGTTGGTGACACTGTTAAAATTATGGAAACTAGACCTTTATCAAAGACAAAGAGATACACTCTTGTTCAAGTGGTAAAGACTAGCGAGAATCTATAATTTCGGTTCTTGAAAGGAGGCACTCTCATGGTTCAACAAGAAACTAGACTTGCAGTAGCTGATAATTCAGGTGCTCGTGAGTTATTAATAATTAAGATTTTAGGTGGTGCACTACATAGATATGCTTCAGTTGGAGATATCGTTGTTTGCACTGTAAAGGATGCCATCCCTAACGCATCTGTTAAGAAAGGTGACGTTGTAAAGGCAGTTATCGTACGTACTAAGGCTGGTTTAAGAAGAGCTGATGGTTCTTATATTAAATTTGATGAAAACGCTGCTGTTTTAATCAATGCTGATAAGAATCCAAAGGGAACTCGTATTTTCGGACCAGTTGCTCGTGAGCTACGTGATTATGGATATATGAAGATCGTATCACTTGCTCCTGAAGTACTATAAGGAGGTTCACTATATGAATATTAAAAAAGGTGACACAGTCGTTGTTATTTCTGGTGCTGATAAGTACCAAATAGATAATAAGGGTAACAAGACTTTAAAAACTGGTAAAGTTTTAAAGGCTAACCCAAAAGATAATACAGTAGTTGTTGAAGGTGTTAATAAAGTTAAGAAGCACGTTAAACCTACTCAAGCAAACCAAACTGGTAGCATCGTTGAAGTTGAAGCTCCAATCAATGTTAGCAAGGTTGCTATTCTAGATCCAAAGAAGAACGTTCCAACTCGTGTTTCAATCAAAATTGATGAAAATGGAAACAAAGTTAGAGTTACTAAGAAGTCTGGAACAATTTTAAAGTAATAGGAGGTAACAGTTATGAATCGTTTACAAGAAAAGTATGAAAATACAGTTAAACCTGAACTTCAAAAGAAGTTTAACTACAGTTCACCAATGGAAACTCCAAAGCTAGTTAAAATTGTTATCAATATGGGTCTTGGTGATGCAGTAGCTAACTCTAAGGTTTTAGATGAAGCAGTTGAAGAATTAACTTTAATTGCTGGTCAAAAGCCAGTTGTTACTAAAGCTAAGAAGTCAATCGCTAGCTTCAAGCTTCGTGAAGGAATGCCAATCGGTGCAAAGGTAACATTAAGAGGAGAAAGAATGTACGAGTTCTTAGATAAGCTTGTATCAATCGCTCTTCCACGTGTTCGTGATTTCCGTGGTATTTCTGCTGATTCATTCGATGGTCGTGGTAATTATACATTAGGTGTAAAGGAACAATTAATCTTCCCAGAAATTAACTTTGATAAGGTTAAGAAGGTTCGTGGAATGGACATTGTTATCGTTACAACTGCTAAGACTGATGAAGAAGGTCGTACACTATTAAGTTTACTAGGTATGCCTTACAAGAAGAGATAATAGTTGAAAGGATAATATTATGGCAAAAACTTCACAAATTGTTAGAAACCATAGAAAAGCTAAATTCGGTGTTCGTGAATATACTCGTTGCGAGCGTTGCGGACGTCCACACGCTGTTTATGGTAAGTTTAAATTATGCCGTGTATGCTTCCGTGAGTTAGCATATAAGGGTGAAATCCCAGGCGTAAAAAAAGCAAGTTGGTAATCATTTTTTCCAATATATGGAAGGAGGACAATAATTATGAGTATGACAGATCCAATCGCAGATATGCTTACACGTATTAGAAATGCAAGCAGAATGCGTCAAGAAACAGTTTCTATGCCTGCTTCAAACTTTAAGTCTGCTATTTTAGACGTTTTAGTTAAAGAAGGTTTTGTAGACAGCTACAAGAACGAAACTACAGATAATAAGACAACAACTACAGTAACTTTAAAGTATACTGCAGGACATGAAAGCGTAATTAAAGGCTTAAAGAAGATCTCTAAGGTTGGTTTAAGAGTTTACGCTCAAGCTGATGAACTTCCACAAGTATTAAATGGTTTAGGTGTTGCAATCATTTCAACTTCAAAAGGTGTTATGACTGACAGAGAAGCACGTAAGCAAAAGCTTGGTGGAGAAGTTGTAGCTTACATTTGGTAATATTAGGAGGAATTAGAAATGTCTCGTATCGGTAAGAAGATCATTACAATCCCTTCAGGTGTTACAGTAAGCCAAAACGGTGATGTAATCACTGTTAAGGGACCTAAGGGTGAACTTTCTCAAAAGGTTTCAAATTTAGTTAATTTTGAGATTAAAGAAAATGAAGTTGTTTTAACAGCTGACAACACAGATAAGTTAGCAAACACTTTACACGGTACAACTCGTGCAAACGTTGCTAACATGGTTGAAGGTGTTTCAACAGGATTCAAGAAAACATTAATCATCGTCGGTGTAGGTTACCGTGCAGAAGTTAAGGGTAAGACTCTTGACCTATCTCTAGGTTATTCACACCCAGTTGTATTCGATATTCCAGAAGGAATTAGCGTTGAAGTAGTAAAAGGTACTACAATTAACATTTCTGGTATCGATAAGCAAAAGGTTGGCCAATTTGCGGCAGAAGTTAGACATCAAAGAGAACCTGAACCATATCATGGAAAAGGTATTCACTATGATACTGAAACTGTACGTCGTAAAGAAGGTAAGACTGCTAAGAAGTAATAGAAAGGAGTACTAAAGTAATATGATTAGTCAAACATCAAGTAATTCAAAGCGTATTAAAAGACACTTACGTATCAGACAAACTGTTTCTGGTACAGCTAGTAAGCCAAGATTAAACGTATTCCGTTCAAACAAGGCTATCTATGCACAAATTATCAATGATGAAAATGGTACTACATTATGCAGTGCTTCTTCTCTTGATAAAGATGTAAATGCAAACGGTACTAAGGTAGAAGCTGCTACAGCTGTAGGAACTGCTATCGCTAAGAAGGCTCTTGCATTAAACATTGAAAACGTAGTATTTGACCGTGGTGGTTATTTATATCATGGTCGTGTAAAGGCATTAGCTGATGCTGCTAGAGCAGCTGGCTTAAAATTCTAGAAGGAGGAAATCTCATGTCTAAAGAACGCGAAGAAAATTTAGAAGTAAAGCAACCTGAAGAAGAATTTGAAGATAGAGTTGTTTCTATCGGTAGAGTTACTAAGGTTGTTAAGGGTGGTAAACGTTCTCGTTTCGCTGCTGTCGTAGTTATTGGTAACAGAAAGGGCCAAGTTGGTTTCGGTGAAGGAAAGTCAACTGAAGTTCCTGATGCTATTAAGAAAGCTATCGAAAATGCAAAGAAGAACATCATCACTGTATCTTTAAAGGGTACTACAATTCCTCACGCTGTTACTGGTAATTATGGTGCTGGTCAAGTTGTATTAAGACCTGCTGCTGCCGGTACAGGAATTATCGCCGGTGGTGCTGTACGTGCAGTACTAGAGCTTGCTGGTGTTACTGATATCCTTTCAAAGGTTATTGGTTCAAGAACTCCTATTAATGTAATTAGATCTACATTCACTGGACTTGAGCAATTACAAACAGCTGAACAAGTTGCCGCTCGTCGTGGTAAGACAGTTGCTGAGATTTTGGAGTAAGATTATGAAGAAATATCAGATTACATTAGTTAAATCAATCAACGGTCGTAAGCCAAACCAAGTTGCTACTGCTAAGACTTTAGGACTTACTCACATTGGTGACACTGTTGTTAAAGAAGAAAATGCCGCTATTCGTGGTATGATCGTTACAATCGCTCACTTAGTTAAAGTTGTAGAACTTTAATTAAGTGTAGAATTGTTATAAAAAAAAGAGTATAATTAAAGAGAAAAATAGAAAATTATATTAAGGAGGTGCCTATACTATGTTAAATCAATTAGCCCCAGTTAAGGGAGCAAGACATGCCAAGAAGCGTAAAGGTTTCGGTATCGGTAGTGGTCTAGGTAAGACTGCCGGAAGAGGTATGAATGGTCAAAACAGCCGTTCAGGTGGAGGAACTCGTCCAGGTTTTGAAGGTGGTCAAATCCCATTCTTCCAACGTTTACCAAAGCGTGGTTTCAAGAATGTAAACAAGAGAGAATATGCAATTGTTAACGTTTCAGATTTAAATGTATTTGAAAATGGTACAGTTGTAACACTAGAGAATTTAATCCAAGCTGGTTTAGTAAAGAAAGTATTCGATGGTGTTAAGGTTCTTGGAAACGGAAAGCTTGAAAAGAAGCTTACTGTTAGAGCAAATAAGTTCTCTGAGTCAGCAAAGAATGCTATTGCATCTGTTGGCGGAACAGCAGAGGAGATCTAATAACTCATGTTCTCAAAGTTTAAAAAGATTCTAAGTGACCCTGAGATTATAAAGCATTTAGCTTTTACAATTTTAATTCTATTAGTTTTTAAAATTGGCACATTTATTCCTGTCCCACTAATTGACATTAATGGTATAAAGAATACTTTGGCAGGAAATGACTTTCTAACAATCCTAAACACTTTCTCAGGTGGTGGATTGTCAAGCTTTTCTATTTTGTCACTAGGAATATCTCCATACATCACTTCCTCAATCATTGTACAAATGTTACAAATGATTATTCCTGGAATGAAGGATTGGCAAGAGATGGGAGATATAGGAAAACAAAAATCCAATAGAGTAACACGTTATTTAACTGTTGTTATTGCTATGGTACAAGGTTTAGCCCTATTACTTGGTCTTGGCTCTCGTGCTGAGAACATTTTCTGGGTTAAAGCTTTCCCAGTAAATGCATTCTACTACATTTACATGGCAGTTGTAATTACTGCTGGTTCTGCATTCACTATGTGGTTAGCAGATTTAATTACAAAGCATGGTATCGGTAATGGATCATCAATGATTATCTGTGCTGGTATCGTTGCATCATTACCTTCAATGTTCGCAACATTAGGTAATACATATTTAGGTTCTAACTTCTCAGCTGGAAACCTTGCTAAATTTATTTCTATCATTGTAATATATGTGTTAATGATTTTAGCTATTATTTGGTTTGAAGGCGCAAGAAGAAGAATCCCTGTACAATATGCAAATAGACAAGGTACTGAGAGATCAGATATTCCACTTAAGTTGAATAGTGCTGGTGTTATCCCAGTTATCTTTGCCCAAACATTATTGTCAATACCTACAACTATTATAGGTATGATGGGTCTTACAAAAGACTCTAGTACAGCAGCATACTGGATTGATCAAGTATTTACTACAACTAATCCAATTGGTATGGTACTATACTCATTAATGATAATATTCTTCACTTATTTCTATGCGTTCTTAACTATAGACCCAGAAAAAATTGGTGATAATTTATCAAAACAAAACGCCTTCGTACCTGGTTTTAAACCTGGTGAGGAGACTAAAACTCAAATTTCGAATATTTTATTTAGAGTTACTACAATTGGTGCAATCGGAATTACATTAATTGCGCTTGTTCCAATTATTGTTCAATTGTCATTTGGTGCTTCTAACTCAGTTACAATGGGTGGTACATCTCTACTAATCATTGTAGGTGTTGCGATTGAAACATCTATGCAAATTGAAACTGCAGCTGACAATAAGGATTCTTATAAACCAACTATCATTGGTTAGTAAGAAGGAGGAAATATGAGATTATTAATCATGGGAAGACCTGGTGCTGGTAAAGGTACTCAAGCCTTCAACATTAAAAATTATTATAACATTCCACATATTTCTACTGGGGATATGTTTAGAGATGCTATAAAGAATGGTACTGATCTTGGTAAATTAGCTAAGAGTTATATGGATAAGGGTGCTTTAGTACCTGATGAAGTAACAATCGGTATCGTTAGAGAGAGACTTCAAGCAGATGATGTTAAGAACGGATTCTTACTTGATGGTTTCCCAAGAAATGTTTCTCAAGCTGAAGCTTTAGATAACATTTTAAGCGAGAACAACGTTAAGCTTGATGCTGTTCTTGATGTAAATGTAGAACCACAAATTCTTATTAACAGAATCGTTGGAAGACGTATTTGCAAGAATTGTGGTGCAACATTCCATGTTGAATTTAATAAGCCTAAGAAAGACGGCATCTGTGACAACTGTGGATCACCACTTGTTCAAAGAGCTGATGATACAGTTGAAACAGCTGGTTCTCGTTTAAAGGTATACGATGACTCTACAGCTCCTGTATTAGCTTATTATCAGAAACAAGATTTACTTAAGACTGTTAACGGCGACCAAGCAGTTGACAAGGTTTTTGAAGATATCAAAAACGTATTAGCTAAGTAATTAATAAATAATAATTGTCAGAGGCATTAGCCCCTGACTAGCCGCAAGGCGGCTTGATTGTTTGAACAGTTAAGTAAAACAAGCTAGTGATCATTGGCTGTTGGACTTAGTTCAATAGTTCATTATTTAATGGAGGTTTTTTATGGCAAAGGAAGACAATGTCATTGAGTTCCAAGGTGTAGTCGTTGACGTATTACCTAACACTCAATTTATAGTAAAACTTGAAAATGATCATGAAATATTAGCCCACGTTTCTGGTAAAATCCGCATGCATAACATACGCATTTTACCAGGTGACAAAGTAACAGTTGAAATGTCAACCTACGATTTAACACGTGGAAGAATTACATACAGACACAAGTAATACATATGGAGGTATTAATATGAAAGTTAGACCATCAGTAAAACCTATCTGTGATAAGTGTAAAGTAATTAAGCGTAAAGGCCGTGTAATGGTTATTTGCGAAAATCCAAAGCACAAACAAAGACAAGGTTAATAGAAAGAAAGAGGTTATTAGACTATGGCACGTTTTGCTGGAGTAGATATTCCAAGAGATAAAAGAATTGTTGTAGCTCTTACTTATATTTATGGTATTGGACTAGCAACATCAAAACAAATTTTAAAGGCTGCTAACGTATCTGAGGATACTAGAACTAAGGATTTAACTGAAGAAGAGGAAGGTAGAATCCGTACTCAATTAGCTAATTTCCAAGTTGAAGGTGATCTTCGTAGAGAAACAGCTCTAAATATTAAGCGTCTAATGGAAATTGGATGCTATAGAGGTATCAGACATAGAAAGGGTCTTCCAGTTCATGGTCAAAGAACAAAGACTAATGCTAGAACTCGTAAAGGACCTAAGCATACCATCGCAAACAAGAAGAAAGCAGCATAGGAGGTAAATAGATTATGGCAGTTAGTAAGCGTCGTGTGAAGAAGAACGTTCCTGTTGGTACAGCTCACATTCACTCAACATTTAATAATACAATTATTTCAATTACAGACCCAGCTGGTAATGTAATTTCATGGGCATCTGCAGGTACTTGCGGATTCAAGGGTAGTCGTAAATCAACTCCATTCGCAGCTCAAACAGCTAGCGAAGCATGTGCAAAAGCTGCAATTTTAGCAGGTGTACAAAAGGTTGAAGTTGAGGTTAAGGGACCAGGACCTGGTCGTGAATCAGCTATCAGATCATTAAGCGTTGCAGGTTTAGAAGTAACTGCAATCACTGATGTAACACCAGTTCCACATAATGGTTGCCGCCCACCAAAGCGCCCACGTGGTTAATTGATGACTATTTTAAAAATTACTTATTAGAGGAGGCTCATTATGAAGGAATTAAAGTTCGTTAAACCAAGTAGTTCTGTTGAAGAAATCGCTAACGAAGGTAAATATGCTAAGTTCGTTATTTCACCACTTGAAAGAGGATTTGGTATTACTATTGGTAATGCTTTACGTCGTACACTATTATCTTCACTTCCAGGTGCTGCATTCGTTAACTTTAAGTTAGAGGGTGCTCAACACGAATTCCAAAGTGTAGCAGGTATAGTTGAAGATGTTATTACTATCGTTTTAAATTTAAAGCGTGTAATATTAAAAGTAGATTCTGATGACTACGATTTCCAAACAACAGTAGAAATCCATCATGGTGAAGGTGAAGTCACTGCAGGTGACATTATTCACGGTAATGAAGTAGAAGTAATTAATCCTGAACAACATATTTGTACTGTTGCTCCAGGTGGATCATGCGATATGGTTCTTACTATTCGTAGAGGCGTTGGATACGTTAATGCAAACGATAATAAGGTATATAATGATACAACTGGTGATGTTATCGCTATCGACTCAATTTATACACCTGTAACTAACGTTGCATTCCATGTTGACAAGACTCGTGTAGACAACGAGGCTAACTTCGACAAGTTAACTATCGAAGTTGAAACAAACGGATCAATTGATGCAAAAGAGGCTTTAGCAATCGCATCAAAGATGATGATTGAACATTTAAATGTTCTAGTTGAACTTTCTGAAACAGCTTCATCTACTGATTACATGATTGAACCTAATAATGACCAAGCAAATTCTGATCTTAATAAGTCAGTTGAAGAATTAGACCTTTCTGTACGTTCTTATAACTGCTTAAAGAGAGCATCAATTAACACTGTTTCTGACTTAACAGACATGACTGAAGAAGAAATGATGAAGGTTAGAAATCTAGGACGTAAGTCATTAAAGGAAATCAAGGAAAAATTAGAGGGAATGGGTTTAGGTTTTAAGAAAAACTAATCCAAGGAGGAATTGAAATATGGCATATTCTAAATTACGTCGTTGCGGTGCAGCTCGTAAGGCTTTAATCCGTGACTTAGTTACCGATTTAATCCTTAATGGACAAATTGAAACTACTGAAGCTAAGGCTAAAGAACTTAGAAAGTTAGCGGATAGAATGGTTACATTAGCTAAGGCTAATACATTAGCTAGCCGTCGTCAAGCTGCTACATTAGTTCGTTTTGAAAAGGATGAAAAGGGTCAATTCGCTATTCAAAAATTATTTAGCGAAATTGGACCTAAGTTCGCTGATAGAAACGGTGGATACACTAGAATTATTAAGACTGGTTTCCGTCGTGGTGATGCAGCATCAAAGGCTATCATCGCTTTTGTTGACTAATTATACGAATAAAATTTAGAGGTACTTTTTGTACCTCTTTTTTTTTTAGTATGACGGCATGTTATAAATCTAGGGTGAAAGTCCTAAGAGAGTATTATTGATGGATTAAAACATAATAAAATAAGCATCGTTAATCAAATAAAATTTACAGATGATGAATCAATAAAATAATATTTACTTTTTATTTACAAGAACTTATAATAAAATTATAAATAAAAAAGGTGGGATAGGTATGAAGAAAATAAGATTATTAATTATCATTATGATATCTTTAATATTTATATCTTGTAGTAAAGAAAATAATACTTCTAGTGTAGACATGAGTATAATTGACAGCATTACAGATGATAATACAAGTTCAGGTAAGCCTCGAAGCAATGCAAATACAAATAAATTTATAATAGGAAGAGTTGGTGATGTGACAAGTATTCACATGTATCCTTTCAAATATTCTAGTTGGATAGATTTGTTTTATGATGAAGAATCTATAATTCAAATATTAGATGAATTGATAGGGGAAGAAACAACTCTATATTTAATGACTAAAGATGAAGAACTACATACTAGTAACAAAGATATTATGATTCAATTATGGAGTATGGACGAGTTCTATGAATTTTATGTAAATAAAGATGGAACGTTATACTATGAAAACTATAACATGGAGAATTCTGTTATGTATAGAACAGCACCTGGTTATTCAAATTATGAAGCACTTGTAAAACATTTTACATGTAAATGGAATTTTTAAGCATATTCGTATATTATTATTTTGTATGGAATAAAAAAGTGGTATAGGTATAAAATATCTCCCTCCAATTATAAAAAGAAGATAAATAAAAACTATTAAAATAAATAGTACAATTTAAGCAGGTTTACCTGCTTATTTTTTATATCCTATATTTCTGAATGTAATTATATTATATGTTTAAAATATGATAAATATGGTAAAATATAAAAAGTAAGGAGATGTGATTAATTGTGATAAAAGTAGAAAATTTAGACTATAGTTATACACAACAAGATCATGCACTTAAAGGTGTCTCATTTAATGTAGCTGAAGGTGAATGGCTATCAATTATTGGACACAATGGAAGTGGAAAATCAACATTATCTAAATTACTTGTTGGACTTATTAAAGCTGACAAAGGTAATATTTATATTGATGATGAATTACTTGATGAAAATAGTGTAGATAATATACGCCAAAAAATTGGTATTGTCTTCCAAAACCCAGACAACCAATTTGTTGGTGTTAATGTAAAATATGATATTGCATTCGGACTTGAAAATAGACAAGTTCCAAGAGAAAAAATGTTGGAATTAATTGATGAATATTCAACAAAGGTAGGAATGCATGAATTTTTAGATAGACAACCAGAAAGTTTATCAGGTGGTCAGAAACAAAGAGTAGCTATTGCAGGTATATTAGCACTTGATTGTAAATATATTATTTTAGATGAAGCTACATCAATGTTAGATCCTGAAGGAGTTAAAGATATTACTAATTTAATCATTGAGTTAAAAGAAAAGTATAATAAAACTATTATTACAATTACTCATGATTTAAATTTAGCTGCATTATCAGATAGAATTATCGTAATGAAAGATGGTAATGTAATAGGAGAAGGTAAGCCTTTAGATATTTTTAAAGATGAGACAATATTAAAGAGTTCTCATCTTGATATGCCATTTAATTTAAAATTATATAAAGATATTAAGGCTGATCCAAAATTAGGTAAATGCGAAAGGTTGGTGAATGCGTTATGGAAATTAAATTCATAAACACATCTCACAATTATAAAGGTTTATCTAAACATGATATTGTTGCGGCAATCGATAATGTAAATTTAAGCATTAATGAAAAAGATGAATTTATCGCAATCGTTGGTAAAACAGGTAGTGGTAAATCAACTTTAATCCAACACATTAATGGCTTATTATTACCAACTAGTGGAAGTGTGGATGTTTTAGGAAATGTGTTAACACCAAAAAAGAAAAAGAATCCTAAGTTGATGCCTATTCGTAAAAAAATAGGATTTGTATTTCAATTTCCAGAATATCAATTATTTGAAGAAACAGTTTTAAGAGATATTGAATTTGCACCTAAAAATTTCGGTTCTAGCCAAAAGGAAGCTAATGCGCACGCATTAGAAGCTGCAAAAATTGTTAATTTAGATCCAAAATTATTAAATAAATCACCATTTAATTTATCAGGTGGACAAATGAGAAAAGTAGCTATTGCTGGTATTTTATCATATAACCCTGATGTATTAGTCCTTGATGAACCAACTCGTGGACTTGATCCTCAAGGTAGTGACGAGGTTATGGATTTATTTTATAGAATAAACCAAAAGATGCATAAGACAGTAATCTTAATTTCACACTCAATGGATAATGTATATAAATATGCATCAAGAGTTATTGTTATGAATAATGGTAAAGTTCAATATGATGGAGATAAATATACTTTATTTAAATCAAATTTATATGAGAAATTTCATTTAGAAAAACCAGATGTATTAAAAGCTATTGATTATTTAAATAAAGAATTAAATTTAAATATAGATTATACTCCAACCTCTCTTGAGGAACTTGAAGAAAAATTAAGGGAGGTATATCATGAATAATATCACAATTGGTCAATATGTACCAGGTAATTCTTGGATATATAAAGTTGACCCAAGATTAAAGATTGTACTTGCAATTTTTTGGATTGTATTATTATTTATACTCCCATTAAATATATATGCAATGCTAGGATTTTTTGCAGTAGTGTTATTAGTAATAATTACTACAAGAATTCCATTATTGAAAATGTTAAATGGGTTAAAACCTGTTATATTTATTTCAATATTTACATTTGTATTGCAGTTAGCATTAATAGAACCTGTTCCAAATAGCGTTTTATTAAAAGAATTTAATTTTACTATTGGATTATATCCTACATTAGTAATAATTGGTTTAGTACTTATAGGATTATTATTCTCTAAAAAAGTATATAGTAAGATGCTATGGTGGATTATTATACTATTATTATGCTTTGTGGTTCAATCTAATGAATTAGCCCAAAGATTAAATATTATGCCATATTTGAATAATTTAAAGTGGAATACATATAAGTTAAATATCTATGATACTAATTTATTAAGAGCTACATCTATTGTAATTAGAATCATTCTAATGATTTCTATTACATCATTATTAACATTTACTACAAGATATCAAGAGATTAATCAAGGATTCACATCTTTATTATCTCCATTAAGAATATTTAAAGTTCCTGTTGGTACATTTAGTATGATGTTATCTCTATCCCTTCGTTTTATTCCAACGTTAGTTCAAGAAACTAATAAGATAATTAAAGCGCAAGCTAGTAGAGGAGTAGATTTTACAGAAGCGAATTTTAAACAAAAAATAAATCAAATTATTTCATTGCTAGTACCTCTATTTATTGTATCATTTAAAAAAGCTGATGATTTAGCAAACGCTATGGAAGCTAGAGGTTATATAATGGAAGGTAAGAGAACTAATGTTGATAAATTATCATTTAAAGCTATCGATTTAGTTGCATCTATATTTACATTATGTGTATTGGCAGGTGTTATAGTTGCAAAAATATATTTATAATGTTAAATGTATCGTCGAATATGATGGTACAAGATATGCTGGGTTTCAAATTCAGCCTAATGCTGATACAATTGAGGCTCATTTAATAGAAGTTTTATCTTTAATAACTAAAGATGAAATAAAAATATATGGCTCAGGAAGAACTGACAAAGGCGTACACGCTAAAGGGCAGGTATTTAATTTTTACACTAATAAAAAAATACCTGCAGAAAGATTTATATACGCTATAAATAATCAACTTCCCTTAGACATAAGAATTAAAAAACTAAACTACGTGAAAATGGATTTTCACGCAAGATTTAGTGCTAAGAAAAAGGAATATAGATACTTTATTAAAACTAAAGATTTTAACGCATTTGATGTGAATTATATGGATTATCAAAAAAATCTAGATGTTAATTTAATGAAAAATGCGTTAAAATTATTAGTAGGTACACATAACTTTAAAGGATTTTGTTCAGTAGATGTACATCCTTTAAAAGATTTTGTAAAAACAATCTTTGAAGCTGAATTAGTTGAACATAGGAATAAATTAGAATTTAGATTTCAAGGTACTGGATTTTTAAAGTATCAAATAAGAAGAATGATGGCATTAATCATAGCCATAGGTAAACACGAGGAAGAAGAGAAGACTATTATTGATATATTGGAGAAAAAAGATCCTTTTATATTTACTAAAGTTGCAAATCCATGTGGTTTATATTTATGGCATGTTTATTACTAGAGGTGTTTTTATATGAAGAAAGGTTTATTTATTACATTTGAAGGTGGAGAAGGTAGCGGAAAAACTACTATTATTAATAGATTAGTAGAACTACTTTCTAAAGATGTAGAGGTTGTCACAAGCAGAGAACCAGGTGGAGTTCGTATTGCGGAAGAAATTAGAAATATAATATTAGATCCTAATAATACAGAGATGTGCAGTGAAACAGAAGCTTTATTATTTGCAGCAAGTCGTATGCAACATTTAAAAGAAAAGGTTATTCCTGCTCTTTTAGATAATAAACTATTCATTTGTGATAGATATCTTGATTCATCATTAGTTTATCAAGGTTATTGCAGAGGATTGGGATTTGATAAAGTTTTGTCTTGTAATTCTTTTGCTCTAGATTATTTACCTGATTTAACATTTTTTATCGATGTAACACCAGAAGTAGGACTTAAGAGATTAAAAGATAGAAGTGGAAAAATTGATAGACTAGATAAAGAAACAATTTCTTTCCATCAAAAAGTATATGATGGATATGTTTTACTTGCTAAAAAATATCCTGAACGTATCGTAAGAGTAGATGGAAATAGAAATGTTGAAGAAATAGTTAAAGACATTTATAATAAAGTTATGCCATTAATTAAATAGTGGAGGCATTATGAATTTAGATTTACTTGATAATCAAAAGAATATAATAGATTTTTTAAATAATGCTAAGTCTAAAGATAGACTTGCACATGCTTATATTTTTGAAGGAAAAAAAGGAGTAGGTAAGAATGAACTTGCTCATTATTTTGCATGCATGTTATATTCAAATGGTGAAGTAAATTTTAATGATAATATATCTAGACTTATATTAGAAGATCAATTTTTAAATTTATTTGTAATATATCCTGATGGTAAGTTTATAAAAAAGGAACAAATCACATCACTACAAGAAGAGTTCTCTAAGACAAGTCAATTAGAAGGACCAAGAATTTATATTATAAACGATGCTGATAAGATGAATACACAAAGTCAAAATAGTTTGTTAAAATTTATAGAAGAACCACCAGCTAATGTTTATGGTATATTATGTAGTACTAATGCTAATCAAATTTTGCCTACAATATTATCACGTTGTCAAAAGATAAGACTTAAAGAATTAGATAATAATATTGTAAGAAAAATATTAATAAAAAAAGGTGTTAATAAAGAAATTGCAACTTTATTATCATTTATTACAAATGATATTGAAGATGGTTATAATTTATCACTTGATAGTAATATATTAAAAATGTTTGAATTATTTAAGAACTATTTTAAAATTAAAAATGATAAAGATAGTGTTAAATATTTCTTAGAAATAAATAAATTTTTATC
>OCTW011607745.1_pt1 | contig 25347 bp, 22 predicted proteins | sample 1539671 | NCBI WGS metagenome assembly OCTW01 (sample SAMN02144230, study PRJEB22623) | gut metagenome | biome: sheep rumen | host: Ovis aries | place: New Zealand | reverse complement strand
GCATGCAGTTCTATACCGGGAACGGTCTGAAAAACACCTACCCCGGCAAGGACGGCGCGGACTACCTGCCCCGCACGGGTGTCTGCTTCGAGACCCAGTACTATCCCGATGCCGTGAACAAGCCGGACTGGCAGCAGCCTGTCTTCAGGAAAGGCGAGGTCTATAAGTCTGAGACGGTCTACTGCTTCTCCGTGGAGTAAACCAGCTGGTGTTAAGCCATCCGGGACGAATCTGACCGGTTCACAAACCCACCCGGGACCTCCCGGAATGGATCTTCCTGCACAAAATAAGATTTGGATGCTGCAGAGAAAAATAACATATATGGTGAATGCGGCGTCGACACAAAAAACGGCGGGATCCCACTCGTAAGGTGAGATTCCGCCGTTTTCAATGTCAGACATCAGAACTGTCCGCTGTAAACAATGTGCTTATGCTGTAAATGTAAAAATGATGCGGTGATCAGAACAGATCAACATCACCGGTCACGTCGCCGTTGATCACATAATAAGCCTTGCCCTCTTCAGCCTTTACATAGATGTCGATGGAAGTGACTTCGCCGTCAAATGCAGCCTTGACTTTCTCGATGACTGCGTCGTAGGTGACACTCTGGTCAGCTGCGGACTGGATCACGAAATTCGGAACGACCTTTTTCCTGCGAGTCCTCTTGACGGGAGCCTTGACGGCAGCTTCTTCAACAACTTTCTTTGCTCTGGGCATACTTTTCGCCTCCTGTAATAAATGAAAATAAATAATTAAAAAGAATAAATGGGATTACGCACAATAATTTAGTATGATTATTTTTGGATGTCAAGTTTTTCAAATGAATTGACAGAGTATTTATTACAAACGAAGGCGTTTTTTTGCTGTTTAAGGCTTATTTATAAAACGGTTATCAGACAGTTAACATTAGTCATTCAGTGGATGCATAGTTCCGCAGCATGAGCACCACCAGCTGTGCACCCCATTATAATATCCCTTTGCGACATGATTGCCTTCACAGGATTCCCGAATATGTTTTTGCACGTGTTGTCTGTATATTATTTTGCATTGCACATCAGAAGGAAATGCTTTATTCTGATAAAGTGTGGTTTGAGACCCGCCTGCAGGTCCTGTGCGCAGGATATGAATAAACTGTGTGCAGTGACAGCATCCGCGTAAGTGCAGAGCGGTATTTTTTCAGGAATACAGTGGAGGCAGGTATGGAATATGGAGCCCTGACTCTGATCCCGATCGTTTTTATTATTGCCATGGCGGTAGTGACGAGAAAGTCGTTTGAATCGCTGCTGGCCGGCTCGGTGATCGCGAGTATCATCATGCACGGGACCGGATTTTTCCTGCCCTGGGTGGATATGCTGATGGAGGCCCTGTCAGACCCGGAAAACCAGTGGGTGATCCTGGTCTGCGGTCTGTTCGGGAGCCTGATCGCGCTGCTGCGCGAGTCGAAGGGGACCGGGGGCTTTATCCGGATCGGGGAGCGGCTGTGCAGGACGGAGCGGGGGGCCCTGCTGGGGACCTTTGTCATGGGAGTCGTTATTTTTGTTGACGACTACCTGAACATGCTGACGGTCGGGACATGTATGCGGGCGATCTGCGACCGGAGAAAGGTGCCGCGGGAATCATTGGCTTACCTGCTGGATTCGACGGGAACGCCCATCTGCGTTCTCCTGCCCTTTTCGACCTGGACGGCCTTCTATATTTCTCTTTTTATGAAGGAGGAGGCCATCCGGAACATGGGTTTTTCCTCCGGCCTGTCCATGTACATCCAGACCATTCCCTATATCTTTTACGCGAGCGTGACCGTGCTCATGGTCTTCCTGTTCGCCATGGGATGGCTGCCCAAGATCGGCCCCATGAAAAAGGCCTATGACCGGGTCCGGACGACCGGGCGGACCTACAGCGAAGAGAGCGACCGCTATAACACGGAGCCCGAGGATACCGGCAAGGAGGGGAGGGTCATCGATTTCCTCCTGCCGGTCGCCTTCCTCATCGTGGCGACCATCGTCGCGGACGATATCCTGGCGGCGGTGATCCTGACCCTGGTCCTGTGCCTGGTCCTCTATATCCCGCGCAAGCGGATGACCTTCACCCAGTGGAGCGAGCTCCTGATCAGCGGCTTCTGCGAGATGATGCCGACCCTGGCCATCCTGGCGGGGGCTTTCACCGTGGCCCGCTGCTGCAACGCCATGGAGCTGCCGGAGTATGTGATCTCCACAGTGCAGCCCTACGTGACGCCACAGACCTATCCCCTGATCATCTTCCTGGTCGTGTCGGTTCTGACCTTTGCGACCAGTTCCACCTGGGGCATTTCCACCATTGTCATTCCCATCATCATTCCCCTGGGGGCGGCGGTGGACGCCAACATGATCCTGACCATGGCGGCCATCCTGTCCGGCAGCACCTTCGGCAGCCACGCCTGCTTCTATTCAGATGCGACTGTCCTGGCCTCGGCTGCGGCCCGGATTGAGAACATGGAGCACGCCTTCACCCAGATCCCCTATTCCCTGATCGGGGCGGCAATCACCTGTGTCTGCCTCCTGGTCAGCGGCTATATGATGTAGGGACCATGTTACCCCGGAACCACGGGGACGGTTCTGTGGTTCCTTTTCATGGGTACCAGGGGAGACGGTTCTCTGGGTTCTCATGACTTTACGAAAGGGACCGGAGAACCGTCCCTGTGGCCCTTCGTCTGTAAAACTCCCACAAAAAAATGTTCACGACAGCAAGAATTATTGTATAATAGTACTATCAATTTCAGAAAGGAGAACAAAACATCGTCAGGGACGATGATTGGCGGCAAAGAGGCAAGGACCCGCGGACCAAAGGTCTGCAGGCCGGAAAGTCCCGCTTCGTGCGGGACGGCAGCAGTGTTTACGCAAAGGGAGGTTCATTTATGCAGAGTTATACCAAGATGCGTTCTACCCGTCATCACGACGTGATCATGAAGGTGATCCCCGGACATTTCGTAACACCGAACTCACATATCAACTATTACATCGATATGACGACGATGAAGACCAGAGCGAACGAAGCGCAGGCGGCCGCCCGCGCCATGAGCGAGGTCTATGTCTCCAGTACGGTCGTGGACACCATCGTCTGCATGGACGGCATGGAGGTCATCGGCGCCTACATGGCGCAGGAACTGACCAAGGCCGGCATCATGTCCATGAATGCCCACAAGACGATCTACATCATGACCCCCGAGTACGATCTGGCGGGCCAGATGATCGTCCGTGAGAACAACCTGATGATGGTGCGCGGCAAACACTGCCTGCTCCTGCTGGCCTCCGCGACGACAGGCCAGACCATCGCCCGCGCCGGCAAGTCGATCAATTATTATGGCGGGACGATCGAGGGTATCTCCGCCATCTATTCCGCAGTCAGCAAAGTTATGGACTATCCGGTCCACGCCCTCTACACCACGGCGGACCTGCCGGATTACAAGTCCTACCAGCCCAACAACTGCAAGATGTGCCAGAACCACGAGCCCATCGACGCGATCTGCAACGGCTTCGGCTATTCGAGGCTGTAACGATCATCTCCGGAAGGGCTGACCGGTTCCGATTCAATTGACCGGTTGTCATTTGACCGGCTATCATCTATTGGTTTAAAAATGAGTGACAAAGACAAAAAGAAAGTAAAAACACATACAACACAGAAGAAATATTTCGGAACCGTTCCGCGGTCTGAATTCTACGGTTTTGTCGTGGGCTACGCGATCGGTCTGTTCGTGACCGGCGCCCTGCGCCTGCAGTCCCAGTTCCAGGAGATCATTTTCGCATGTGTCGGCCTGGCAATCGGATACTATATCGACAAGAAGTATTTCCAGGAGCCGGACGAGCCGTATGAGGAAGCCGTTGCTGCTTCAGAAGACGGAGCCGTTTCTGAAATCGCAGCCGGTGCCGAAACCGGAGCCGACGCGGAACCTGTTGTTGAGGAAACAGCAGCGGGATCTGCGGGCTCGGAATCTGACGGAAAAGAGGATTCTCAGTGACAGAATCTGCTGCTTGGGAAGCAGGTGGAAATCTAAAAAGCCATCACGGATATGCAGCAGCGGTTGTGAGACCATAGCTGCATATTGAATGAGTTTCAGAGCCCATGACAGGAACAAGACCTGTCATGGGTTTTCTTATACCCTGAAACGATTCCATTAAGTCAGAATACTGAAATTGAATGACCGCAAATGGAATAAAAACTTCGTTGACACAGCCCTGGCTGACGTTTATAGTTGATATACAAGACGAAAATACCGTCAATACGGATAATGTTAAAGAGAGGTTTTTTCCGGTAAAAGTATAAACATGGCTCCACAGTGGAAAGACGAAAATAGAAGGGATCTTTGGAAATCCTTCCTGAGAGCTGGATGAAAGGCGTGAACAGATGAGACTGGAGGAAATGAGGAGGCGGAAAAGGGAACTGCGGCTGACGACCAAGGAACTGGCTTTCCTGTCAGGCGTTCCAATTTCGACTATCGGGAAGATCCTGTGCGGCGCTACGACGCGGCCGCGCAGCGATACGGTGCGGGCTCTGGAAAAAGCACTGGGGATGACAGCGGAGTCCCGGAAAAACAGCGGCGATGATCAGTCTGTTCACGCAGATGCAAATACAAACGCTGCAGTTGGCAGCCGTGCGGAATCCGGAATGCCGCGCGTAAAAACGCAGGCGAAAACGCAGGCCGGGGAAGGGGAGGCCTGTCAGCTCTATGGTTATTCAGTCGTAATGGAGGACGTTGAACGGGAGATTGTCAGCAATGACGGGATCCTGGAAAAGATGCCGCAGCACACGGCGGAGGAATATCTGGCGAACACGGATTCCTGCCGGATGGAACTGATCGGCGGCAGATTCTATGAGATGCCCGCGCCGGACGGCCTGCACCAGCAGATCGCAATGCGGATCTGCTGTCAGCTGATGCAAAACCTGGAGGATCGGGAACTTCCGTGGACTGTACAGACCTTCCCCTTTCATGCCCGGCTCGATGATCTTACAGTCGTACAGCCGGATATCATGGTTTTTTCAACAGATCCGGGGCAGGCTTTTTCTGAGCGTGCAGGAGAGAGACCGGATCTGGTCGTGGAGGTGCTCTCCCGGTCGACTGCATTTAAGGACCGGTACCAGAAGCTCTACAAATACCGGGCTGCGGGCGTGAGGGAAGTATGGCTCGTATCGCCTTTAAACAAAAAGGTACAGGTCTATCTTTGGGGAGATGGGAAGGAAGATCCTGAGACCTGGACCTTTGCGGATGAAGTCCCCGTAGGCATTTCCGGCAGACAGGTCAGCGTGGATTTTGCGGGAATCTGCAGGCAAATGACGGTGAACGGAAGTGAAGATTGAGAATTCCAAAGGATACGGGTTGTTTTCAGGTATGAGAAACAGCAATGTAAGATGGAAACCCACCAGGAGCCAGACTGAAATATGCCTTCCAGTAGATTAAAAACGAAAAATTGGATAGTTATAATATAATATAACGGGCACGCAAAAGATCCGGCATCAAGTGAATATCGTCCGTGGACCTGATCCGCGACAACCGGCCCCGCATGGACCGCCTGGTCACAGCCCTCCTGAACAAAAACAAGCTCAACGCGCAGGAGATCGAGGAGGAACTGGAACTATAGGAAACAGGCACGACATCCTGTACAAAATGAAAGAATAATCCGTGTTGTGTGTTTCTTTTCCGTATGTTAAGATATCCATTTGTATTGCAATACAGGATCATACAGGAAAGGAAACACAACCCATGGAGAACCAAAGGGAAAACAAGATGGGCGTCATGCCCGTGAAACAGCTGATCATTTCAATGTCACTGCCGATGATGATCTCCATGCTGGTCCAGGCACTCTACAATGTCGTAGACAGCATGTTCGTCGCGCGCATGTCCGAGGACGCGCTGACGGCGGTCACGCTGGCCTTCCCCATGCAGAATGCCCTGATCTCCTTTGCGGCCGGAACCGGCGTCGGCATCAACGCCCTCCTGTCCAAGTCACTGGGCGAGAAGCGGTTCGACCGGGCGGACGAGGCGGCCAACAACGGTCTCTTCCTGGCCTTTCTGACCTACATCCTTTTCCTGCTGCTGGGCCTGTTTGCCGCCGGTCCCTTCATCGGGACCCAGATCAAGGACCCGGTCGTCCAGGAATACGGGACGGTTTATCTCAAGGTCTGCCTGTGCCTGTCCTTCGGCGCCATCTACCAGGTGACCTTTGAGCGCCTCCTGCAGTCCACCGGCCGCACCTTCTACAGCATGATCTCCCAGGCGACGGGTGCCATCATCAATATCATCTTTGACCCCATCATGATCTTCGGCCTGTTCGGTTTCCCCAAGATGGGCGTGGCGGGCGCCGCTCTGGCGACCGTCCTGGGCCAGGTGATCGCCGCCTGCATCAGCCTCTTCCTCAACCTGAAGAAGAACGAGGACATCCATATCTCCCTGCCGCAGATCATGCGCCCCTCCGCGGAGGTCATCAGGAAGATCTATTTTGTTGCCGTGCCCTCCATCCTCATGATGTCGATCGGATCCATCATGACCTATGCCATGAACCAGATCCTGGGCGCCTTCTCCAAGACGGCGACGGCGGTCTTCGGCGTCTACTTCAAGCTGCAGAGCTTTTTCTTCATGCCGGTCTTCGGCCTCAACAACGGCCTGATCCCGGTCCTGGCCTACAACTACGGCGCGCGCAGGAGCGACCGCATCAAGGAGGCTCTGAGATTCGCCATGTCCCTGGCGGTCGGCATCATGCTCTGCGGGACCCTGGTCTTCCACCTGGTGCCCCAGGCCCTGCTGGGCATGTTCAACGCCTCGGAGGAAATGCTGCGGATCGGCGTGCCGGCTCTCCGCATCATCTCCCTGTCCTTCGGGCTGGCGGGCGCCTGCATTGCCATGGGATCCATCTTCCAGGCCTTTTCCTACAGCTACTACTCACTGATCGTCTCCGTGGGACGTCAGCTGGTCGTCCTGATCCCTGTCGCCATGTTCCTGGCCTCCTTCGGTGAGGTCACGCTCATCTGGTGGGCCTTTCCCATCGCCGAGCTCATGTCGACGGTGCTCTCCATCATCTTCTTCCTGCGCCTGTACAACAGGACCGTGAAGACCCTGTAAAGGTCCGGGGCCTGATCATTGTAAAGAAAATGTGAGTATGCTATATTTGACGTATCTGTCCACCACCTCACGGGAGGCGGGCAGATACGTTTTTCCTTTTTTCAGCAGTCTGCCGGAAGGGAAAACCGGAATGAAAATGATCGATGCCTGCGCACTTACGTGCTCCGGCATGCTGCGGAAGAGGGCAAATAAATCGTCAGAACTGGAGGTTATCAACAAAAACTATGTATATCAGAAAAGCAAAACCTGAGGATATCGACATGATCGCAGCTGTGGAGGCTGCCTGCTTTCCGGAAGCGGAGGCGGCGTCCAGGGAGCGGCTCGCGGAGCGGATCGAACGCTACCCCGAGGGGTTCTGGCTGGGGCTCGATGATTTCCATCAGCTGATCTGTTATGCGGGCGGACCCGTGACAGAGGAGAAAGACCTGACAGATCAGATGTATGCCGACCCGTCCTGTCACCGGGAGGACGGCGGATGGCAGATGATCTTCAGCGTCTGCACCCTGCCGGATCATCGCCGCCAGGGGCTGGGGTCCTGGATCTTGAACAGGGCGATCCGCGAGGCCCGCAGCAAAGACCGGAAGGGCGTCGTCCTGACCTGCAAGGAGGAGATGATCCCTTTCTATGAGAGGTTCGGATTCATGAACGAGGGACTTTCCGATTCCGTGCACGGAGGCGCGCAGTGGTATCAGCTCCGGTTGGTCTTTGACGAGGACTATGACCTGCTGCACCAGTTCGACATCTCCGATGACCCCGATGAGAACCGGCGCATGTTTGACATGGCCTTCTGGGGATGGGGGATGGAAATCTGATCAAATACCGGCAACTCCTATATCCCTGCGGACATGACCGTGTAAGGCTTGAAACCGGGAGACGATACGAAGCCCGGCCCGACTGTATGATAACAAAAGGAATACCAATCTGATGAATGAACATAATCACGGCCATATACATGAGCATGGGGAGGGGCAAACGCATGCGCATCTGAACATTGCGCAGGAGCCTGCGGTTTCCCATGCACACGCTCACAACTCGCAGGAGGCCGGGGATCCGCATGCGCATACCCTCCATCAGCAGGAAGGACACAGCCACCATCATGTCCACAGTGAAGAAGAAAAACGCGCTGTGATCAACCGCCTTTCCCGTGCCATCGGACATCTGGAATCCGTCAGGCGCATGGTCGAGCGCGATGAGGACTGCAGCGATGTCCTGATCCAGCTGGCGGCCGTCCGAAACGCGATCAACAATACCGGCAAGGTCATCATGAAGAACCATATCAGCCACTGTATCGTCGACGCGATCGAAGAGGACGACATGGAGGCTGTGGAAGCCCTCAACAGGGCAATTGACCGCTTCATCAAGTAATGGACTGCTTTGTCGGGTTATTGATGAAGGAAACGATGAAAAAGAAGCAGCAAAACAGGGCATACAAAAAAACAGGGGGACAGCCCCCTGTTTTTGTATGGTGCGTTCTTCGAATGTGGTCAGGCCTTGATACTCACATATCTTGCCTCTACATAGCCGGTGATCACATTGCGGACCTTGGTCTGTATCCACAGGTCACTGCGCTGATCCGCATTGACATAAACATCATCATTCAGATTCAGTTTCAGAATAGCCCCTTATCAGGTCAGATACAAGCATGGAATATGCGCAGCATCCCGGTTTATACTGCATGTGCACCCCTTTTTATTGCGAAGGCCTCTTATCCGCAGGCTGCGTCATTCCGCGCTGTAGAGCCTGTGATCCTTGTCCATGGTCAGCCTACGGTCGGCGATGCTGTCCGCCAGCGACCGGCTGTGGGTTGCCAGGAGAATGAGGCGGTCCGGACCCTTCAGGGACCGGATACAGTCGGAGATCCACTGCTGGCCTTCTTCGTCGAGTCCGCCCAGGGGCTCGTCCAGGATCAGGGCCTCCGGCTCCATGGCCAGGACCGCGGCCAGGGCACACCGCTTTTTTTCGCCTCCGCTGAGGTGGAAGGGGGCGCGGTGGCGCATGGTCTCCAAAGACAGCATGCGGAGATATTTTTCCGTGCGCGCGTGTACCTCCTCTTCGGGCAGGTCCAGCTGCCAGAGGCCGAAGGCAATCTCGTCCTCCACACTCCGGGTGAAGAGCTGGGCCTCGCTGTTCTGAAAGAGGTAGCCAATCCGACGGTGAAAGGCAGCGGCATTGCTGCGGCTGCGCAGGGAACGCTCTGTGACGGGCTGCCCGTCCAGCAGGTAGGATCCGGACTGAGGGAAGGCCAGTCCGTTCAGGACGCGGAAGAGGGTGGACTTGCCGCAGCCGTTGGGGCCTGTGACCACACAGCACTCGCCTTTGTGCAGGGTCAGGTCGACATGGGACAGGCCGGGTGTGCCGTCGGGATAGTGATAAGTGATGTCGTGAAGCTGGATCAAGGATAGGTCCTCTTTTTATATGTCTCCGGCGGCGCCCTTAAGCTCGGGTTTTCAGGTGGGCCTGAACTGTAACGCCTGGTCAGAGCAGCGACCATCTACGGAACAGGGGATGTTTTTCTTTTTTATCTCAGCGGGGGAAGCCCCGCTTCTATAAGCGGTGGGATAAAAAATGCAGCCTGCCTGTCTCGGTGCCGGGCTGACCCGCGCGCTGCATGTATTCAGTCAGCGTCCCGTAATGAAAAAGGCGGCGGTCACCAGGGGCAGGAGAAGTCCGCAGACCAGGTCCGCCCCGCGGAGCCGGTGCTTTTCATAGGTGCGGAAGGTTCCGTTGAAGCAGCGGCATTCCATGGCCTCGGTGACTTCCGCGGCCATCTCGCCGGACCGCAGGAAGACTGTCCCCAGGATACCGCCTGCCGCCTCCATCCTGGCCCTGTCGTAGCGACGGCCGCCGGCGGACACCGTGCGCAGGGTCAGGGCCTCGTACATGGACTGGCACAGCCTGCCCATCAGGACCAGAAAGCGGATGGTCATGTCCAGGGTCAGGATCAGGACCTGCGGAAGGTGAAGGGCGCCGAGAGAGGCGGTGACCTCCTTCCAGGACAGGTCGATGCTCATCAGGGCCAGGAGGAGCAGGCTGGTCAGCACCTTCAGCGAGATGGTCAGCATGGTCCGGGGGTGACCCAGAAAGACGCCCGGCAGCAGGATCAGGACGGAAAACCCAAGGGGCGGGAGGACGCGCTGCAGCACCCGGATCAGACTGCGGCCGGGCAAAAGGGCCAGGCGCAGCAGGCCTGCCGCCAGGATGCCTGTGGTGAAGACCGCGTTGCGCGACAGGGCGCTCAAAAGGATGCACCACAGGACCGTGACCAGGCGGAGCGGCGGTGCCGCGCGTCGCAGCAGGCCCTGCCTTCCATAAGGGCTGTATCGGCCTTTTTGGCCCGGAGAAAGGGCGGGATCATCATCGCCCTCGGCGAGGAGGGCCAGGACCCGCAGGATCGTTTCAGTCATGTTTTTCTGTGCCTGTATGTGGAAAACCGTCCGGGACGTATCTCAACGGTTCGCTTTTATGCCGCTGATGCTCCGGTTTTTTTCGATCCCAACATGCCTGCAAGGCGGAAAATGATCAGGAGCAGGGCTGTGCCGATGACGGCAGCCAGGATGTAGGCGGTCCAGTCCGGAAGCCCCTCGAGGGAGTAGTCGGGCAGGATCGCATTAAATGAAAAGCCGTTCGCCATGCCGGCAGGTGTATATCCTGCGCCCGTCGCGGCGATCTCGTCCACGCCCCATTCGCCCCAGGCGGTTCCCTCGGCGATCAGGCCCAGGGGGGTGAGCACGATGAGCGCGCCCAGCAGGATCTTGACGGGGAGAGGTGTGCCGGACTGCTGTGCAGAGGCGCCGCCAGCAGAATGCGCGGCAGCGCTGGATGCGGTAAAAGTACCGGCCGCGGAGAAGGCGGAGGAGCCGTCCGCGGCGGAGGCCGCGACAAAGGCGTAGATGGCGACGGTGAAGATCACCTCCGCGAGGCCGAAGATGGTCAGGTGGCCGATCATCATGCCGGGAATGGAGATGTTCAGCCCGTAGGGGCAGTAGAGGGCGTTCCCCGCCGCGTCGCGAAAGAGCAGGGGCTGGATGCCGAATTCAATCGCGGCGCACAGGGCGGCGGCGTTGATACCGACGTATGAACCCGCAGCGGCGGCGATCAGTTTTCTCCGGGTCCGGCCGGCGGGGGCCGTCCCGGTCAGCATGCCGGTCCCGGGATCAGTGTGCGCCCCGGACCCGGCTCCGGCACCGACCATGCCGTTTCGCAGCTCAGGCGCGAGCAGGCAGGCCACGGCATAGCCGACGAAGGGCAGGACAAAGGCCATGTTAAAGCAGTTGGCCCCGAAGGCCAGGATCCCGCCGTCTCCGAAGAGCAGGGCCTGCAGGAGCAGGGCCATGCTGACACTGATACAGGCGGCATAGGGGCCTAAGAGCAGGGCGATCAGGGTTCCTCCGACCGCGTGTCCGGTCGTTCCGCCGGGCAGGGGGATATTGAACATCATCCCCAGGAAGGAAAAGGCTGCCCCGACGCCCATGAGGGAGATCTTTTTGAGGGGGAGGTCCAGGCGGATCCTTTTGATGGAGACCACCCAGGCGGGGGCGACGGCGGCGGTCATGACCGCGCAGGTCTGCGGACTCAGATAATGATCGGGAATATGCATTTCTTTACTCCTGTAATACTTGATGGTGAATTGCTGTAAGCGATGATCCTTTCATTCCGGATCGCAGGCTCTTTTCTGCCGTATGTCCAGGTACATAGAGACACAGGCTTTTTAACTCGGCCTTTATCATTTTAGCTGAAAAAAAACGGCCAAAGAAGCCCGCCGGGGGGATATTTCACAGAGCTTCCCTGCATGTTATAATACCTGTATCTGCCCGGCGGACAGACCATCCGGCGGACAGACCATCCGAAGAACAGGCTGTCCGGCAGATGGGAGATCGAGTTGTCCGGCAGACAGATGATCCGGGAGCCCGGCCGTTTGAAGAGGGCGGCAGCAGGACAAAAAAGCAAAAAAAGAGTCGAGGAATCGTCGAGGAATATTTGTATGGAAGATCGTTTTTCGCGCAGCAGGATGCTGCTGGGGGATGCGGCTATGGACAGGCTGGCGTCCGCCAGGGTCGCCGTGTTCGGCGTCGGCGGTGTCGGCGGCTATGTCGTGGAGGCACTGGCGCGCTGCGGTGTCGGGACCCTGGACATTGTCGACAATGATACTGTCGCCCTGTCCAACCTCAACCGCCAGATCATCGCGACCGTGGATACGGTCGGCCGGGACAAGGTCGAGGTCATGGCGGAGCGGATCCGGTCCATCAATCCGGATGCTGTGGTCCATGCCCACAAATGCTTTTACCTGCCGGAGACGGCGGGCCGGTTCGATTTTGCCGCCTACGACTATGTCGTGGACGCCATCGACACCGTGACAGGCAAGATCCAGCTCATCCTCCAGGCGCAGGCGGCGGGCGTCCCCGTCATCAGCGCCATGGGCGCCGGCAACAAGCTCGACCCGGCCCGCTTTGAGGTGGCCGATATTTATCAGACATCTGTCGATCCCCTGGCCAGGGTCATGCGCCGCGAACTGAAAAAACGGGGCGTGAAGTCCCTCAAGGTCGTATACTCAAAAGAAGAACCCCGCAGGCCGGCCGGACAAGAGGCAGGTGAAGCCCCGGAAGGATCCTCCCGCAGGTCCGTTCCCGGAAGTCTGGCCTTTGTGCCGTCCGTCGCGGGACTCATCATCGCCGGCGAGGTCGTCAAAGACCTGTGCGAGCAGTGAGCCATGCGCAGACGTATCAGCAAAGTCCCGGTGGGAACTTGCTCACACAAGGGACTTTGCTGATACGTCTGCATACGGCGAACGCAGCATGGCGAACGGCTTAACACTGCCCGGCGGTCCCGGTGGGAGCCGGTGAAAGGTGTCAAAAAGGATCTCCCGCCGTGGCGACAGTAAAAAGTGTCAAAATAACCGCCTCAATTGACAACGGCAACAATAACAGCGGCGGCAGCAGCAACAATAACAGCAGAAGAAAGGAAAGCACCATGTATAAAAATCTTCTGGATACGCCCAAACTCGGCTTCGGCCTGATGCGGCTCCCCACCCTGGAGGGCAGGCCGGATGAGATCGACTATGAGCAGGTATGCCGCATGGTCGACATGTTCATGGAGGCGGGCCTGACCTATTACGATACAGCCTATGTGTACGGAAAGGACGGCGCTTCCGAGCGGGCGGCGAAGGCCTGCCTGGTGGACCGCTATCCCCGGGAGAGCTTCACGCTGGCGACCAAGATCAACGCCTGGCTGATGGCAGAGGATGAGCAGGCGGCCAGGGCCCAGTTCTACACCAGTCTGGAACGGACCGGCGCGGGCTATTTTGACTATTATCTCCTGCACGCGATCCAGTCCAATACCTTCCGGAAATATGATGAATACCACCTGTGGGACTATGTCGCGGACCTCAAAAAGCAGGGTCTGGTCAAGAACATGGGTTTTTCCTTCCACGCTTCGCCGGACCTGCTGGACAGGGTCCTGACCGAGCATCCGGAGGTGGACTTCCTCCAGCTCCAGATCAACTACGCCGACTGGGAAAACCCTTCCGTCACCGCCCGCGCCAACTATGAGGTGGCGCGACGCCACAACAAGCCGATCGTGGTCATGGAGCCCGTCAAGGGCGGAACCCTGGCCAACCCGCCCGCGCCCGTGCGGGAGATCCTGGAGGCGGCCGACCCCGGGGCATCCATGGCCTCCTGGGCGATCCGCTACGTGGCCTCCCTGCCCGGGATCCTCACCGTTCTCTCGGGCATGTCCAATGTGGAACAGATGGCGGACAACCTGTCCTATATGAAAAAAGAAGCTTTCCGCCCCCTGGATGAGGCGGAACAGGAGACCATCCGAAGGGCCCAGGCGGCCCTGGCTGCCATTCCGTCCATCCCCTGCACCGGCTGCAATTACTGCGCGCCCGGATGTCCCATGAATATTCCCATTCCGGACATTTTTGAGGCCCGCAACAAGCAGATGGTCTATGGAAAAATGGAGGAGGGCCAGCGGTCCTACGACTGGGATACAAAGGAAAAGGGAAAGGCTTCCGACTGCATCGAATGCGGCCAGTGCGAGGGCGCATGTCCCCAGAGGATCCATATCATCGAGCGCCTGCAGGACTGCGCGGCCGTATTTGACCGCTGATCGATCCGCACATTCCGCGCAGGCTGCAGGCAGGACCATGCGGAAATTCGTGCGCGCGGCGATCCCGATACGCTCCGCGTGCACCGCGCGCTGTCGCACGCGGGCTTTTTCGCTGAAAACCGCGCAAAGACATCCCGGTTTTCAAATAGGCCTGAACTGGAACAGAAACAGGACGATTTCAATGGACAACAGACAGATCATCACGAACAGCATCATCTCGGATATGTCGGAGGGCGTCATGGCGATCCGGTTCGACGGAAAGATCGAGCTGGTCAACGATGCCGCCCTGGCGATCCTTGCGCGGACGCGGGAGGAGCTGGAGGGCCATTCCTTTGCCCGGTGCTTTTTTGACGGGGAGGATCCGGCGGCGGGAGGTGGCAACGACGCCTTTACCGAGTGTGTGCTGGACGTGATCTACAGCAAGGCCAGACGGCAGGAGAGGTATGTCCCCTACCGGGCAAAGGGCAGGGTCAGACAGCTCCGCATTGTCTCCTCCTTTCTGAAAAAAGAAGAGACGACCATCGGGGTGATCCTGACCCTGAGCGACATCACGGAGCTGACCGAGATGCGGGATGCCGTCAAGGCCATGGAGACGATCCAGGGCCTGAACCGGGAACTGGAGCTGCGCAACCGCGTCCTGCAGGAGACCTTCGGACGCTATCTGTCCGAAGATATTGTCAAGGAGATCCTCGATACGCCCGGCGGCTGGAAACTGGGCGGACAGAAAAGGGTCCTGACCGTTTTGATGAGCGACCTCAGGGGCTTTACCATGATGTGCGAGCACATGGATCCCGGTGACATGGTCAGCATGCTCAATCACTATTTCACCGTCATGTACGGGGAGATCAGCAGGTACAGGGGGACGCTCATTGAGTTTCTGGGGGACGGCATGTTCGTGATCTTCGGCGCGCCTGTCCGTACCGATACGCACGCGTCGGACGCGGTGGCGGCCGCCCTGGGGATGCAGCGTCGCATGCGGGAGGTCAATGAATGGAATGCGGCGCACGGATATCCGGAACTGACCATGGGGATCGGAATCAATACGGACGAAATGATCCTGGGGAATCTGGGGTCTGACAGGCGGACAAAATACGGCGTGATGGGCGCCGCCGTCAATCTGGCCGGCAGGCTCGAGTCCTGTTCGGCCGGCGGACAGGTCATCATCACCCCGTCGACCAGGGCCATGACCGGATCGCCCCTTGTGATCGCGGACACCATGCTGGTCTCCGCCAAAGGAGTGAAGGATCCGGTCGAGGCGGCGGTCGTCACGGGGATCGGCGCCCCCTATGAGGTTTATCTGCTACGGGATGAAGCCGCGGAGGATCCGCCGCGGCCCCTGCCGGCACCGGTCCGTGTCCGTTACCGCGTATTGCGGGGCAAGATTGTCGACCCGGCAGAGCTGGAGGGGAAAATCACCGCCCTGTCTGCCCGCGGGGCTCTGTTGGAAACACCTCCATCGGAGCAATCCGGACGTCCGGACTCAGAAGCCGGGAGGGGAACTGCCCGGGAAGATGAAAACCGGGCTGCGCGGAGTTGGAAAACGGCGAACCCGTCTTCGGAGGTTTCCGAAGAAGCTGCTCCCGGGGAGGGAGAGACTGGTGCGGATGGCGCATTCCCCGAAAACATTATGCTGGAAGTCGGAGACGGCCTCTACGCGCGGGTGACCCGCCGGGAGGGAAACTGCCTGACACTTCGCTTTACGGCAAAGCCGGAGGACTTCCTCCAGTGGCTGTCCGCCTGCGGCTGTGCCGGTCAGTAAAAAGAAGGGAGACAGGAGGCCATGACCACTGATTTCAAGGATAAAAGGCAGGAGTCATCCGGCCGGAAGCCGGTCCTGATCAATACGTGTGTATTCGGGGCGGAACATTTTTCCGATGTCCGGGAATATGCGGCTGCCTACGGGGACAGGATCGGCTTTGAGATCCTGGCCATGTTTGACCTACCCGTCTTCGAGGACAGGCTGCGGGAGAACCTGGATCTTCTGGCAGACTACAGCATTTCTTTTCACGGGCCGGTATACTGCGCGGAGCACTCCGCGCCGCGGGGCTCTGCGCAGTATGAGGAGACCATGTGGCATGTCCGCAAGACCCTGGAATATGCCCGGATCCTCCACAGCGAGCATTTTGTCATGCACCTGAACAACTGCCGGGTCGATCCGGCCGACAGGGACCGGATGCTGGCAAATGCCCTGGACAATTACTGTGAGCTGCGGGACCTGTGCGGTGCCTTTGACTGCAGGGTGTTTGTGGAAAACACCGGGACGAAGCTGCAGGGCAATGTCCTGCTGGACCAGGATGAATTTACGGACCTGTGCCGGCGGGAGCAGTTTGATGTCCTGATCGACATCGGCCACGCCAATGCCAACGGCTGGGACCTGTACAGGCTGATCGAGGACCTGGCGCCGCAGATCCGCGCCTATCACCTGCACAACAATGACGGCATCCATGATCAGCACAATCGTCTGCACGACGGGACGATCGATTTTACACCCCTCATACAGACCATCCGGCGCCGGACGCCGGACGCGGACCTGATCATTGAATACACAAGGAGAGACCTGGCAGGCCCCGCCCTGCACGAGGACATCCGCGAGATGCTCGCAGGCGAGTCTTGAATTGACCTGAACGGGTGTTTTTTATACAATAGAGTAAGTATTACAGAACAGACTGTCCCGGAAGATCCGCACCATCTGAGCGTGCGTGATGATCCGGGAAAAGAACGGCCCTGATCATAACGTCGAGCCGGTATAGAGGAGGAAAAAACGATGCAGAATCTGGAATATAAAAAGGGCGAAGTGATTTTCCGGGAGGGAGACCTGGGTGAGTGCCTCTACGAGATCGGACAGGGAAGTGTCGACATCGTCCTCGGTTACGGGGAGGCGGATGAAAAGAAGCTGACCACGCTGGAGGCCGGCAGAGTCTTCGGTGAGATGGCTGTCCTGGAGTCCTGGCCCCGGTCCGCGACAGCTGTGTCCGCCGATGACCACACGATCCTCAGGGAGATTAGCAGCGACGAAATGGAGGCTTTTTTTCGGGAGGATCCCGCCCAGGTTCGCTTGATCATGTCGAATCTGAGCCGGAGGCTCCGCGAGCTGACCGATGACTACAGAGAGGTCTGCGCGACGATCCATCAGATCAAAGAGACCCGCGGCGAGACCGACAACAGAGAAGAGGGCCTGCTGGCGAAGATCGGACGCTTTATGAGCATCTACAGCCGTTATCTGGGATCCAGAAAGGTGCTGGAAGCCATGGAGACCTATGATACCATCGAGCAGATCAAGGCTCAGAAGGGCGAGGAGGCCGAGGGTGTCCGTTTTGATCAGAACCAGATCATCTTCTGCCAGGGGGATCCCGGGGACAGCATCTATTACATTGCCTGGGGAACCGTCGGTATTTACACGGATTATGGCAGGGACACGCAGAAAGAACTGACCACGCTCAGTGAAGACCGGTTTTTCGGAGAACTGGGTCTGATCGAGAAGCTTCCCCGCTCTGCCACGGCGGTCTCCCTGGAGAACGGGACCATCCTGAACCGGATCACCGACGAGAGCCTGGACGAGATGTTCGGCAGCCATCCGGTCATCATCATGAAGCTGCTGCGGCATATTTCCTCCCGCCTGAGAAAACTGACCCTCGATTATGTGAAGGCCTGCCGCACCGTGACGCGGATGATCGCGGAGGAGGAGGGACGACCCCAGCTGACCGAGGAGGATCTCCAGAGGATCGAAGAAGCTGTCCTGATGGCCCAGATCAGTTCGAATGCCTACTGGTATTGAACGATGCCGTCTTCTGTGAAATAATAGTATAGGAAAAAAACCATGGCAGATACGGAATACAAAGACCCGGCGAAGAAGACAAAGCGCGCAGGAACCGGCGACGCCGTCTCCGCGAAGAGGACAGGGCTCCGGACCGGCTCCGCAGTCTCCGCGCAGAGCTCAAGGCGCGTCAGGACCGGCAGTGCCGGATCGGGAAGCCGCCGCAGAAAGGTCGGACGCCAGTCTCTCCCGGAAAGCTTCGGGCATGCCTTCGAAGGCATCGGCGCCGGGCTGAAGGAACGCAATATGCGGATCCACTGCACTGTGGCGGCCCTGGTCGTCATCTTCGGCATCCTGCTCAGAATCACCGTGACCGAGTGGTGCATTTGCCTGGTTCTGTTCGGGCTCATCATGGGACTGGAGCTGGTCAACACGGCCGTGGAAGCGGTGGTGGATCTGGCGACGCAGGACTACCACCCCCTCGCCAAAAAGGCCAAGGATACCGCGGCGGGTGCGGTGCTGATCGCCTCGATCATGGCGGCCATCACCGGCCTGATCATTTTTGTCCCCCGCCTGTTTCAGTCACTGGGGATCCATCTGCACCTGTGAGGCTCTGTGAAGTCCTGTGATGCGCGGCAGGACCCGTGTGCAGTTTTTTAGAATTTGTTTCGAATTCCTTCCCGTGCGCATATTTTTTGACCACACAGTCTTAACATTTTGCAGATAATCTTGATGGTGACAGCGGGAAACGCTTCCCGCCGCCCCGTCCATTACCGGTGAGGCCGGGGGGACGGAATATATGGTCCGGCAGCCATGGAATGTCACCCTTCCGGCGCCCTTTATGGGTGACCTGCAAGCGACGCACAGAATGCGCGGGCGATTTCCTGAACACATGCCCGGACAAACAGCAATCCGGAAGAATTCCCGTGCAGGAGCGGCGCGGGAATGCCTTCCCAAAAAACCTGCCCGCTCCGGAAAGAGAGGAAGTTATTATGGCAAAGGATTTTATCGGTGACGGCCTCAAGAAATTCCTGCTTGTAGGTATCGGTGCAGCGGCAGTGACTGTGGAAAAGTCCCAGCAGATCGTCGACGAGTTGGTCAAAAAGGGCGAGATCACGGTCGAGCAGGGCAAGGAGCTCAATAAGGAACTGCAGCACAACGTGAAAAAGACCCTGGATGCCCGCAAGATGGACGCGAAGACCATGGAGGAGAGAATCGCGAACATGGGCAAGGAGGAGCTCGAGACTCTGAAGGCGATCATCAAGGCGGCTGAGGAGACCGAGGAAGAGAAACAGGCGGCTGAGATGGAAGAGGATATCAAGGAAGAAGGATATATGCCTTCCGATGAAGCAGCTGCGGAGGAAGAAGCTGAGGCGAAGCCCGAAGAGTGAAAAATCTTGTCGATACAAGATTTTTCACTCCGGTGCTTGTGCCGCGGGCCCAAGCACCTGTAATCGCATCGGAGAAAACGCCTCCGCGTATTTCTCCTCGCGGTGCCGCTCTTGCGAGCGGCATGGTCGGGGAAGAGTGAAAATAACGCAAAAGATGACCAGGGGCGTATCGCGGATCGATGCGCCGCATCCTGACGAAAAATTACGGCCCGCTGTGTGACGGCTTTTGGAGCCGGCAGCACAGCGGGCTGCTTGTTTTTGCATATGTTTTTTTGCGCAGGTTTTTTTACACATGTTTTTCGCGTCTGCATGTGAGAGCGGATACATATTTGTGAAGGCGGGCAGCCGCGCAAGACGATGGCACAATTGATTTAAAAGTATCACTGACGGAAGGCCGCGGGGAGAAGCAGAGACTACTATGGAAGAAAAGGCAAAGATGGACAATCGCTCCCGGATGAGCGAGATCAGGGCGGTATTGTTCCGCAATCATATCACGAGAGGCGTGACGCCCGAAAAGCTCCGCGTGATCCTGGAGGAGCTTGGACCGACCTATATCAAGCTGGGCCAGATCATGTCCCTGCACTCGGATATCCTGCCAAAGGCATATTGTGATGAACTGATCAAGCTCAATTCAGACGTTAAGCCCATGCCCTTTGAGGAGGTGGAGGAGGTCATTAACCGCTCCTACCGGGAGGACTGGCACCAGGTCTTTGCTTCTTTTGACCAGGAGCCGCTGGGGTCCGCGTCCATCGCCCAGGTCCACCGCGCCCGTCTGCTGACGGGTGAGGATGTGGTCGTCAAGGTCCAGCGCAAGGGCATCTATGACATGATGGCGCGCGACATCGGCCTGCTGCACCGCCTGGTCAGGCTCATGCCATCGGTCGGCGGGATCAAGAATGTCATTGACCTGGGCATGATCCTGGACGAGATGTGGGCGGTCGCGCAGGAGGAGATGGATTTCATCAAAGAGGCGGCCAATGTCGAGGAGTTTGCCCGCAACAACGCCGGGATCGCCTATGTGCGTGTGCCCCACCTCTACCACGAGTACACGACCAGCCGGGTCCTGGTCATGGAATATGTCCCGGGCTGTGCCATTGACGACAGGGACCATCTGCTTGAGCGGGGCTACGACCTGCAGGAGATCGGCCGCAAGCTGGTCAACAACTACATCAAGCAGGTCATGGAGGACGGCTTTTTCCACGCGGACCCGCATCCCGGCAATGTCAAGGTGCACGACGGAAAGATCGTCTGGATCGATATGGGTATGATGGGGCGGCTGTCCAACCGGGACAAGGCGCTCATGGAGCGTGCCATCCAGGCCATTGCCATCAGCGATATCTCCACCCTGGAGAGCACGGTCATTGAACTGTGCGAGCAGACCGGCAAGGTCGACGACGGTCGTCTCTACCGCGAGCTCCGGACCCTGATGAGCCGCTATGGCAAGATGTCCCTGGGCAGCATCGATATCGTCAATTTCTTCATGGAGATCCTGGAGATCATGAAGGAGAACGGCCTCCGGCTCCCGCACGGCATGACCATGCTGGGACGGGGTCTGAACCATATGCAGGGCGTCCTCACAGAGATCAGCCCGGACATCAACATGATGGAGATCGCCGCCGCCAGGATGCGGGAGACGGCAATGGAAAATTTCGACCTGGGGCACGAGATGAGGCGGGGCGGCAGAAAGCTCTATACCGCAGCCTATAAATCTGTGGAGATCCCGCCCCTGGTCAAGAGCGCCCTCGAGGAGTATCTCAAGGGCCAGGCCCAGGTCAATATGAAGCTGGATTCCACCCGGGAACTGACCGACCTGGTGCGCAGGTCGGTCCGCAACATCGTCATGGGCCTGTGGGTCATGGCCCTTCTGATCGGCTCCAGCATCATCTGCACGACAGATATGCATCCCCAGATGCTGGGCATTCCTGCCCTCGGCTTCATGGGCTATATGCTGGCCTTTGCGATCTGTCTGTATATATTTATACGGCACTGGCTCACCAGAAACAAGTAGACAAGCCGGAACAGAAAAAAAATATAGGATCCGGGTATCAAAGAAGAATCGGGCACCAGGGTGAAACCGGGAGGCAAAGAGGATTCGGGGATCAAAGAAAAGAATCAAAAAACGCATGCGACAGGTGCAGAGAGCAGGGCCGCATGCGTTTTTTTGATGAATATTATTTTGCCGGATTTCTATGATGATTATGTTGTCGATTATTTTTGCTGATGATGATTGCTGATTGATCTCCCTGAGGCTTATTCTTCGATAATAATGATCTCCTCATCTTCGTTGTCCCCGGACTGCTGTCCGGATCCGTCTGCAGGAGTTGCTTCTACGTCGACATCGACGTCCGTTCCGTCTGTTCCTTCACCGGCGGGGGCGCTGTCGTCCTGTCCACTGCCGGATTCGTCCCGGACTGTGTCCTGACTGTCCTGTGTGGAACCGGTATCCTGTGCAGAATCAGAGCCACCACCGTTTTCATGATTGACGGCAGGGACACCGTTTGAAGCGGGGGTGCCGGTCGTGGAGGGCGTTCCGGCGGCGGGACTGTCCACGGCAGGACTTCCTGCGGCAGGAGAGGCCTGGCCGGCCTGGTCAGCGCCGGTGACCTCCTCAGGGCTCTTTTCACCGGTCAGGACCGGATGCATGGCTTTCTCTTCGTCGGGCATCTGTGCAAACCACTGGTCCAGGCCGTCTGCGATGGCGGTCACCATCTTTTTCTGATAGGAATCCATGGCCATCAGGAGGTCTTCGTCGGGATTGGTCATATAGCCCAGCTCGATCAGGGTGGCGGGCACCTCGGACCAGTTGTTGCCGGTCATGGTGTCGGTCTCCCAGACCTTTTCCCTGCGGGCGCCGGTCCCTGCGCAGTAGGCATCAAGCAGGGTTTCCGACAGGCGGTAGGAGGCCTTGTAGAGCTCGGGGTGGAAGGGGTTGTCCTGCGTGATGCAGATCGTCATGGCACCGGACGCGGAGGTGTCCTCCACGCCGTTGGCATGGATGCGGATGAAGGCGTCCGCCTCGTTCTCGTTGGCGACCTGGGCGCGCTCCACACAGCTGATGGGGCGGACTGTGTCCAGGTGGGTGAGGCGCACAATATAACCGCGCTTTTCGAGCTCGGTGCGGAGCTTCTGGCTGACGCGCATGGTCAGTTCATACTCGTGCGTGGCACTCGAGGGACCATAGGTCCCTACTGTATCCGCCTCCTTCATTTCGGAAGAGCCGGGGCCGATGGGTTCCGTGGTCCCGGGTACCTGTGCGGAGTGACCGGGATCCAGGACAATGACCAGACCTTTTCCCTCTGCGGAAAAAGTGCTGCCTTCTTGTGCCTTCGTGTCGGGTGAGTTCTGCACAGCGGAGGATTGTGTGGACGCGGCGCCGGACTCCTGAATGTCTGTGCCCGGGTTGTTCTGTGAGGCGGACGCCTGCGTGGACGCCGCGGCAGATGTCGTGTGCCCTGCGTCGGTTTTTTCCTCAGAATCTGCATGAATGATCGTTGTCGCAAAAGCGCCTGTCCCCGCTGCGCCGGTGTGGTCGATCACTTCGACGTCGTCACTGGATGCCGGGTCAGCTGTCTGTGCCCCGGCAGCGGCAGTACCCGCCGCGTCCGCCATGTCCTTCACAGTGACAGCCACGGTAACGACTTCGTCCTCCCCGTCCGGCGCCTGGTCCCTGCTTTTACCGCCCGCGCATCCGGCGAGCAGGAGCCCTGCGCTGAGCGCGACAGCAGCCAGGCGCCAGGCCAGCGGCCTGCAGGAATGATTTTTGAAAAAATCTGTATTTCTCATCTCTATGATCAGGACCTCCTTCACATATGATCGTATGGAATGCAAATCATCCGGTATATCCGTTGATGCTGTTTGGTGCCACGTTTTTACAGCCGGGTGGAGTGTAGTGGAAAGGCACAGCAGGTGCCGCCGCCCCGGCGGAAGTATGTCGGAAGGGCCGGCCTACATGCCTTCCAGTGTCTCCCAGCTGTACCAGGTACCCTCCGCGACCGGGGCCAGCGGCGTGACATAGTCGCGGGTCTGTTCGCTCTCATCCGCGCTGAAGCGGATGTGGACCGAGGGCTGCAGGAGGGTGACCCATCCGTTGTAGCTTGAGTAGGTGTATTCGTCGCCGGGGGTGAAGGACCGCATCTGGTCTGTCGTGCGGTTGAACATATAGTGACGGATCCGCCGCATGTAGTCCTCGTCTGACAGGGCCTCCGCCAGGAGGTCGTAGCCCTCCTCATCCGGGGAGAGCAGGAAGTCGAGGTCGTCCCAGGTGGCGTCGACCTCATACCAGTCCCCGTCCAGCTGCACCAGGTTCCAGGCATGTTTTTCCGTATCCTCTTCGGAGGAGCCGGCATAGCCGCACACCATGGTGCTGGTCACGCCCGCCCGCTGCAGCAGGTATTCGTAGGCGAGGGCGTATCCGTCGCAGAGCGCACCCCCCGGATTGCCTGCGCTGTCTTCGACCAGGGCTCCGTAGGCGGTATGGGCGTAATCGTCCGCGCCCGCCTCAATATTATACCACGCGGTGTCGATCAAAAGGTCATGAAGCTGCAGCGCGATGGCGGCGTCCGACAGGGACAGGTCCACCTGATCGAGCAGGGCCCGCGCGGCTTCGTCCAGCTCCTTTTCCTCCTCGTGGAAGGATTCAAACAGAGCCGTCTGGTCACCGCCGGATTCCGAACCGCTGCTGTCGTCCGCAGTCATCGAGAGCATGATCCTGTACTGGCCGCCGAGGGAGGGCAGCAGATAGTAGCGGCACTCGTATCTGGCCCTTCCCTGGGCGACCCAGAAGAGCTCGGGGTGGTCGCTTGTCAGTGCGTTGTAGGCCCGGGTATAGCTCTGCGCGAACTCTTCCGAAGAGGGATTGATGCTGAGCAGCCGGGATTCCTCCGCGCCCTGTCCCGCCTCCGGACTCTGCGCCAGGGCCAGCATGGCGTCATAGAGCAGGCGCTCCTCGCGGGAGATCTTCGTATAATAAAAATATTCGATGTCCTCGTCGGTCAGGGCGGCCCGGCTGCTGTCCTCTGCCGGGGGATCCGCCGTCTGGTCGGCGCTGCGGTCCTCCCCGTCCCCGGATCCGTCATCTGCCGGCGCGGCGTCAGTGCTGTCCTCCTCCGCGTCATCGTCTGCCGGCCCGTTCTCTGCGGCCTGACTGCCCGCATCCCCGGAGCCGGATCCGTCCCCGGACCTGTGACTGTCGTCTTCCAAGTCTTCGCCGTCTGCGCTGTCCCCCTTCTTTTCTGCACCGGGTCCACCCGGAGGTCCATCCTGCGTGTCATGCTCCTCACCGCTGATCTCGTCGATCTTCCCGGCCAGCAGGAGAGTCATGTCGCTCACGGCCTGCGCAGACCTGTCCAGAAGGGTCCTCATGAAGGGCAGAAAGCTGCCCGGCATGGCCTGCAGGACAAAAAAGATACAGAATATTGCGATGAACAGGCGGATAAGCTTTTTCAAAAAACCCTCCATGTGGTAAACTAAGAAATTGCAGCGGCATGACCACAGCCGGTCAGACTGCTGCGGGGGTCTTATGGCGTGCGCGGAAAAACCTTCCGCCCTTCTGCATTCGTCAGGGCGCGGCGGCGTGCCGGGCAACCTGTGCAGAGCCTTCCTCCTATCTTACACGGCAACAGTACGGGACGTCAAACCCTTTGCAGGGCATAAAAAGGTGTACATATAAGGAGCAAAAAACAATGGCAGATATGATGAACATGACGGTGACAACGCTGGACCTTCACACGGGCTATGAAGTCGTGGGAACGGTCTGCGGGTCGAGCCTGTCGCAGTCGGATCCCGACCAGGCCTTTCTGGGAGCACTGCGGGAGATCAAAAAGAGCGCGGCCCTTCTCGAGGCGGACGCTGTGATCGGACTTCGCCAGGCGGCGGTTCCGCTGGCGGACGGGACCGGGCGCTTCCATGTGCAGCTGTATGGGACGGCGGTGCGGGAAGCGGCGCAGCAGGATCCGGCTGTGGGCACGGCTGTGAACGGCCTTGCGGCGGGCGCGGGCCAGAATCTTCTA
>OCTW011533724.1_pt1 | contig 25351 bp, 16 predicted proteins | sample 1539671 | NCBI WGS metagenome assembly OCTW01 (sample SAMN02144230, study PRJEB22623) | gut metagenome | biome: sheep rumen | host: Ovis aries | place: New Zealand | reverse complement strand
ATCCTTTGCCGAGAAACCGCACCCGACTTTCTATAATTCGCGATACGCTCGACTTCGCATTCTTTTAGAATGCTCCGCTCGGTATGACATTTTTTATTGTCATTCCGAGGTATCCGAGGAATCGCCTATTATTCCCTGCTTCCCCTGACGGGCTTTCCTTCATTCGCCGTTCCGCGCTTGGCGAAGAGCGGAACGGCGAATAAAAAAAATTCCCCCTGAAAAGGGGGAAAAGAACGAAAACATTATTCCACGGTATAAGCGTAGTTCGTAATCATACCGTCATACGAAACGGTAGCAAAGAAGGGGCCGCCCGCGGTAGCCGTATCGAAATTCGCGACCATATCGAACGTCAGCGTAACTTTTTCAGCCGAACCATCCGAATAGTTTACATACAGTTCTATTCCCGTAAGATCGAGCGCCTCGCCCACCGAATAGACGGTTTTGCCGCCGGAAACGTCCAAATTCAAGCCGCTGGCAACGCGGCCTACCGTTCTTACGTAGATCCAATTTCCCGCCGAAAAATCGCCGAAAACGACCGTAACGTAATAGCTACCGGCGGAGGCGCCGTTGAAATCGGTTTCGTACGTGGCGCCGAGTTCCATAAGCTCGGCAAGCGTCTTTTGCTGCGCCGTTTTTCCGCTTGCGTATTCAAGCGAAACGAGGCAGCGCTCGGGGTCGAATTCTTCGCCCACCTTATACTCCGCGGCGGAAACGGAAATCCCCGTCAATCCTTCCACGGTATCGTCTTTGACGATAATATCGAGCGAAACGCTTTTTCCCTTATACGAGATCGTCAGCGTTTGCCGCCCCGCGACCCCCGGCGAAAAGCCCGAGATCGAAACGCCATCCGCGGTAAGCGGAACGAGCTCTCGCCGCGCGCCGTAACCGAATTCCACGAGGATCCCCGCGTCTTCGGGCAAAACGAGCGCCGGATCGGTTTTATACGTCAGATCCTGCCAGCCGCTGACCGATTCGATCTTCGTTACGAGGTCGGAATCGCTTTGCGATACCACGTTGATCCATACTTCGCCTATGACCCCCTCGTAAGAGAGAGTCAGCGTTTGCGCGCCGGGCGTGGAAGGATCGTAGCCCGAGACCATTTCGGCTGTCAGGGGGATTTTTTGGGTGGAATAACCGTAGCCGCGCGTCACGGTCAAAACCGCGCCCTCGAAATTCAGCTCGTCTCCGAGAGAGAGCGATCCGTCCGGCGAGCCGCGCCAATCGGTTGCGATCGAGGTTATTTGGGCAGCCTCTTCTTCCGATACGACGCGCAGCGTTTCCGAAATCGATCGATTTCTATACGTTACGGTAAACGTAAGCGAGGAAGCCGGCTCCTCGAAAGCGCCGGGGTGCGAAACCATCGAGGGGGAAACCGAAACGAGGGCGAACCCGTCGTAATACTTGTATTTTGCGGACAAAACCACCGATTCGAGCGGAACCGACTCCCCGACTTTATACACGGTTTTCGGAAGGCTCAAAAGCAAGCTCTCCACTTCGAATTGCTGCCCTTTGAGATACGCTTCCGCCTCGAATTCGAAGGTTTCGCCACGATACGACAGCTCGATCGTCGTTTGATAATTCGAATCCCTCTCTTCGAGCTTCTGCGTCAAAATCGAAACGAACTCGTTGTATAAAGACACAGTCTCGGAAGTATCGTCCGTATAAGTAACGGAGATCACGCCGCTTCCCATCACGTTCTCTTTCGTTAGGGGCGCGCCCTGCTCGGCGTATAGCTTTCCGACCGATTGCAGGCTCTTGATCCGCTTCATTACCGTATAACGGTAAACGCAGGAAATTTCCCCTCGGAAAACGACTCTTGCCTCGTAATCCCCGCTGAGGGAAGAATCGAATCCTTCGATCATTTCGGGCGTAATGGGGAAAGAGCGGAAGGGGGTGTTATTATAATACAAGTCCAATATTCCACTTGTGGAAACTTCCTCTTTCGGCTCGTATTGCGTTTTCATACTGCCTTCGCGGACGGCGCAAACCGTTTCGGAAAGCGCCACAACGCGGATCTTTGCGGGAATTTTGCGGTCTTTATAGGTAACCGTTACGTCCCGTTCGCCTTCTTCCGCGCTATCGAAGGAAGAGAGCATATAGGGCTTTACTTCCATGCGCGTTTCTTTTCCCGATCTTCGCTTTACGGAGAGGAAAAGCCCGCCCTCGTAAGGCTCTCCCGCAAGCAGGATCGCCTCTCCTTCCGCGGTTACGCTTTTTATGGGAAGGGTCAGCCCGAGCGACAGCCCGAGCGCGAGTCCGATTACGAGCGCGGCGCATAGCGCGATCGCGATCGTTTTTTGCATTTTCGTCCAAGCGGACACTTTTAACAATTCTTTCAGTTTCATAGTCTCTTTTTCTTTTCGTTTTTGCAGGCGACCCTTTCGATCTCGACCGACCCGCCCTTATTTGTATAATTCGCGATACACTCGACTTCGCGTTCTTCAGAACGCTCCGCTCGGTATGACAATCTATAACTGCCACTATACTGTCACTATACTGTCATCCCGACCATCGCGGAGGGATCGCCTATTATTCTCAACCCCCAGCGCCCTGCTCCCGCTTCTATTCGTCATTCCGTAGCAACACCGAGGGATCGCCGTAACGGAGAATGCGGGAGCATTCGTAGGTCCGCATAGAGGCGGAGCCTCATAGCGCGCCAGCCGAGGAATCGCCTATTATCCTTTCCTCCCCGCGCCCCTTTTTACGCTGCGAGCACGGTATAGGAATACACCGCCGTTTTCCCGCCGAAAGTCAGCGTGATCGAGAAACTTCCCGCCTCCGCCGTTTGGAAATCGGGCGCTTCGTCCGCCGTTACGCGAACGCGCTCGGTCATGCCCGACGAATAGGTCACCAAGAGCCAAACGCCGTCTATCGCGCTTCCTTTTTCGAATTCGGTTTCGGACGAAGCATCGACCTCGATCTTATCTACCACCGTTTCTCCCCCTGCCGGAGCAAAGGAAATATGCGTATACGTCGTAAGCCCTTTATAGCTGACGGAAACGCGAACAATGCCCGTTTCGTCCGTCTTAAAGGGAGATATTTCCACTTCCTTATCCGAAAGCGGGATCAGCGCATATCGCGCGCCGTAACCGAATTCCAACCGCAGCGAGATCTTGGAAAAGTCGGGGCGAATGCCGACGGTGGATTCTATCATTTCGTCCGTTGAGATCGCGGTCAAAGCGTTCTTTTCTTCCGCCGCGCGGACGGTAACGGTCAGCGTTTTTTCGATTCCTTCCGCAGAGAAACCGATCTCGGTTTGCCCCGCGCGGTTCAAATCGGGAACGGAAAGCATCGAGAGAGCGAGCGGGATCTCGCGCTCGGAATAGCCGAAGCCGAAAGTCAGGCGCACGGTCGCGCCCGCAAGATCGGATTCTTTCAGTTCGTCTCCCACAAAGAGGATGGGCGCGAATCCCAAAACCGCGGCGTCCGTAACTTTTTCCGCGTCCGCTTCGGAAATAACGCGGATCGAACAAGAAGTTTCCGCGCCTTGGTACGCGATCGAGAGGGAAAGCTCCGCCGGCTCGGACGAATCGAATCCGGATACGACGCCGTCCGAGAGGGGGATCGCGCTCCTGACGCTATATCCGCCGCCGTAGATCGCGGTAAGGGTCGCGGACGGGAAGGAAGCTTCGTCGCCCACTTTTACAACGCGAGGCAGCCCGTACGCAAACAAGCTCGTTACCCGCGCCGCGTACGCTTCGGAAAGGACGCGAACGCTGCTTTCCGCGCTTTTACCGAGAAGCGAAACGGTAACCGTCCGCTCTTCAAAGTCGCCCTCTAAGGCGGTTTCTCCGTCAAAGGAGATCATTTGCTCTTTCAGTTCAACGTTCGACGAACCGAGATATTTATAGCGAACGGTAACGAGAACGCCCGACAGATCGAGCGCGTCGCCGTAAACGATCGGATTAAAGGAGCCTATAATGGCGATTTCTTCCACGGCGTTTCTCTCTTCTTCCGAATAAACCGTTACGGTAAAAAGATATTTCCGCCCGCGGAAGGTAGCCGTTTGCTCGATCTCGCCCGTTTTCGAGGTGTCGTAAGAAAGAGACACGCGTTCGTCACTCAGCGGAACGTTCTCCGAAGAACCGTCTTCGAAAACGAAGGCGATCTCGCCGAATCCGTCAAACGAGGAACCTTGCAAAACGGCGGAAGTAAAGCCGAGAGGCGTTCCTTGCGTTACGCCCTTCAAAACGGTATAGGAGTAAGAAACGGAAACGCCCTGCACTTCGATTTCAGCCGTACGGCTACCGGAAGACGCGGTATCGAAGCCCTTAACGGTCGAACCGGATAGAGGCACGGTCTCCTGCGTTTCGTCGTTATACGTAACGAGCGCTTGCCCGCCCTGCGGAAACGCGCTTCCTTTTTCCACTTCGGAAGGAAGCGAAGAAGAAACGAGAACAGCCGATACCGCCTTTTTCCCGACGGAATAGGGATAATCGCAAGTAAGGTCGGACAGCGTTACGCGCGCCGCGAACACGCCGCCTTTCGCCGTTGAAAAAGAAGAAACCATTTGCGCCGCCAGCGGTTGCGAAGCGGTTTTGCCGCTTTCGTAAGTCACAACGACTTTCGCGCCGTCCGTTTTCAGCACTTCGCCGACTTCGTAAGAAGGTTTCGCGCCGGAAAGCGAGAGCGACAGCGGCCGATCTTCCTTTACGGTTACGGAAAAGGATTCGGAAAGCCCGCAATAGCTGACCGAAACGAGCTGTTCGCCCGTTTTCATCGGATCGAAACCGCCGATCATATCCGCCGTTACGGGAACGTTCTCCCGAATCGATCCGTCCGCCATTACGGCGCCGAGCGTCGCGCCCGCAGGGAAACCCTGCCCTTTATAAATAACGGTCGGAAGGGTATCTTCGTTCAGCGTTAGAGAAGTTGCGAGCAAAGGAAGGATGCGGAGCAGAACGGTCGTGGATTTTCCGCCGAAACTGACGGTTACGGTACAATCGCCCTCGCGGCTGCTGTCAAACCCCGAAACCATCGCTTCCGTAATCGGAGTTACGCCGAAATAATCGGTTTGGTAGGTAACTTTCAACGTTCCCGTCGGATCGAGCGCTTCTCCCACGTAATATTCCGTTTTGAAATCGGACAAGACGGAGAGATACGAGATCCCGCTTTCCGTTCTTCTTCTGCAAGCGAAAAGGCAGCAGGATAAAGCGGCGACAAGGATCGCCGCCGCAACAACTTTCAGAACGATCGATAAAGTTTTTCCCGAATTCTTTCGCATATCTTTTTCCTTTTGGCTTTTTGCCGAATGCGCGCGCCTCGAGCGCGCCTTAAATAATTATAAGTAAAAAGAAAGTACTTGTCAAGGAGAGGGGAAAATGCAAACTTTGCCAATTCGGATAGGTTTTTTTAAGGAAAATTACGGTTGCGTTAAAAAAAGCGAAAGAAACGCTTACGAAATAAAAAAAGCGCCTCGGCGGCGCGAAAAGATCCGTTATTCGCCGAAGCGCGCGGCAAGAGCCGCCGCCTGCCTTTCGGGATAAAAATCCGAGGGAGAAAGCCCGCGTTCGGCGCGGCGAAGCGCGATCTTCGGGATTTTGATCAAAAGATTCGGGATCGTGATCACGAAAAGATAAAACGGACCCCACACGCAAGACAAAACGAAATGCCCGTAAAAGGAAGAGATCTTCCGTTCCGCGTCTTTCTCGGACAAAAAGCAAAACGCTCCGAGCGGAAAAGAGAAAGAGAAAGAAGGATACAAAACGATCATTCCGCGGTGCTTTTTAACGCGGGAGAACGGGAAAAGAACGAGCGCAAAGAGAAAACCGAGCGCCGTGCTCGGAGCCGCCCAGGTAAGCGATAGGACAAATAAGCCGAGTCCTTTTATAAAACGTTCCGCTTTTTTCATATCCGCCTCCGATTTAGTATTTTAACATAGAACGCTCGATTATTCAAGCAAAAGAAAGAAGCGAATAGACTCGATCGCGAACGCGGAGAAAGGCGGCGGAACGATTGACAGGAAAAAGCGTTTTCGGGTATCATCAAGCTATGAGCGAAACAAACCTCGAAAAAGTATATGCTTCCCTTGAAAGTCCCTTGAACGGGAAAGCGGAAAACGTATGGAAAAGCGTTGAAAAACCGATGGTAAAAATCGTTTCCGAAACGGGTTCCACGAACGAAGACTTAAAAGTCCTCGCGCGGGAAGGCGCTTCCCCTTGCCTTTTGATCGCGGATAGGCAAAATGCCGGAAAAGGCAGGCAAGGTCGCGGCTTTTTCAGCGAAGGCGGGCTTTATCTCAGCGCGATCCTGCCATCGCCGGGCGAAGCCGCCCCCTTCGTTACGCATCTCGCGGCGGTCGCCGTTAGGGAAAGCGTCGCTTATTTAACGGGAGAAAAACCCTTGATCAAATGGGTAAACGACGTTTATCTCAAAGGGAAAAAGCTGTGCGGTATTCTGTGCGAAAGCGTGCAAGCGGGAAAAGAAAGAAGATACATTGCGGGGATCGGGGTCAATTTGAGCGTGCCCGAAGGCGGTTTCCCGAAAGAGATCGAAAAGATCGCGACCTTTGTTCGCTGCGACAAAGAACGGCTCGCGGGCGAGATCGCGAAACGCCTCTTTTATTCGATCGCGAATTTTAATAAAGAAGAGCTCGTCCGATCCTATTCTCGGGCGAGCTATCTGAAACGGGGAGACGAGATCACGGTCATCAAACCAAGCGGCGAAAAGCAAGCGAAAGTTTTATCTCTGACGAACGATCTCGCCTTAAAAGTCTTTTATGAAAACGGCGAAACGGAAGATCTCATTGCGGGAGAAGTTCACCTGCGCTTACGCTGAAAGCACCTCCGCGGAGAGCGTCGCCGTATATAACTCGCCGTCCGAATCGAAAAACGTCTCGATCGAATAAAGTTTTCCATCCGCCTCTTTTTCAACGGATAGGTAGCTGCACGCGCCGCTCGTCGTTTCAACATACGAAACGGGGAGCGCTTCGAGCGCGGCAACGGCGGCTTCGTAGTCCGTTCTCGTCATATACGCAGCTTCCAAGCGATAATACGCCGCGTTTTCGTACGATTCCTTTTCCATATTCTGCAAAACGCCGCCGAAACGCCCGATGAGTTCTTGTAAAAACGGTTCTTCCGACAAATAAGCATAATGCGGGCAGGTTACCTCGTGACTTCCGCCGCTTCGCATAACCGCCCCGCAAGAAGCGCATAGAACGGCTCCGGGCTCTTCCCCTTCCTCTCCCGAAGAAACGTCCGTTTTTATTCCATCATCGCCATCGCCATTCTCCTCTTCGCTCGCGGGATCGGGCGCGACCCGATTTTCCTCCGTCGGATCGGCATTCGGCTCGCTTGGGTCTTCCGCAAAGGGATCTTCTTCGCCCGTTGAAACGGGAGGCGCCGCGTCGTCGCCGGTTGCGCCGTCTTCGCTCAAAGGTTTTTCCTCGTCTTCGGGCGGTTCCGTTGGATTGATGTTTGCCGTTTCGTTATCCTCGCCCGGCGGGCCGCCCTGCGCTTCGGAACCGTTTTCCTCTTCTTTCTTGCTTACGCTATTCGAATCGGAATTTTCCTCTTTCCGATCGCCTTCCGGCGAAGTTTCCGCCGTTTCGACGCCGGCGGAAGAAAAATCGCGCAAAGAATTGCGGATCGGTTCCCGACACGCGGAAAACGCGATCGCAAGAAGCGACGCGATCATCCATATTAAGAAACAAAGTAACGGCTTCTTCATTGGTTTGCTCTCACACAATATTGTATCATCTTTCGCCGCGTTTTTCAATATCGGCGGCGATATTCTGCGGCATTTCGAAAAACCGTTTGACATTTGCCCGCGTTGCTTTTAGGATAGAAGTATCGCCACCGGGTGAGGGAGCTTTGCTTCCGATAAGCGATCGTTAGGTCTTTGAAGATTGCTTCGGGGGCTTTTTTATTTGTAAGGAGAGAGCGATGATCGATTACGTTAAGCGCAGTTTCAAAGAACTGACCCGTTTCGAATGGGGACTTTTACTGTTCTCCGTCTCCACGTGCGTCCTTGCTTTCCTTTTGGTCCCGAAAAAGGATCCTTATACTCTTGCCGCCTCGGTCATCGGCGCGATAAGCCTCGTGTTCATCGCGAGAGGAAATCTGATCGGCGAAGTCCTAACCATTCTGTTTGCCGTGTTTTACGGGATCGTTTCCTTTTTCTTTCGCTATTACGGCGAAATGCTGACCTATCTCGGAATGACGGCGCCGATGTCGATCGTGTCCCTCGTGTCCTGGGCAAAACACCCTTACCGCAAAACGGAAGTAGCGGTCGGCGCCATGACCTTGAAAAAGTTCCTCGCCGTTTTCCTGCTTTCCGCCGCCGTCACCGTCGCGTTCTATTTTCCCCTGCGCGCGCTGAAAACGGCGAATCTTTTAGTCAGCACCCTATCCGTCTTTACCAGTTTTCTTGCGGTTTGTTTGACTTTTTTGCGCTCTCCGTATTACGCCGTCGCTTACGCCTCGAACGACGTAGTTTTGCTCGTTCTCTGGGCGCTGGCGGCCGCGGAATCGATCTCCTATCTCCCGATGTGCGTTTGTTTCGCCGTGTTTCTCCTAAACGACGTTTACGGTTTTATCAATTGGAAAAGAATGCAAAAAAGGCAAAACGAGAATCCGAAAGCAAGTAACTGACCTCGAACGAAATAAAAAAAGGTCGCCCGATTTTCGTCGGACGATCTTTTTTATTCGTTTTTATTACAGAGCGCGAATGCTCTCGACCGGGGATTTCTTCGCCGCAAAGAACACGGGGAAGAAGGTCGCGATCACCGACACGACGACGGATACCCCGAGGATCAGCGCGATATTGACGATCCCGAAATGGAGCAAGCGGATCGAAACGATATCCACGAGAGAACGGTTCAAGAAGAAGCACGTTACGAAAGAGCCGACCGCCGCCAAAATAAAGCATAGGATCGCGATGATAAACGCTTCGGCGTAAAAGATCTTGAACACGTCCGATCCCCTTGCGCCGACGGCGCGCAAGATCCCGATATCTTTTCTCTTTGCCGAAATGGAAACCGAAATGAAATTCAAAAGGAACAGCGCCGCGATCGCTCCGAGAACGAGCCCCACGATCAAGAATATCTTTTGCAAATTGTTTATGATGGAGATAAACATCGTAAGTTCCATATAAACCATACTTTGGATATCGTACTTAACCGGACCTTCCGCGGCAAGCGCGGCGGCGGTCTCGGCTTGCGTGTTTTGCGTGGGAGAGATCAGCATTTTGTACTTCGCGTCAAGCGGCGCGACGTAATCGGTTTTATAAACGTTCGTCCAGCTGTATTCGCTCGTATTTTCGGCTACCGCGTGCGCCGTCATCCAGCTTTCCGAAATATAATAGCTTGCGCCGAGATTTGCGGACGAATCGAAATAGCCGACGAGAGCAAGGGAGCCCGGAGTACCGGTCGCGTCCAAATAATAAACGGAAGAAACGACATCCTCCGCGCGGAAGGCGAAAAGTCCTTTTGGTTTCTCCGCGGAAAGCCCTTGCGCGGAAAGCGCTTCGTCTATTCTGCCCTTTACGATTTCGAAATCCTCGGGCGAATAGGTCGCTCCTTTCAACGAATCCACATACGACCAAGTATCATCTCCGAAGAGTCGATCCCCTTTATTGTACATCGCTTGCAGGATCAAACCGTAATAAGCTTGCGGCTTCTCCGCCAGGAGAGAAGACAACGCGTTTTCGAGAACTTTCCAATCGTCTTCGGACGGCGAAGAGAAAGAGCCGTCATAAGAGGCGTCGGAATTGTAAAGATCGTACATTTGACTTTGGAAATTTTGGATCGCTTCGTATGCATCCGAAAACGCGCCCGAATAATAGCGCTCGTCGTAATTCTCCCTAAGATAGGAAGCCGCGTCCAAGAGGAAATGCTTATATGCCAGCGTTTGATGCCAGCTTTCGAGATAAGCTAAGATTTTATTTATGTTATCGTTCGCGAAAACGTCCTGCCTGACTGTTTGATACGCCTCGCTGCGACTCAAATTGTAAAAATCGGCGTCCAAAACCGCGTAATCAAGATCCAAAACGTACATATAAGCCCAAACGGCATTGCGAAGATAATTTTGATATTGATTGAGGCTGATATAGATCTCTCCGTCACGCGGAATGGGAGACGACGCGATCGGAGTTCCGTTTAAGGTATAGAAAGAAAACTTGCCCGCGTTTCTTTGGATCTGCTTTTCGGTAAACACGCCCGTGGACCATTCTTCTACTCCGCCGGAAAGGGGCGTAGCTTCGAAACGAATGCGCTTATAATAGGTTGCGTCGATATATTCCTGACTTGTCTCCTCCCCCGCGCGCGGAGCGAATGTTTCGTAAAAATCTTCGTGGACGAAGATCAGCTTATGAAAGCTGCTTCCGAGATAATCCGCAAAGGACAAAACGAGCTTTTCTCTCTCTTTATCACTAATCGAGTTCACGTTCGTTTTCAAAATTCCGTACTTTTGCGGGATCGCACCCACGGAATAAACGCCCGAAACGGTAAAGCGCTCGTCCCCGTTAAAAATGCCGCCGCCTATGATCTTGATCTTTTTACCCACCATATCGGCGGCGGATGAAACGCCCGCGCCGTCCGTATTTACGAACCATTCCGCAAGATATTCGGGGATCGCGATCTCCATTCCCGAAGAGGGGTAAGAGCCGGCGATCAAAGAAAAACCGTTGCTTTCAAGGTAAGTCGCGCCGCAATCGGAAAAACCCAAGATGTCGGTATTCGGATAATAATATCGGACGTCCGCCGGGAAAGAAGGCGCGATCGCGGAATCCCCTACGATCAAATTCAGGGAATAATTCGAAGAAGAGTAATATGAAGGCACAAAATCGAAAATGCCGGCAAAGCGCAAACCGCTCTTACTCTTCTTTTCGGCTTCGGAAACGCCGAACAATGCTTGGCGATAATCCGTATAAGAATTTTGGACGGACTCCTCTCCCGTTTGATTGTTAACGCGAACGCTTTCGTTCGTTACTTTATACGATTTCGTGATCACGACCGAAGGATAATTCGCCTTTTTCAGCGCTTCGGAGATCGAATAGTTTTCGTCGTACAGCATAAAAGTAGAAGCCACGCCGAACATAACGAACGCCGCCACGGACAAAAGGATCGTAAAGATCAAACGGATCGGCTTGCTTTTGAGACCACTCGCGCCCATTTTTACGGCGTGAGACAGAGGCAAGCGCGATTTGATAAATCGGGTTTTCGTGCCGTCGTATTCCTTAACGGGGACCTCCGTCGTCTCCTTAAAACTTTCCTTCGAACCGTCTTCGTTGATCTTGCAAACGCGTTTAACGTCCTTCAAATCGTGCTCGGAAGAAGTAATGATCGCTTCGCCTTTACTCTTTTTCAAAAGCGCGGCGATCTTTTTTACGTCCTCGTCCGTAATATCCTCTCCCCTTTTAACTCGGATCGTATCGTCCGACAAAACGGTCACGTTCTCCTCCGCGTTTTCCGGCTGAACGAAAGTCTTCGTAACGTCCGAGATGATCTTCCCGTCTCTCAATTCGATAATGCGATCGCCGTAATGCTCGGCAAATTCGCGATCGTGCGAAACGATGATAACGAGCTTGGTTTCGGAAAGTTTTTTCAAAGTATCGAGGACTTGCTTTCCCGTTGCGGAATCGAGAGCGCCCGTCGGCTCGTCCGCCATAATGATCTCGGGTTGCTTGATCAAAGCGCGCGCGATCGCGACCCTTTGCTTTTGACCGCCCGACAGCGTGTTCGGTTTGCGCTTGCCGTAATCCTTTAAGTCCACTTGCTCCAAAAGCGCCTGCACCGCCTTTTTATCGTTCGGTTTGCTTTGCAGTTGCAGAGCGAGCGCGATATTTTGCTCGATCGTAAATTCGTTCAAAATATTGTACTCTTGGAATACGAAGCCGATAAAGGTGTTTCGATAGCTGTCGAAATCCGCCGCCGAAAAATCTTTACTGCTCCTTCCTTTTACGATGATCTCTCCGCCGTCCGGTTTATCAAGTCCGCCCGCAACGTTCAAAAGCGTGGATTTACCCGAGCCGCTTTTCCCGAGCAGGAACACCATTCCCGTTTCGGGGAATCGAACGGACACGCCGTCCAGCGCGCGCACCGTTACGCCGCCTTTCCCGGAATAGACCTTGGTAAGATCTTTTACTTCAAGCATATTGCCCTCCCGATCCGCCGCCTATAAAAAGCGGCTTTTTCTTTTCGTGTTATTCTTATTATACGCATTCTATATTCGAATATCAAGTCCGCGCCCGAGATATAAAAAGGGGGGAACGATTCTCCCCCTTTTCTCAATCCTTTTTTCTCTTCTTTTGCGCTTCTTCGATCCGCTTTCTCGACGCGATATATTCCTCGATCGCCTTTCGCTTGATCTCTTCTTCCTTTTCTTTGACCGCGCCCGCGGGATCTTGCGATTCGCTCTCCGGCTTTCCGTCCTTATCCATCTTACAAGCGCGCGCGAAATTAACGACTTGAACGATGAGCAAAACGAGAAGCGGAACGAACACGATCAGGGCGAAGCCTACTTTCGAGCGAAATGCGGAATAAATGAAAGTCATAACGGCGGAAGTTCGAACGTATTTCCCGATAACGTCCTCGGGACCGATCGGCGTCTTATCCACGATACCGTAATTCGCGTCGCCGCAAGTTGTGATCTTCCCGTCCACGACGCCGTCGCTGACGATCCTATGAGTAACGACCTTTCCCGCGAAATCGCCTTTCCCGTTAAAGGTGATAATATCGCCTTTTTGCAATTCGGATCCGTCTTTGACAGCCTTGATGATGATCACGTCTCCGACCTCCAAAGTCGGAACCATCGATCCCGAAACCACGGTATATACGCCGTACCCGAATAAATTCGGGCGTTTGGCGGTCTTTACCTGAATGACCACAAACACGCAAAACACGAGAATAATGACGAGCAACCCCGTAACGACGCCGCTTGCGATCTTCTTCGCTTTGGATTTTTGCTTTCCCTGATCTTGGGTTTCTTTTTTCTCTTTGCCTGCTTTCATATAAATCGCAAGGGGCAGTTTACGCCGCCCCTTTTTGCCATTGATCCTTACTTTTTCTTATCTTTTTTATCTTTCTTTTCTTTCTTATCTTTCCTGTCTTTCTTATCTCCGAGGACGTCATGGACGTTTTCCGGGGTAATGGAGATCGGAGTATAAGAGCGAGGAATAAAGGTACGCGGACGCGCTTCTCCGCTTGCGCCCTCTCCGCCCGATCCGGAAACCGTGATCTTGGGCTCTTCCTGCGTTTTTTGTCCCGAAAGAGGCTCTTGTTTAGGCGGCTCGAAAGCGGGCTTCGGAGAAAGGATCTCCTGCGCCGACGGCGTATACGGATTGGATTCTTTCTTCTTTTTGGGATTCGTAGGCGCAAAACTTGCCGTGTTTTGCATCTTGTTTTCCTCTTCGAGCCTCTTGATACGCTCTTTGCGCTCTTTCTTTTCCTGCTCTTTCCTTGTTTTTTCTTCTTCTTTGCGCGCCTTCTCTTCTTCTTTCTGCTTCTGTTTGAAGGCTTTGATCTCTTCTTTCGTTACCGCAACGTTCTCCCTGTCTTCCTCGGTCAGTTTGAGCGACGATAGATCCTTGTTGATGAGCGAGTCGTCCACGTTCAATTGGTCGATAAAGCTCCAATCGTCCTGCGCGGTCGGGAGATCGCCTTCCCCTTCTTCGGGCGCTTTCTCCTGCGCTTCTTCTTTGGGCGCTTCTTCTTTGGAAGCTTCTTCTTTGGGAGCTCCTTCCTGCGCTTCTTCTTCGGGAACGAGATCGAATACGACCTCTTCCGCGTCCTGCCCAAGCTCGGTATAGCCGTAATCGCCTACTTCCGGAACGGGAGGCTTCGCCTCTTCCTCCTCTTTTTCGAGTTCTTCGGGCGTCAGCTTATCGTTCAGGATCTCGTTGATCTTCTCTTTGCCGTAGGTCAAAACGTTGACGTCTTCCGCCGCCATCGCGCTCGCTCTTTCCTCTTCCGACGCCGTTACGTTATCAAAATTGATAAGCGCGGCAAGCTCTTCCATATCGATGATCGCCTGCTTTTGCTGCGCTTCCATATCCGCGTAGTGGGTGGTGATGAGCTGCTGCATCGTGTTCTCCTGCTCGCGACGCATCTCTTCGATACGGCGGATCTCCTTTTTACGGAGAAGCAGGAGCGCTTCGCCCTCGATCGGGGCGATATACGTCATTGCCTTTTCGCGTTCGAGCTGTTCGGCGAGGAGCTGTTTCTCGTTCTCCATACGCTCTTCTTCCGAGCGCTGGATCGCAAGCAGCCTTTCCTTTTCCGCGGCAAGGCGCTTTTCCATTTCGGCTTCTTCGCGGCAGAGGCGCAAGCGCATCAATCTCTCTTCCTCGCGAACGACGCGATCGTGCATTTCCTGCTTTTCGCGCTTTATGCGCTCTCTTTCTTCCTTTTCGGCGAGCTTTTGCGCTTTTTCGGCTTCTTTCGCCGCGCGAATACGCTCTTTCTCCTCGGCTTTACGGCGCTTTTCCGCCTCTTTCGCGTCCTTCTCCGCTTGCTTTAAGGCTTCGAGTTTTAACTGCTCTTCCTCTTTCAGCTGCTGCTTCAAAAGGGCTTTTTGGCGCGCGCTGTCTTCTTTCGCCACGTTGATCTTGTATTGACGAATGACCCTGTCAAGGGCTGCGTTCATCTTTTTAAGATCTTCGGTCGGAACTTCTCTCTCTCCGGGAACCGTCGTGTACAAACGGCGGATCTCGTGGAGATCCATATGGAGCTGCGGGAAATCGTCCGGAACGAAATCGTCGATGTTCTTGGTCAGATATTCGTTCTCAACGTTCTTTTGCTTTTCAAGTTCTTTTTCTTCGACGATCCCGCCTTCCGCTTTCGCCGCCATCGACTCGATAACGAGCGTGTTCAGGTAGATCAAATCGCGATATTTTTCCGCAACGGAAGGCGCGAGATCGCGCGTTTCGGTAACGGTTTCCACCTCGAAACCGACCTTGTTATACGATTCGATAAACTGCCAAAGCACGAGAGCTTTTTTGAAGTTCGGGTCTTTTAAGATAACGTTCGTACGGGTAATAGGCGGGCGAACCAGCGCGCAGCTGACCATTTCCTTCGCAAACGGGCTCGCAAGGAAGCTGGACACGATGCTGTTGATCCTTTCCACGCGCTCGATCAAGGTGTGATTGCCTTCTTCTCCCATTAAGTTCTCCACCGGCATATTCGCGGTGGTAGACATCGTATAGCTAATATTATTATCCTTTTCGAGAGCGAAATCGGACGTTACGTTGACGACGATTTGGTCGCTGTTTGCGTTCGCCTGCTTGATCAAATTATAGCGGCGGGTAATAAAATCCTTCGTTTTGAGAAGAAGGGTATAGATAAAGCGGTTTTCGTATATCTCGTAAGATTCTTCTTTCGAAGTATTCAGGATCTTACTCGGAATGACCATTCCGTCTTTCGTAACGGAAGAGATGAAGTTCGTGTGCTGCGCGAGGTGCTTTACCGATTCTACGGAAATACTTCTCGCAAGAGAGATATCGACGATATCTTCTTCCACGACGATGAACTTACGCGGGTTACGTACGATCGTGTCGAGCGCGACGATACAATCTTCGAGCGTATCGATCCAACTTTCATCGAAGATCTGCTTCTGGAAGCGTTGCGACACTTGGAAGCTATTTTTACCCTGCTGAATATAATCCGAATAATCGGAATAAAAGTCCTCCTGCTTGAGGAGCGTGCTCAGGTAATATAGATATTCTTCGTACCTTTTCTTGTCTGCCATTCTTTACCTGCGTCCTTTCTTAGAAGAGCTTCTTCAACCTTTCGAGATATTCTTTACACTCGGTCATATTTTCCTCGCCGAAGTGATCGGAGAGATATTGGATATAATCGTCAACCTCGTCACGAATGTAAGCAAGGTTCAAGGATTCGAACTTACGAAGGATCTTGTTACAGAGAACGTAATCCAATCCGTCGATCTCGGTTCCGCCGCAAGCCACGTACACGGGAACGAATTCCCTGAGCTGCTTTACGATACGGTTACCAAACGCCAAGCGGAAGTGTTCGATCACGTAATCGTCCATTTCTTCGAACTTTTTGAGGTTTTCTTCGCTGACCTTATGCTCCTCCTGCGCCTTCGCGAAAAGCGATTCGAGATACTTATACGAAAGGGGCATCGAGGAAGTTAAAGGCGCGTCGAAGGGTTTTGCCTTGGAGTTGATGTTGATCGGCATACCACGGTCGTAAACCTTATCGGAGATCGCGAAGGTCGAGTCGTCGTTGTTCGCGGTTCCGACGAACCACATATTTTCCGGCAAGCGGAAACGACCTTTTTCAACGTGCTTCGGGTCGGAAGGCCAACCGCTCGGAACAAGGTCCACGATCCATTGATCGCGAGACGGCATTTCGAGAATGGAGAGCATTTCCGCGAAGTAGTATTCGACACGCGCGATGTTCATTTCGTCGAGGACGGTCAAGTACACGTCTTCGTTATAGGTCGCGTCGTACATCGCTTTCAAAACTTCCGTTTCGTTAAACCTCTTGGTAAATTCGTTGAAGTATCCGAATATTTCGGTTCTGTCACGCCAAGACGGCTGAACGGAAGCGATGGTCGTGGGATTGTCTATAAAGTGACCGATACACTCGGGAAGAGAGGTTTTACCGGTACCGGATATACCTTGCAGAATGATAAGGCGCGTCGTTGCCAAACTGGCGAAGAACAAGCGAATGATCTTGGGTTCGTAATACAGCTTACGCCACGGTCTGTCCGGGTTGTTCGCCGCATAGTTGCGGAAGGTATCGCAGATCTCTTCGAGGGAGATCTCTTTATTGAATTCGGTATGACGCTGCGAGCCTTCTTCTGCGTACATGTTATCAACTTCGGTCAATTTGTAGAAACGGCTTTCTCCTTCCTTCTTTTGGCTGGACGTATCTTCGCCTTCGTTTCCTTCGAGCACGTCATATCCTTGATAACCGATTTTGAGCCCGAGAATACGATCCTTCTCTCTCGTAAGTTTTACGATCTGACCTTTGAGGTTTCCGATCTCGTCCACGAGGTCTTGGTTCAGGACTCTCGAACCGAACAGTCTTTTGAAGAATCTTACGAGGAAATAAATGCCGACGATGAGGATCGCGAGAAGCGCGAGGATCACAAGGATCACGATCGCCCAAGCGCCGATCCATTGACCGGTACTCATTTGCTTCAAGGCTTGGAACTTTTCGACGACCGCGATATAGCTGTCTATCGCAAACAGCTGACGGAACGCGCCGAACAAACCGCCGTACCAATTAAAACCGGAGATGCCGCTCGGTTGCGTATAGAAAAATCCAAGAAATCCAAAGAAGAATACTTGTAAAAATTCCCTAATAAAATCTGTAAACATAGTCGGTACCTTTCCTTTCCCTTTTTCGCGCGGTCGCGCGCTGCGCTCCCGCTCTTCCGTTTCACGCGCCGAAACTCAACTACTCTTTTTTCTCTTCTCCTTTTTCTTCGGAAGGAGCCCCTCCTTCCGCGTTCGGGGTAATCCCCTGACTCTTCAAATACTCCTCGATCGCTTTGCGTTTGATCTCTTCTTCGTCGATCGAGGCGAGAGCCGCCTGTTTCGCCGCGTCCGCCGCCGCCGCTTTCGCTTTCTTCATCTTAGATTCGACGACGATCTGCGCAACGAGATAAATGTTATAGATCAACAACAATCCCAAAGGAATGATGATGACGTAAATGAAATTATAGCCGCTTCGGATCCAGCTGAGCGCCGCGCCGAGCCCGTTTATATGGAACGCGTAAACCGCCAAAATATCGCCGGGAAGCTTCAAAGATTCGTCCGGCAAGGGGTTCGCGTCGCCCTGCGTTCTGTACTTATACAGACCTTCTTCGATCGTAACGATTTCAACGATCCTGTGGGTAACGAGGATCTGCTGCCCACTGTTTTCTTCAAACATCGTAAACGTTACGATATCTCCGACCTTTAAGTTTTCACCATGGTTCTTCGGGTTTACGGCGAAAACCAAAGCTCCCTTGGGGAAGCTGTCTTTCTTATCTCCGTCCATAGATCCGGAAAGAACGGGGAGCAGTTTCAGCCCGATGGGGGAAACTTTATCGCCCTGCTGCGGATTCAGCATAACGACAAGGCAGATCACGATCGCGATCACGACGAACGCGATCTGCACGCCGAGAATGATCCCGTTTGCGATCTTTTTGCCTTTCGACATCGGCTTTTTGCCGCCTTTTTCTTCTTTCTTATCCTCTTCCTTCGGTGCGTCTTTTACCGCATTTTCCATAGAGCCGCTCTCCTCGACTTTCGATTGGATCGCTTGCTCCTCGGCCGCCGCTTCTTGTCTGTTCTTTTCTTCTTCCATTACCGTTCTCCTATTTACTTTCCGTCACGAATTCAACCGCAAGCTTAACTTGCCCGCCGAGAATGCCGCGCTCGCTATCCACGTCGCTGGACGAATCGCCCACGCATTGCGCGTCTTCTCCTTCGAGCCAGATCACGATCGTGTATTTAATAATTTGCCCGGGGTCCAAAGGATAGAGTTCGCTGTTCAAAACGTACCCGTTCCCCTGAAACGCTTTCGTCATCCAAACGCCGTCTTCCGTCAGGTCTTCTTCTCCGATCTGAAATCCGTCGTAAAGAGAGATCTTTTCGGGTTTGTATTCCTTGTTCGGAACGACTTCTTCGAGAAGAGCGTTTCCGTTCTCGTCCGTCAGCATTTTTCCCTTATCGTCCGTTTGATTCGCGGCGTACACGGTAATGACGCCGAGATCTTCGTCCGTCGGATCGGTGTCTTTGATCATAAGCACGCGGATCGCTTTATCCATATTGCGCATCGCGCGTTCGATGGAGATCTTCTCGCTGTACGCAACGGCGGTATTGCCGCTGTTTTTCAAGAAGAAGGTCGTTGCGATATAATAATCCTTAGACCCTTCGCCCTTGTAGGGACCGTCCGTATTGTAAATATCTTCGAGCTTTCCGTCCAAATAATTGCAAAGTGTGCAGTTATCCATATCCCTCGGCGCGGACACGTCCAAAACGCTGGTCGGATTGGTAAACTCGTAATCCTTGGAAAGAGAAAGCCACGCGGTACCCGTTTGCGAAACGGAAACGCGGAAGTTATTGTTATCCACAAAGCGCATGATCGCGTACGTAACGCCGGCAAGAAGCGCGATGATCAATAAGAAAAGGAGAAGAATGATAATGATCGCTCTTCTGCGGGCTTGACGGCGAACGCGTTTGTTTTTAATAACGTACTCGTTTTCCGCCGCGATTTGCTCCTGTGCGATTTGCTCGGGAGTTTTTTCTGCTTGGTTCTTACTTTTCGCCATGATCCTTTACCTTGGGTTTCGGCACGGGCTTTATGTTCGTCAGTGCCAAATTGATCAGTCTCATCGGGCGAGCAACGGCGTCACCCTGAATCACTTTTACGCCGTGATCGAGAAGGATCCTCGCCTCCTCTTTATGCTCGCAGTTGATGGAAGTCGTTATGATATTCTGCACGGCGGCGTATCCCGTGATCATATCGAGATGCGCGAGACGCTTGGAACTGTCGCCGCCGTAATAGCGCGCGTCCAAACGCAAATAATCGAATTCGTACTCGGTCAAAACGCGCATACTCGCGCTTTCCGCGTTATCGATCATGATCAGCGCGCCTTGCGTTTTCAAGGTGTTGATCGCGCTGATGCCGACGTAACCCACCGCTTCGAGCATCGCGCAGTCGAACGCGAGGATCAAGTTCCCGTGCTCCGTGTGCATTTTGTCCACAAGTTTCGTTAAAGTCTCCTGCTTCAAAAGAAGGCGGCAACTGATCTTAACGACAAAGCGAATGTCCGGATTCTCGTTGCAATCCTTAACGACGTTATCGAGCGCGATAAAGTTCAGCTCCTCGATACGCGAGCTGCTTTCCGCGATCGCAAAATACTCCTGCGGGATCATCTTGCCGAGGAATTTATCGTTCAAAACCTGCTGTACGTTCAAGTACTGCACTTTGCCTTCTTCGTCGATCGCGGCGTCGTAAAAGAAAACGATCGGAGTCGCGAGAGCAACGCCCGCGTTTAAGGTTTTGGCTTTGCTCCTTTGCAATTCGAGCAGATCGCGCGCGGTCAAGCCGTCGTCCGGCGTATAACCCTTGGGAACGCCCCAAGCGTCCGTCGCGCCCATTTGCTCGCGCAGGTGCTCGGTAAGCTCGCCGTAAATATCAGCGTATTCCTCGCCTTCGTGTTTTACATAAGGCTTATCCTCTTCGCCCTTAAAGACGGCGTTCTTAATATAAGGATACTTCTCCGCAAACGGAACGTACGCATAGCGCTTGTTCCGTTCGAGGTTATTGTCTTTCATCAGCTCGGTAATGAGCTTAACGGCGATCTCGCGGTCTTTCTCGCCCGAGATTTTCAGCATAAGGTGCGTTCCTTCGTAACCTTGCTGGTCGGACGCGTCTCTATGCTTGTATTTCCTCGTCGAATACTTCTTCGGATCGAGCGCGAGATAGAGGCGAACGTTATCCGCAACGATTGTCATACGGGCGATCATTTTTTTACCCGCCCTGAAATTCTCGTTCTTGATCGTAAGATCCGCTTTTACCGTCTTATACGACAGCATCTCGTTTTTGAGTTTGCTGTACAAAAGCTTGATCGTGTTCGGACTTTGGTGGATCTTATTTTCGAGCGTTAAGGGAAGAACGGTCAACGGTTCGTCCTTTACTTCCTCTTCTTGCACTTCTTCCACCGGCTCTTCCGAAAGCCCCGCCGCCTTTCTTTCCTCGGCACGCTTTTCCTTGATCAGAGCTTGCTCGTCTTTTTCTTCGAGAGAGAGATATTTTCCCTTTTTATCCAAAACGGCGTCTTCTCTGCGCGGGAAGGCGGGGAGATAATCCTCTTGCGGGCGATTTTCGATGAGTTTTACGTTCAAAGCGCCCATCATGAGCTGGAGGAGTTCGACCGCGATCGCGAACTCGTCGTCGTTTCGAACGCGAAGCATCATTCTCGCGTCTTCGAAATCAACTTCCGAACGATCCTCTTGCTTATATCTGTCCGTATCGAATTCCGACGGATCGAGCGCGAAATAAACGCGGGTAAAGCCTGCGATCGCAAGCCTTGCCACGACCTGCTTTCCGCGACGGAAAACCTCGGTCGCCGTTTGCATTTCGGCTTTGACGCCTTCGTATGATAAAATTTCGTTTTTGAGCTTGTTATAATAGCGACGTTCGCGCGTGTCCGCCAAGATCAGCTTGTTCTCGAAGGTGCGTTTCAGAACGGCTTTTCCGTTCTCGTTCAAAAGTTCGCCCTTTTCGTTATACTTCGGCTCTTGCTTCTTCGCTTCTTGTTTTTCCTGCTCCTGCTTTTCAAGCAGCTCGGTTCCCTCTTCGGCGAGCGTTTCCGCGTTATCCGCGATCTTATCCAAAAGATCTTGCCTTTCTTCGAAGTTGCCGCCGTACACATAATCGTCCAGCGCGCCTTCTTCCATAAAGGCTTTCATATACTCGTCGTCCATAACGAAATTAGATTCGCCTTCGGCGCCTTCTTCTTTCGCTTCCTCAACGACCGGCTCGGTCGCAGTTTCCCGAGGGGCTTCCGACGGAGCTTCTTCCGCGCTTTCCGAAACGGACTCTTCCGCGCGCTTATCTTCCGAAGGCAGTTCGCCCGCTTCTACCACGGGCGCTACCTCATCGAAAGCCGCCTCCGCGCTTTCGCTCGGAGCCTCATTGCTCTCTTCCGCAGATTGAGGGGAAAGAACGGGCTCCTCGGGATCGGCCGACAAAACGGTTTCCGCTTCTTCGGGAGCGGTTTCGACCTCTCCTTCGGACGGGAGATCTTCGGACGGCATTTCTACGGGCAAAGCTTCTTCCTCGGCGGGGAGAGCGCCTTCTTCCTCAATCGGAGATTCTTCCACAGGCAAAATCTCATCGGAGATCGGAGATCCCTCCGCGACTTTCTCCGCCGCGGGCGCTTCGGGACCGGGCGCTTTTTCCGCGTAAACGGAAGAAGACTCCTGCGGCTCCTCCGCAGGGGACGTTTCTTCGCCAAGCGCTTGATTCTGCGCTTCAAACTCTTCGCCGTAAAATACGGCGGAATCGTCCTTACGCTTCTTTTTATCCGATCGCCACTTAAATGCCAAAGCAACCTCCGAATGCCCTACAATACAAAAGAATCACAAAATGCATTTTTTATCGCAGATTTGCGTTCTTTTCAGCGGTTTTATACTCCGATCGAGAAAAAACCGAAACGACTTTTTTCAAAAAACGCGCATAATTTCGCATATTTTCGAAGAATAGACAGTTTTCCACTCTCTCGTTTAATCATTATACCATACAATTTATTCCTTTTAATAAATATTAAGAATTCTTAATAATGTTATTAATTGGAAAAACATCCGATTTTTCGGGCGTTTTTCTATTTTGTCAAAACCTATTTACTTGCATTGTTTATACGTTTTTTACAGTATAAGGGTTTTCGCAAAGGCGCCTCTTGCGTTCGTATGTTTTGTTTGTTATAATATAGTCTATACTAAAGGGAGGTATTTTTATGAAAGAAGAAAATTCGAACCTTTATGAAGAGAAAGAAGACAAAACGGACGATCCTCTTACGCCCGAACCGTCAAACGCGATGACTGCGGCTACGGATCTTCCGGCAGAAGAAGAGAACGGCGCCTCGCAAAGCGTTGATATAGACGCGGTTTCCGCCAAAGAAAGAAAGCGCGCCTTTTACAAAGGTCCACGGGCTGTTTCTTACGTCCTTTTTGCGATCGCGGCGGCTCTTTTCTTTACCTTTGCGATGTTTACGGTTCCTTTTGCGGAGCTTTTCTTCACGAAACTGACGAGTCCGGATCTCGGAGAGGCCCTCGGTCAGGTCTTCGGTATTATCTTTATGATCCCGATCATGTTTATCGTGGGCATTCCTCTCTTCCTCTTCTCTCTCCTTTCCGCCATAAATTTCGGAAGGGGGATCGGCGTTGCGGAAGTAAAGTCCAAAAAGATCCTTTATATCGTTTTATTCGTTTTGTCGCTTTTATTTCTCCTTTTCGAAATCGCGCTTGCGATCGCGGCGGGAACGGTTATTATAAAAGCCAACTGATAAAACCAATCGTTTCGCTCGGGCGGAAACCTCGTTTGAAATACGAAAAAAAAGCAGTCTGCAAAACCGCACTTCCATTAGAGAGTTTTCGGTAAGGCTGACCTTTAAGAATCAGGCGTGGCGTAATGCCACGCCTTTTCTCTTGTTCGTTTCAGTCGAAGTCAGGGATTTCGACGGCTCCGACAAAGTTGTAAGTGATTGTTTAAGTGGACAAAAGCCTCGATAGAAACCTACGACCAAACAACGTTTGGTGTAGTAGGCTACACCTTTATCAAAAGGTCAGCCTGCTGCACCATATCATTGAAAATTCAACTTGTTCACTTCCCGATTTTGGGAAGTGAAAAAGTTTTTTACAATTTTTTTTGCTTTCGCGGTACTTTGCCGATACTATATCACAAAAAATTCTTTGTAAAAATAGGGTGTTGAAAAGCTTCAACACCCTAATCTTTTTTTTGAGCATATTATTGTCGTTTTCAGCCGGTGCGTTTGAATCGCTCGCCGCCCGAGCCGAAGGAACTGCCGCCGTCGTAGATGGTCGCGGTGACCGTATAACCTGCGGGGGTCATTGGATTGCCCTTGGCGACAAACGTCACCGTTGATCCGCTTTGCGACCACGTGCCGCCGTTGTCCCAAACGGTGGAATTGCCATCGTAATACCCAGCATGATTGTACGTACCGTCGGCGTTGAGGCGAAACGCCGTCGAGCCTTGTTGTCCGCCGCCGTAAGAGCCTTGTTGCACGTAGATACCAGGCTGCAATTTTCCGCCGCCGATGCCGCCGCCGTTTATCGCTATCGGAAGGAATATCATTAAAAGTCCGCCGATCAGAAGGACGAGCCCGCAGGCAATGAGAGGCACTTCGTGCTTTTTGTAGGGGAACTTGCCTTTCTTCTGTTCGGCAGGTAACTTTTTATACCGTGCGCTCGTTATTACCATTATCGGCACAGCCGCTGCCGCACCGAGTACGGCGGCGATGATCCCGAAGATAAGAAGCAGGTTTGCTTGTTTTTCCTCTTTTTGCGTTGCCGTCGCCAAAATCTTGGCGTCCCCGCGTTTGACGTATATGATAGGACGGACGGCTTCGACCGAGTCTACGGACGCCACCTTTTCGTGTTCGTCATGGCGATACAACCGCACGTATCCCGAGCCGAAGGTAGAATAGAGAGAATTGACCCAGTAGTAAATATGGTCTTTGTTGTAACACCAAGTCGCGCCCTTGACGATGGCGTAATCGGTGGGTCTGCCGTCGTCCCCCGCCGCGTCGTAATCCGAACGATCGCCTACGGCTACGTAGTCGTTGACGACGGTATCGGGATCGTCTTTGCGATAGTCGATGGTGTTGACGTTGGCAAACACGTACAGGCTCTTTTGCTCGTTCGCCGAAAAGGCGGCGTTCAGAAATCCGTCGTTGAGCCAAGCGCGTATCTCGCTGTATCGCCAACTGCTGGCGGACGTATTGGCGGGCACTCCCTCTGCGACGTTATACTTTGACGGACCACTTTCCTGCACGTTGTCGGCGGACAGCCAAAAGTGCGTATCCAGGTACCTTTTGGAAACCAACTTGACCGCGTTATTATCCGCGTCGTCCACCATCACTTTCCACTCGATCGGCTCCATCTTAAAGTAGTACGTCGCGCCGACTACGGGTTGGCTGTCGTCGTCAAACGGGATATAATCGGTGTCCGCCGTCTCCAAGTGAAACTGCGGATTTGCGCTCGTCACCTTGACGAACTTGTCCTTACCCGAAGTGAAATAGCCGTTTTCATCCGCGGTCGCGCTCATCTTAGATAGTTCCTCGTCGGTAGCCTTGGTCTGCGGATAATACCCGAACCATACCGTATCGCCTTGACGAGTATAGGTCGTTTTATCGGCGGCATAGGCGACTGTCGCCGTCGTTATACCCGCTATACCCGACAACGTAAACGCCAGAGCCAACACGAACGGAATTACAAATAAAAAATATTTACGTGCTTTTTTCATAATGTACCTCACTAAGCATACACGCGTAAGACGATGCAGAAATCTTCTTCTTGCACCGTCAAATGGAGGCTGATCGTCCCGTCCCCCCATTCATTTCGCCCAATCTCGCCATACTGGTTGCCGTCCCCATCCACGTATTGCACTTTTTGCATATAATAATGACTATCCAAGGAAACTTTTATCTCAGCGGTTTGTCCGATCAGACTTTCGTCAAAGAACAACAACGATCCATCCGTCACAGGATACGATCTTCCCGCGTATTCCAGCGAGGCGATCGCGTCCGCCAACTCAATATAACGTTCGTCGCTCATATCGTAAGCCTTTATGGAGCAAGCGATTGCGGTGTTTGAAACGAACATGGCAGTTATCGTTACATCGGAATCGGGCATTTCAAAGGAATAAACGCCG
>OCTW011538450.1_pt1 | contig 25360 bp, 26 predicted proteins | sample 1539671 | NCBI WGS metagenome assembly OCTW01 (sample SAMN02144230, study PRJEB22623) | gut metagenome | biome: sheep rumen | host: Ovis aries | place: New Zealand | reverse complement strand
AAAAGAATATCTCATAATAGAGTGGAAAAGCGGTGACTACCGTTTCGGCGGAAGAGAAAGCAGTTACTATGTTATGGTGAGAAAATAAAATATTAAGGCAACACCTCACAACAACTCTCTAAAATTGGTGCGGTAATTGATTGGTTAGATGTGGTTTTGTGTTATGGTGAGGGAAAGGGATAACCATATACTTATTACCTATTACTTTACTTTACTTGTCCGGGCACAGCAAAACCCCGCAGAGGTTCAGCTCCTGCGGGGTCTGTTCATACTCAGTCACAGTCAGTAAAGATCTATGCCGTTTGCCAGGAATGCCTTTCTTCGGTCAAGGCAGGTGGCACACCTGCGGCAGGGCTCATCTGCGCCCTCGTAGCAGCTCCATGTCAGCTCATAGGGGACACCCAGCGCCTTGCCAACGGCAACGACCTGTGTTTTGTTGCTCTTTGCAAAGGGTGCTTCTATGCGAAGCTCCCCCCCTGTGCCCTCACGGACAGCCGCATCCATGGCGGATACGAAGGCCACGGAGCAGTCGGGGTAGGCGTTGCCGGCGGCATCATCCGCATGGGCGCCGTACATTAGCACGCTGCACCCCTTTGAAAGGGCGACTGCGGCTGCGGCAGAAAGGAAAAGCCCGTTCCTGAAGGGCACATAGGTGGAGACCGGGGAGCCGTCCGTCTTTTCAAGCTGTGCAGCATAGCTTTCGTGGGGTATCTCCCCTCTGCCTGTCAGCAGTGTGCAGTCGGAGAAGTCAAAGATGTGGGAAAGATCCGTGGTAAGGTGCTCCACCTTGTAGTATTCCGCTACTTTGCGGGCGGCATCCAGCTCCTTGCTGTGCTTCTGCCCGTAGTACACCGAAAGAGCCGTCACGTTTTCAGCCCCGTATCTGTCCACTGCCATTGCCAGCAGTGTTGTGCTGTCCACTCCCCCGGAGGAGAGTACAAGTGCTTTTTCCATAATATCACCTGAGTAAAGTGTTGTCACCGAGTATATCCATATGTCGTCGGTATCTCTTTGGGATACTTATCCCCACAAGATAGCCCATGCTGTGGAGAAAGTTTGATATCTCACTGAAACCATCCTTGTAGAAAGCCTCAATGCGGCGCTCCTTTGAGGCTATACCCCTGTAATCCGGGGGGCACACAAGTCCAGTCAGCCCCGCTCTGATCGAATACAATGCGGAAATACCTGTCAATGTCTGTATCCGGTCTGCCGGCCTTTGCAAGCAAAATGTGATGCTCCACTGCATCATCTGCGGGGCTTACGATACATTCGTCCCCGCCAAAGGAGATGAGGGCAAGCATGGGCTCATCACGGGAAACAGCCTCCCTTACAGCCTGTTCTGATGGGTAACAGATCATATGTCCTCCCTGCAAAAAAGCAGTTACTTTTCTATGCCTTCAATGAACTTTGCAAGCTCCGATGCCATTTCGGAATGCTCCGCACGCCTCGGGTGACCGGGTGTTGCGGCACCGTTGCGGGAGAACAGGAAGTGATAGGCGTTTATCCCGTCAGTGCGAAGCTCATTTACTATCTCATCTATGGCATTGTCCCATTCCCTGTCGTGCATGAGCACGGTGGTTATCATGATGACTCTGGTATCATGGGGGTAGTGGGAGATGACGTCCTTTACCAGCTTTTTGTAGCCCTCTTTCCAGCGGGTGCGGGTGTCGGGGTCGTATATGCTGATGTCGTCTGCGTTGGTGATGCCATTGTGCTGATCGTTCTGCCCCAGGGCAAAGATGCATATATCCGGGGTGTAGCGGGAGAAATCCCACTCTGTGAGCTCACCCCCCTCGGGGAAGTAGCACATCTTGTCATACACGGACTCCATGCCGATCATCTTGGGACCGTGGAACCAGCCTGTGTCATCAAATACGGCGATGCCCCCCTGGGATATGTTGTGGAAGCGGGCATTCAAAAGCCTTGACACCTGCCAGGTGTAGCTGTACCAGGAGTTGTCGTATATGCCCTCGTGGCAGCAGGGGTCGGGCTGCCCCACAAAGGCATCCGCCTCGGTGACCTCCCCGGCGGAAACGCTGTCCCCGTAGAATTCAAGGGAAAGGCGGGAGGTGTCCTCTGCCTGCAGCAGCTCACCCTCCATGTATATGCTTTTCAGGGCAAAGGAGTGATTTGCCGCCATGCGCTTGTATATAAGGCATTCGTGTACCTTGTCCGGGTCAAGTCTTTCAGCAATGGTGTAGCCTGCATCCGTGCCGTCCTCATTGAGCCGCAGGGGGAGCCTGCCCATTCTGCCGTCAATGATATAGCCTATGGAGGTGTTTCCCCAGGCATTTTTGTTGTTGATGATGATGCCTATGCTGCTGCCCCTGAACACCACCTTCACGGAGGAGGAGGGGAAATAGAAGTAGGCGCCGTCCTTGCGATGGTCGATGCGCCCTGTGTACAGCAGCCTTTTGTCGTCGAATGAATATGTCATAGTATGTTCCTTTCACTGTTTTGTAAAGAGAGATCAGCCGATGTAATCATCTCCAAGGAGCGCTTTTATCTGCTCCAATGAATAACCGCTGCTGCGCATTTTCTGGGCAACGGCTCTGTTTGCTTCGATCCTGCCTGCGGCTATGCCCTCGGCTCTGCCCGCAGCCATGCTTTCGGCTCTGCCTACGGCTATGCCTTCGGCTCTGCCAGCGGCCATGCCCTCACGCCTTGCGTGTCCAAGGGCAGTGGCTTCGTCGTGCTTTCTAATTTCTTCGTAGAAATCTCTCCAGTATTGTTGTTCATCTTCACTTAATATCTTGTATTCTACGATAGTGTCAGCCAATGAAATCATCTCCAAGGAGCGCTTTTATCTGCTCCAATGAATAACCGCTGCTGCGCATTTTCTGTGCGATAGCCTTGTTTGCCTCAGTTCTGCCTTCGGTTCTTCCGGCAGCCATGCCCTCGGCTCTGCCCGCAGCCATGCCTTCGGCTCTGCCTACGGCTATGCCCTCGGCTTTGCCTACGGCTATGCCCTCGGCTCTGCCTACGGCTATGCCCTCGGCTCTGCCTGCGGCCATTCCCTCACGCCTTGCGTGTCCAAGGGCAGTGGCCTCGTCGTGCATACGCTTTTCACGGTAATGTGCTTCCATGCGCAGCTTGTCATCCTTGCTCAAATTCCGGAGCATAACGATAGTGTCCTTCACCTCCGGGATCTGTGTTTCCTGCTGTATCGCCATAAGATCATCCTCTGTTTCTGCATTGATGAGGTTCAGCCAGTCCTCCATCCGCTTGTTCCTCTTGTATCTGCCAAGCTTTTTAAGCTCAAAGAAATGGATGGCGAATTTGTCTGTCAGCACCTCATGCCGCTCTGTTTCAAGTACCTTGAACCTTGAATGATAGTTCTCACAGTCAAATTGATTGAAATTGATGATGTTTATGCATATGGTCTGCTTTAAGTCGCCGTATTCCTCACCGGTCTTCAGTTCATCGCAGTACAGCTTTGACCAGTAGAACAGGGTCCTCTCCCTGAAATCCGGCTCCCTGTTGACCTGCATCTCGATGTTGACTATCCTGCCGTCAACGTCCAGCTTGAGATCAAGCCGTGAAAACTTCATATCCAGATATTCAGGGGCTATCTCCACATTGTCTATATAGATAGCCTTGATGGATTCACGGGGGATCTCCAGCAGGTCGGAGATGAATGCAGCTATTATTTTTTCGTTCTTGCTGTCACCGAATACCCTCTTGAATATGATATCGAGCTTTAGCATCAGTATCTTTTCTGCCTTTTCCATATGCATCACCCCTTCCGCCTTGCTATATCACATAGAACCAGTTGGCTTCGTCGTTTATGTCCTTTGACTGTATATCCTGCCCGCCCCTGAAACTTACACTCAGCTCCTGATTCTTTACGCTGACCCTTGCCTCGGGCTTTACCGATGAGGTGATGAAGGTGTTGCCCCCTATGACCACATCATGACCGATGACCGTTTCTCCCCCTAAAATGGAGGCTCCGGAGTATATGGTCACATTGTCCTCTATGGTGGGGTGGCGCTTTTTGTTTCGCAGCCGCTGACCCCCTCTTGTGGACAGGGCACCCAGTGTGACTCCCTGGTATACCTTCACGTTATTGCCTATCTCCGTGGTCTCGCCTATGACTATGCCCGTGCCGTGGTCGATGAAGAAGTACTTCCCGATGGTGGCGCCCGGGTGTATGTCGATACCTGTCACACTGTGGGCGTGCTCGGTCATCATGCGGGGGATAAGGGGCACTCCCAGGAGAAACAGCTCATGGGCAAGGCGGTATACCATAATGGCATAGAGCCCCGGATAGGAATAGATTATCTCATCCTTGGAGAATGCCGCAGGGTCGCCGTCAAAGCTTGCCTGTACATCGGTTTCTATGTATTCCCGGATGTAGGGCAGCTTTGAAAGAAATTTCACCGCCATATCCTGTGCGGTATATGCGCAGACCTTGTCATCAGCGTCGCAGGTGTCAGATACAAAGCGCAGGGCAGTGTCTATCTGCTTTATGAGGCTGTACATAAGGTCCTCTATCTGCATGGTGGCATTGTTGCGCACGGTGTAGACCTTATAGGCGGGGTTGCGGAAATGGCCGGGGAAGATGACGTTCCTCAGCTCCTCCGTTATGCGTATGATCTCATTCTTGTCGGGCTGGGAGAATGTGCAGCTCTTGTCGATGTCACGCCCTTTCCCGTAGTCAGTGATGATGTTCTCCACAAGGGTGTTTATGCAGCTTTCAAGCTTTTCCATGTATGTTGTTCCTCTCAGTCAGACATTCTGTGCAGCAGTTCATGCTTTACGTTCCACAGCTTTTCGGATAGATCCACATAGTAGGTGTGGGGGTTCTCAAAGCGCTTTACCTCGTCCCACAGGGTCTCTGCCTGTGCGGCACAGTATGCCTTTATCTCACCGGCACTGGGTGATGTGTAGACACATTCCCCGCCCCTGAATATCTGTTTGGTCAGCCGCTTTGCGGTGAAGTCCGTCACCGTCTTTTTCTTGTAGGTGTGTTCCGGGTCGAAGAGCACATAGGGCTTTGTGCTGTCGATCTCCTCATCACGCAGTGTGAGCAGATCCGCTATTGCCTTGCCGCTCCTGTTGTCATAGAAGCGCCATACCTCCTTGAAGTGGGGTGTGGTTATCTTTGCCACATTCTCCGATACCTTTATCTTGGGGATGATGACCCCATCCTTTTCTACACCGGTGAGCTTGTACACACCGCCGAAAACAGGCTCGCTCTTTGAGGTTATGAGCCTTTCACCCACGCCGAAGGAGTCAATGCACGCCCCCTGGCGGAGAATATCCTCTATTATGTACTCATCAAGGGAGTTGGATATGCATATCTTAGCCTCGGGGAAGCCTGCCTCATCCAGCATCTGCCGTGCCCTGCGGGAAAGGTAGGTGATATCCCCGCTGTCTATGCGTATGCCCGCCGGCTTGTGCCCTGCTGCGGCAAGCTCCCTGAATACGGTTATGGCATTTGGTATGCCTGAATGCAGCACATTGTAGGTATCCACCAGCAGTGTGCAGGAGTCGGGATAGACCTTTGCGTAGGCTCTGAATGCATCAAGCTCCGTGTCAAACATCTGCACCCAGGAATGAGCCATAGTGCCAAGGGCAGGGGTGCCCATGAGCTTGTCGGAGATGGTGCAGGCAGTGCCGGAGCAACCGGCTATATACGCAGCCCTTGCCCCGTATATGGCGCCGTCGCTCCCCTGTGCCCTGCGGGAGCCGAATTCCATAACAGGCCGTCCGTCTGCTGCCTTTACTATCCTTGCGGCCTTTGTGGCAATAAGGGACTGGTGGTTTATGCACAGAAGCAGCATAGTCTCCACAAACTGCGCCTGTATCGCAGGGCCTCTTACGGTGATAAGGGGCTCGTTGGGGAATATGGGCGTGCCCTCGGGGATAGCCCACACATCGCAGGAGAACTTAAAGCCTCTCAGATATTCAAGGAATTTTTCGGAGAATATGCCCTTGCCCCGCAGATACTCAATATCATCATCCTCAAAGCGGATGTTCTTTAAGTAGTCAATGACCTGCTCCAGCCCGCACATGACGGCAAATCCGCCGTTATCGGGTATCTTGCGGAAGTACAGATCAAAGTAGCATATGGTGTCCCCCATGCCGTTTTCAAGGTATCCGTTGCCCATGGTGAGCTCATAGAAATCCGTGAGCAAAGTAAGATTGCGTTTGTTTGTCATAATTATCACCTGTAAAGGTCGTTTCAGCCGGCTGACTGTTTTTTCTCAGCGTATAGTTCCACGCCGTTTCTGAATGCGCTTTCAAGGAGCTTTATGCCCAGTATCACCACATGGGCGTGAAGATGCTCCGGCGGGTCGGTAAGGAGCAGTATGCTTATGCCGATGCCTATAAGAGCTTCTGCCAGCATGAGTATGGCAGTGCTTTTCCTGCCCCGCTTGTGTATCAGGGCATCAAGGTATCGGGCAAGGCTCTCCGAGCCCCTGTAAAGCCCCAGCGTGCCCCAAACGGCACCTATGAGTATCTCCGCTTCATCCCTTATGGCAAGCACTGCGCCCCCCAAAAGGAAATACACTATGGCGGAGGAAAGGTTTTTCGTCTTTTTCTCCTTATCACCAATGAATTCCACTGTTTTCATCACCGCAAAAAGCAGCAGCACTCCCCCTATGAGAAAGGGGAGGATACGGTGGATGTGATAGGAATGGATAAGGCATATCGCCCCGGCTGCTGTCAGGGCTGCAACTATGAGTATTTTGGGTATCCTGTTTTTCAGATCATCACCGCCTGTGTCATGTGATATTCACTGCGGCTGTGGGCTTTTTGCCTGCTGCCTCCGCAGGGATCACCACCTCGGAAAGGGTGATGTACTGGTACATGGAGCCGCCGGAGGAAGTGGTGCGGAATGTGAGGGTGTAGCGGTTGTTGGTCACATCGTATTTCGGTGTATAGGAGGAGAACTTTGATGAGGGCAGCACCGCCTCGGTGTATATTACGTGGTGAGTTTTGAAAAACTCATCGTCATAGGACAGAAGGCGGGACACATAGCTGAATTTCTTGTTGGAGTGGGAAAGGACTATGTTCTTTATCAGCTTGCGTGTGTCGGAAACGGAGGTGAGGACTATGCCACTGTTGAGGGCATTGCTGTCAAGGCCGAACCTGGTGGACTTGTACCTCTTGTTGGCTACGGTCACCTTTTTCAGCACGGAGGTCACAGGGGAGATGGTATTCCCGCTGCTTTTGTCGGAGACCTCGGATGATGACTCAAAGCCTGCCACCGCTGAAAGGTAGTTTGTGATAAAGGCATTGAAGTATGCAATGCCCTGTATGTCCTCGCTGTCGTCGTAGTGGTCGTACATGGCGCTGTCGGCGTACACCGTAACAGTCCTGGAGTTCATCTTCATGCGTATGGTGTACTTCTCCTTGCCGGGCTGGGCGTAGAGATAGGCATAGTCTATCTTGTCTATGCCGCAGGAGATGATGGTATCATAGATCATCTGCCTGTCCTTGGCGTTGAGGGCAAGGCTGGTGGTGCTGGCCTTGCCGCCGTCGGGAGTCACGGTCAGCTTCTTTGAGGCGGTGGACAGGGTGACTGTCCTGCTGCCGTCATACACGGTGTATTCAAGGGAGAAATCCGAGGGCATCTTGGCGGACTTGGAAAGGGTGCCGCTCCAGGTGCCGTCGCTGTTCATCCTGTAGGAGCCTGCGCCTGTGCGCACGGTGCCTGTCTGCATAACGCCGTTGTCCGGGGAAAAGTAGTACCATGACCCTGCCAGCTTTATCCAGCCGAACCAGGGGGCACCGTCTATGCAGTACCCTGTCCCGGAGGAAAGCTGTACAGTCCCGGTAACTGCCTTGGGGGTGCCGTTTACGTATTCATACACCCGCCCGTTGATAAGGTACATCCCCGATTTCCCCGAGGAGACGGAGGGCTCTGTCACCTTCTCCCTTGTAACAGGGTCGGAAAGGGCGGATACTGGTGCTATGGGTGCCGCTGTCATCACAAGTGCGGCAAGAAGTGCGGTAAGTCTTTTCTTCATATGTTGCTCCTTGGTTTACAGGTCTGAGACCGGGAAGGGTTCTCTGTTCTACACTATCTCTTTTACTATGGTAACGCCGCTGTCAGCCATGAACTTTATGGCGGCAAGGTTTGCAAAGTCTGCGTAGTGATAGGGTGCATCGTATGTCTCAACGCAGTCTAAGGGCACTACGATGCGGGGGTTGATGTTCTGCTCGGTGAAATAGGTCTTGAGTGCCAGGCACAGCTGCATAACGCAGATGTCGGTGCAGTCCCCTGTGATGATGAAATCACGGATGCCTGTTTCCTCTATTATTTCTCTCAGGCGCAGTGCATTGAGGCTGTTGGTGGAGTTCTTGGGGATGACCTCAAAGCCCCCTTCATCCGTAAGCTCTTTCACCACCTGTGATTCGGAGGTGTTCACCACGCAGTGGGTGGGGAACATCTGAAATTCTGCGGCATCACTCTCATGGCAGTCTGTTGCTGCCACAACTCTCATGCCCCTTTCCTTGGCGGCTCTGAGCAGCTTCACATTCGGGGGGATGATGTCTGCGATGCGCCCGTCGGCCATGGCGCCCTCCCTGATAAAGCCGTTGATTATATCCACAAGGATGACCAGTGTCCTGTCCGCCTCAAAGTCAGAGAGAGAGGCGCAGGGCAGGCTGTCTATCATGTCAATAAGGTCATGGGTCTGTTTCATCACATTTACATCGGGATCTATAAGCTTCATGGCAGCTCCTTTCCGAAAAGAGGTGTGGTGTTACAGTTAGATATATTATACCACAATCCCTCCCTATGTGCAATACCTTAAAAGCATATTTTGGTTACAAAATCCCAAGCAGCAGATCCGGGGAGCTGGTGACAGATGCAAAAGAGCGGGGACAGCTCATCAGGCTGCCACCGCTCTTATCCTGTCCGATCATTCTTCTGATCTTCATTTCAGCACATCCCTTCCTGTTTGTGAATTGCATATATACTTGAAAAAGTCATAATTAACTGAAAAGAGCAACGGAGATCTGCTGCGACCCGGTCACCGGTAAAGGCGTCCGCTTGTGTTCATTGCTAATGTACAGGTGCAAATGCAGACGGGATTTATGCAAAACACTGAAAAAATACAAATCTATGGATTTTTGCCGCAAATGGTGATATAATAAACTTTGTTTTGATCATAACCGAAAGGATGAATAGAATGAAGCTTACCGTAAAGAAATGTGCGGCGGCGGCTCTTGCTGTGACCATGTGTGCCCAGTTTGCCGCCTGCGGCAAGGATTCCATATACTCAGCCGAGATAGACGGCGTGCAGGTGCCTGCCGGGGTGTACATCTACTACCTCCAGACAGCCTACTACGATGCACAGGACAAGGCGGGGGAGAACACATCTTCCACAGATACCGTTGCTGATGCGGCTGCTGCTCAGACAGAAGCTACCACCACTACGGCGGATATGTTCTATGCCCAGAGCATTGAGGGCAAAAGCGTCAAGGACTGGATCATAGACACTGCTACGGATTACTGCCGTACACAGGTGGCTGTTGAAAAGAAGTTCGATGAATACGGTCTTGCCCTTACTGACGAGGAGGAGCAGGAGGCAGAGCTGTACTGCTCACAGATGTGGGACTACGGCGGCAGCTACTTTGAAGAGCTGGGCATAGGGGAAAGCTCCTACCGCTCCATTTATATGAACAACGAAAAGCGTGCCAAGCTCTTTGATCTGATCTACTCCGCAGGGGGCGAGCGTGCCGTATCCGATGATGAGCTCAAAGCCCACATGGCGGAGAACTTTGCCCTGATAAACTACATCGACATCGAGCTCAAGGACGGCGAGGGCAATCTCCTCAAGTCCGACGGCAAGGCACAGCGCATGGAAATGGCTCAGGGATATGTGGACAGATACAATGCCGGGGAGGACTTTGATGCCCTGAACAGAGAGTATCAGTCCTTCTACAGCAGTTTAAAGGCGGAAGCTGCCGCCCAGGCGGCGACAGAGAATGCTCCCGCTGAGACCGAAGCCGATGCAGGCGGAGATGCCATGTTTGACTTTACCGAGGAGACTGTTGCCCAGAACAACGGCAGACCTGCCGCTGACGAGAACGGCGAGGAAACATCCGTTGAGGATACCACCGCAGAGGAGACTGCTGCTGAAGAAACAACTGCCGTTGCCGAGGAAACATCCGCTCCCGAAGAAACATCCGTTTCCGAAGAAACCGGTGATGTGACCACTCCCGCCGTTACAGAAGCGCCCGCAGAGGAGACTGCTGTCACCGCTCAGGAAACAGCCGCCGACGGGGACATTACTCTTGACACTGCCGATGCCACCTCATACACCAGCAACCTCACCGCCATTGAAAAGGACGGCACCACTCCCAACGCCCAGATCGTAAACGAGGCATTCAACAACATGGCAATAGGCGACTGCAAGATCCTTGAAAGCGAGGACGGGGAGCACATCTATGTTGTGGTAAAGCTTGACATACTTGAGGACGAGAGCTACTTTGAGGCATCAAGGGAATCTCTCCTCCACGATATGCGTGATGATGACTTTGATGCTCTCATCGACACCTGGAAGGAATCCCAGACCGTTATCCGCAACGAGGCCGCAGTAAAGAGATACGACCCCCAGAAGATGTTCAAGAGCTGACCTGTAAAAACATCAAGACCCGCAGATAACTTCTGCGGGTCTTTTGCATACATACACCCTTAAAAGAATACCTTCTCCCCGAATGCGGTCATGGAGAGCATTACGAAGGGGAGAACGAAGTACACGCTGTCGAAGCGGTCTACCATTCCCCCGTGGCCGGGGAAGATGTTGCCGAAGTCCTTTATGCCGTACTCACGCTTGATGAGGGAGGCGGAAAGATCTCCGATAATGCTTATCACTGCCGCTATGACTACACCTATGGACAGGTAGAGGTAATTGACGGAAAAATGGGCATCAAAGAACTGCGCCATTACTAACCTGTATATTGCGGCATAAATTGCAAATACGATGACGCTCACCACTATGCCCCCTACTGCACCCTCTATTGTCTTGTGGGGGGATATGTTGGGGCACATCTTGTGCTTGCCGATGGCGGAGCCTACGAAGTACGCCCCCGCATCAGGCAGCCATGCCGCCATCAGGGACATGACCACGTAACAGACACCGTGGGTGGGGGACAGCTTTACAAGGCTGTTCAGGCACGATACGGACAGAGTTACAAGGAGCGTTACGGAGACCATCATGGCAAGCTTTGAAAAGGGGAGCTTCTTGTTGTCGGCTACAAAGCCCGCAAACAGGAAAAATACTATCACCGTGCCGGCAAATATCTTCCAGATGAGGTGTATCCCATCAAACCAGTTGAGTATGGGCAGCAGCAGCGCAAAGGTCTCGCACATCAGGTAGTGTACCGGGAATTTCTTTATCCCGCATTCACAGGCGGTGAGCAGCTCATGCACGCTCAGAGCCGCAACTAATGCCACCACTATGGGGTAGACTATTGTATTGTGCATCGCCACCACGGCTATGCCGAAGGCAATGCCGATAACAGCGGTCAGTATGCGTTTGAGCATTTATATTCCTCCGAATCGCCTGCCACGCTTTGAGTATTCCTCAATAGCAGCGTTCAAGGCTTTTTCGTCAAAATCGGGCCAGAGTGTGTCGGTAAAATAGAATTCCGCATAGGCACTCTGCCACATAAGGAAGTTGGAGAGGCGCATCTCTCCGGAGGTGCGTATTATAAGGTCGGCATCCGGGGCAGGATAGGTGAAAAGGTGCTTTCCTATCATATCTGCGTCGATGTCCCCGGGGGGCGTACCCTGTGCGGCGATCTCACGTACAGCACGGACAAGCTCGTCCCTGCCGCCGTAGTTCATGCACAGTATGATGTTAAAGCCGCCGCAGTCCCTGGTGTCCTGTTCAAGGCACTCCATTTTGGTGCGCAGCCTTTCCGGAAAGGGGGACTTGTCCCCGGCGAACCATATGCGGTCGCCCTCCCCCACAAAGCCCTTTGCCTCGTCAAGATAGCTGTCAAAGAGCTTCATAAGGGTGCTTACTTCACTTTCGGGGCGGCTCCAGTTCTCCGTGGAGAAGGCATACAGGGACAGATACTGTATCCCTATGCGCTTTGCCTCCTTTACCACACGGCGCAGGGTCTCAGCCCCCGCCTTGTGGCCGGCGGTGCGGGGCAGTCCCCGCAGCTTCGCCCAGCGGCCGTTGCCGTCCATTATTATCCCCACATGAACGGGGATCTTCATATCAATATCAGACATACACATCAGAAGCAGGAAGCAAGAGACAGGAAGCAGGATGAACCGTGAGAGGTCTAATTGCCTGTCATCTCTTTTCCTGCAAGGCTCCGCCTTTTGCAAGGACAGAGGACAGTAGCAGCCGCCCCCCGTCAGTTTACTTATTACCTGTTACTTACTTAGACGGTCATTACTTCCTTTTCCTTGGCTGCACATTCCGCATCTATGGATTCAACAGCCTTGTCGGTTGCTTTCTGGAGCTGCTTTTCCAGATCCTTCTGATCGTCCTCGGTGACCTCACCGTTCTTCTTCATTGCCTTGAGCTTGTCCATGGCATCACGGCGGGCATTGCGGACAGTTACCTTTGCTTCCTCGGCATAGTGCTTTACCTGCTTTACCAGTTCCTTTCTGCGCTCCTCGGTGGGCTGGGGGAAGGTAAGGCGGAGGGATGTGCCGTCGTTGGTGGGGTTTATGCCTATATCAGATGCAAGTATCGCCTTTTCAATAGCTTTCAGGGAGTTCTTGTCCCAGGGGGTGATGACAAGGGTGCGCCCCTCCTGTACGTTTACGGAGGCAAGGGCATTTATGGCGGTGGGGGTGCCGTAGTAGTCCACCTGTACCTTGTCAAGCACGGCGGGGTTGGCTCTGCCTGCTCTTATGGTGGTGTACTCCCTTGAAAGGGAGTTTATGCATTTTTCCATTTTCTGCTTGGTGGATTCAATAAGCTCGTTCATGTTCATGCTCCTTTACAGTAAGATCATTCGGGGACTACGATAGTGCCTACGGATTCGCCCATGCAGGCACGGTAGATGTTTTCCGGGTCGGAGAGGTCAAATACAAGTATGGGGAGGTTGTTGTCCTTGCACATGGTGGCAGCGGTGCTGTCCATTACCTGCAGGTTCTTCACGATGATGTCGTTGAAGGTGAGCCTGTCGAACTTCACAGCATCGGGGTACTTGTTGGGATCCTTGTCGTATACCCCGTCCACCATAGTGGCTTTGAGAACGATATCCGCCTCTATCTCCGCCGCACGCAGAGTTGATGCGGTGTCCGTGGAGAAGAACGGGTTTCCGGTGCCGCAGCCGAATATGACTACACGCCCCTTCTCAAAGTGGCGCATGGCCTTGTTGCGGATGTAGGGCTCTGCCACCTGGGGCATGGAGATAGCTGTCTGCACTCTCACCACAATGCCCATGGATTCCAGCACGTCAGCCACTGCAAGGGCGTTCATGGTAGTGGCGAGCATACCGATGTGGTCTGCCCTTGTCCTGTCCATTGCGCCGGAGGAGCGGCCCCTCCAGAAGTTGCCGCCGCCTACCACAATGCCCATCTGCACTCCTGCCTCGGCGCATTTCTTTATTGCCGCACAGATAGGAGTTATGACACTGTAGTCAAGCCCTGTTTTCTTGTTCCCTGCAAGTGCCTCGCCGCTGAGCTTCAGAAGCACTCGCCTGTATTTTTTGCCTTCTGACATAGTATACCCCCAGAATCGTATAGATTTATCCCTATCATTTTACACTATTTTTCCGCTTTTGTAAAGTAGTTTTTTGAAAAAAAGAAAAACGGGGGAATGAAGGGCATTGTGTGCCCCTTCCCCCGTGTTGTCATTTCAGCATCTGTGCCGCAGTGTCAATGCATTTGTCCGCATCGCTGCTGACGGCGTACATGAAGTAGCCGTCGGTTTCAAGGAGCTGGAGCGCCTCCAGCTTTTTCACCTCGTTGGGATCGTAGTCCTCAAAGTCGTTTATGCGGGAGTCGATGCGGGCGTTCATGGCATCCTCCACCGCATTGATGTCCACTCCCTCCTTGCTGACGATGAATATCTCATCCGCAAAGCCCCCGGAGCCGCATATATACATGGCGAAATCCGCCGCCTGGGACAGGTCACAGTCCAGGTAGCTGCCTATGCGGTCAGCCCCTGCCTCCGCCATGGAGGGGAATTCCACCGCATCCATCACCGCAAGGGCAACAGCCTTGCACACAGAGCCGTCAACAGGCTCTACTGCGGCGGTCTCCGCTGTCGTTTCCTCCGTGGTGTCCTGTGCAGCTGTCTCATCAGCGGATGTCTCATCCGCAGTTGCCTCGGTCGGGGAGGCTGCTTCGGCGGAAAGGCTCTCCGTCACAGCCGCAAGAGCCGTTTCCGATGTGGTCGCAGGGGTGTCTGAGGGGGCACCTTCCCCGCTGCAGCCCCCCAGCAGCAGCACAGCAAATGCCGCCGCAAGGATCCTTGTGTCTTTCATTGTTCTCTACCTTCTCTTATCTTTCTCTTCCTGCATTGCTTTTGCAGGTATTGCCGTTGCAGGCTATCTCATCACATGAGTGAGGATATACTCTTTCATTACCGTGTATGCCGCTTTTTTGAAGTGCATACCGTCAGCCTCCGCCAGCTCCTCCGGGAGGCGGCCGTCACTGCCCTTCAGGGCGGAGTTGAGATCCAGAAAGCCCAGACCTCTGTCCGTGGCAAATTTTAACAGTGCGGAATTGAATTTGTCTATGTCGGAATTGAGCACCGGGGAGACCTCGTCCGTTTCCCTTGCGGCTGTGACCGGGGGCACGGAGATAACGTATATGTTCACGTTCTCCACCCTGATGCTGTCCACAAAGTCCCCGTAGGAGGCGAGCATCTGATCCGGGGTGTACCTGTCAAGCAGGTTCATCCCCAGCAGGATGTACAGGTTCTCCGGGCGCATGAGGTTTATCTTGGCGGCGGCGGTGAATTCGGTGCCGTCCGCCTCCACGATGGATTCGCTGTTTATGGTGACTGCATTCAGCCCCACCTTTGCCGCCATGTTCTCCGGGGGGATGAAGCCGTAGTCGCAAAGCCCCACTATCAGCGAATCCCCGGCGAAAAAGCAGCTGTCGAGATAGCTGTCGTCAAGGGGCTCACATTCGGGCACAGGGTTTGTGACAGCCCTCGGGGGGACAGTCTCCTCCGTGACGGGGGCGGGAGCCTCGGTGTAGATGACCCTTTCCGCAAGGGGATCGTCCGGGGCGGACTGCATATACTTCACAAATGCCACGGCAAAGCTCGCCAGTGCAAACAGCAGCACAAAGGCAAATCTGAATTTAAGGCCGGTCTTTTCCTTTTTCCGTCTTGTTACTGTCATGGCACACCGACCTTTACTGCAATGGATACGCCCTTAAAAAGGCGTAAAACTATTATACAATAGCGGGCGGTAAAAATCAACACCCCAATGAGTTAAAATTCGGTAACAAAATCGCCCTCCCCTGCCGCCCTGCTTTACCACAGCGGCTTTTGCGGCAGGACATCGCCAAAAGAGAAAAAGCCCCGGATTCCGGGGCTTTTTTTGTGTATTATGCGGGTGAGGGCTTAGTCAGCCTTGCGCCTCTTCCTCATGAATATGGCGATTATGCCCGCTGCGGCAATTATGCCTATGATGACGGGGGCTGCAACGGACAGGATCACACCGGTGGGGATAACGCCCTCCTTGGTGTTGGTGAAGTCTACCTGTGCGTCTGCACGGAGGTTGCTGTCAGTGGCTGATACTGAACCAGTCTGGTTGGAAGCGGTGATGGGATCGCCCGTATATTCTCCTGATGTGGTATTCAGTACATCTGTGGTGATTTTGTCAGTGCCTGCGGCTGCGGTGTAGGACACCTTGTAGTCCTCGCCGACCTCTGTGACGGTGTAGCCAATACCTGTGGGCAGACCTGTCACGGTGATGTACTGGTCATGCTGGAGGTAGAAATCCACGCCTGCTTTAAGTTGTGAGCCTGTGAAGACACCTAAAATCTTTGTTGCATCAAGATTTGCATATGTGCCTGTGAGTTCGGTGAACTTGTTTTTGGTATTGATAGTTTCGACAGCATAACTGGTAGCACTGTTTAAAGCTGTAAGATCATTGGAAATATTTGTTTCGGTTGTGTCTTTGGATACATAGAACACAGCATCATTGGGGATTGAAGCAGTATCTGATTTAAGTGTAAACTTAAAGTACTGATCCCTGGAGCCCTGGTTGCCGGTGACGGTCTTTGTTATCTTCAGCTTGTTGGTTTCGTACTTGTTTATGAAGCCGACGGACTTGGGAGCGCTTGCCACCTCTGCACCGTTGGGTGTGACGGAGGTAGTGCCGTCCTCAAGAGTGGTTGCACTGCCGGTTGTGCCTTCGGCTTTCAAGGGTGCAGTTGTCTGAGTGCCTACATACATTACATAGCCTGTAATGGCAAGCTTGGGGTTAATGATGAATTTGTTATCGGCATTCTTTGTGTAATAGGTCGCATCCTCTACGTATACATCAAGGGTGCGGGTAGGCTTACCATCAACAACACCTGTTGTATCATTGGTAACACCTGTGTTTGTGCCGGTCTCGGTGAGGATGTAGCGGTATACGCCCGGTTCGGTGAATACACAGCCGGAAAAGTCAAGCTGTACTTCCTTTTCGGCGTAATAGGTGCTGGTGTCGCCTGCGGAAATCAGCACATTGTCATCGGTGATAGTAGTGATAGGGGAGCCTGCTGTAACACCTGATACATCGCCTTTTGGGTTGTTGGCGGCATAGGTAACAGTTCCGGCGTTACCGGTGGTCTGGGTACCCGTAGCAGTAGTAAATTTGTAGGAGCCGGAATCTTGTTCTACGTCCACTGCCTGCCATTTTATCTTAGTAGGATCAGGCCCTGCCTTGACTGCAAGGTGTGTGGCATCTCCGTCTATGGCAGCTCCCGCAGTGGCTGTTATGGTAAAGGAAGCAGCGGGGATAGAGGAATCGTCCTCTATTTCCAGTATCTTCTTTACCACGGTTGTGGAGTCAGAAGCAGGTTTTGCAGTGACAGCAGTTCCTTTGTTGTCCTCGAATTTTCCCCCTTCTCCTGCTGTAATAGCAATGGTGTTCCAGTTGGTAGTAGTTGTTGTTGTTTCCTCAACGGTGGTAGTAGCGGTATATGCAGGGTTGTTTTCCGCTGCAAAAGCACCCGGCACTGAGGACAGTATTATGCTCAGAGCTGCGGCAGCCGCCACAGCAAGCATTGTCTTTTTCTTTTTCATATTATCATCTCCATGGATAATCCGGAATACAGTTTTACGTATATACAGTATAGCACAATCCACGGGTCGATTCAATTGGCAATTTGATTAATAATTTGTCCAAATAATCGGAGGGATTTACAACATATATATAATATTCGCAATATTCTGTACATATTATTACATAATGGTAACAGCCTTTTTTGCAGATCCTCTTGACAAATGTCCTCACAGGGTGTATAATAATATCTAATCACGATTAGACAAATCACGATTAGAGGTGTGACATGTTTATAGGAAGAGAACAGGAACTGGCGTTCCTTGAGGACAGATACAATTCACCCGGCGGACAGCTTGTGGTGCTGTATGGCCGCAGAAGGATAGGCAAAACCGAGACATTGCGTGAATTCTGCAAAGGCAAGGAACATATTTTCTTCTCGTGCAGGGAATGTACTGATAGGCTGCAGCTGAGAAACTTCTCCGAAAAAATGTTCCGTGAAGGGATACCCGCATCAAGGTTCATAAGTGAGTTTTCCGACTGGGAGCAGGCGCTTTCCAATATCCCCGATCTGCCCTACGGCGGAAAAAAGCTTGTGATAATGGATGAATTCCCATATATGTGCAAGGGCAATGCATCCATCCCGTCGATCCTGCAAAACCTCTGGGATGAAAAACTGAAGGATGAGAATATAATGATAGTTCTCTGCGGCAGTTCCATGAGCTTTATTGAAAAGGAACTGCTTTCGGAGAAGAATCCTCTGTATGGACGTGCCACCGGTATATACAAGATGACGGAAATGGATTTCTATGATGCCATGAAGTTCCTTCCCGGCTTTTCCGACAGAGATAAGGTGATGGCATATTCTGCTCTGGGTGGGATACCGCATTATCTCAAACAATTTGATCCGGAAATATCTTTAAGTGATAACATAAAAAAGAAGATCCTTACGAAGGGCTCCACGCTGTACAGCGAAGTGGAATTTCTCCTCAGACAGGAGCTGCGTGAGACCACCGTGTATAATTCTGTTATCGAGGCTGTGGCACTGGGAAATACGAGGCTGAACGATATACGCACAAAGTCCCTTATCGAAGATACATCAAAGACAAGCGTGTATCTTAAGAACCTTGTGGAGCTGGGTATCATCAAACGGGAGTTCCCGATCGACAGCGGTGTAAAGGAACAGGCAAATGCCAACAGAGGGCTGTACAGCCTTACAGACAGCTTTTTCAGATTCTGGTATTCATTTGTATTTACGAATTATTCGGAACTGGAATCAGGCGATGTGGACGGTGTGTTTGAATATGCTGTGAAGCCGCATCTCCACGAATTCTCATCTCTTGCCTTTGAGGAGATATGCAGGCAATATATGGGCAGACTACAGCGGAAAAGAGAGCTGCCTTTCAGGTATTCTAAGCTCGGCAGATGGTGGGGGAAGACCACAGTACGCAGGAAAGAAAGCATAGAAAAGGCGGAGACCGAGATCGACCTGCTTGCGGTAAATGACAAAGCCGATAAATACATCATCGGTGAATGCAAATTCAAAGGACGTCCCTTTACTTTTGCCGAATACCTTGATACGGAGGCAAAGCTTGAGGAAGTGAAGCAGAAGTCCGAAGTATGGTACTATCTGTTTTCAGAATCCGGATTTGATGATAAACTGACAGCACTTGCAGATGAAAATGACAAAATAAGGCTTATCCCGCTTTGCGATATAGTAAATGGCGGGGAAAGCTGATCCGGATCACTTGATTATGTCTATTGACATTTCTGCTGCTATAAGTTAAAATAGAGGTCAGATGACTTAAAACGCTATCGACAGCATCCGAAAGGAGCATTTATGCACGAGAACGATATACACGCTCCCAGAGCCATACTAATAACCGTTGATACCGGGGAATTCGATGCCGAGGTCTCCCTTGCGGAGCTTGAGGAGCTTGCAAAGACCGCAGGGGCTGAGTGCATCGGCACTATACTGCAGAAGCGCCCCTATCCCGACACTGCCACATATATCGGCAGCGGCAGGCTGGAGGAGCTGGCGGCATACGCCCAGTCAAGCGGGGCGGAGCTGCTCATATTCGATACGGAGCTTACCACAAATCAGGTGAGGAACATCGAGGATGCAACGGATGTACACACCATAGACCGCACCACCCTTATACTTGACATATTCGCCATGCGGGCGGCATCTGCCGAGGGGCGCATACAGGTGGAGCTTGCCCAGCAGAAGTACCGTCTGGCGCACCTTGCGGGGAAGGGGATCGCCCTGTCAAGGCTTGGAGGCGGCATAGGCACGAGAGGCCCCGGTGAATCTAAGCTGGAGACCGACAGGCGCCATATCCGCCGCAGGATAGAGCAGCTTGAGGCTGATCTTGAGGATATCCGCCGCCACCGTGACCTTATCCGTGCCCGCCGCAAAAAGGACAATGTGCAGACCTGCGCCATAGTGGGCTACACCAATGCGGGGAAGTCCACCCTCCTCAACGCCCTGACGGATGCGGGGGTTTTAAGCGAGGACAAGCTGTTTGCCACCCTTGACGTGACCTCACGGGCGATAGAGCTCCCCGACGGCCGCAGCGTGCTGCTGTCCGACACGGTAGGGCTTATCAGGCGGCTGCCCCATGAGCTGGTGGATGCCTTCCACAGCACCCTTGAAGAGGCGGCAAATGCGGACATAATCCTCAATGTCATAGACATTTCATCCCCCACCGCAAGGGAGGAGATGGAGGTCACCGCAAAGCTCCTGTCAGACCTTGGCTGTGATGACATACCCCGCATACATATCCTCAACAAATGCGACAAGGCAGGGGGGGCGGAGAACATCCCCGACAGCAGCGACACCGTGAAGATATGTGCTGTCACGGGGAAGGGCTTTGACAAGCTCCTTGCCGCCATTGCAAAGGCTCTGCCGGAGGATATGACCAGAATGCGCCTGCTCATCCCCTATGACCGTGGGGATCTTATCAGCACCATCACCGACACCGGGAAGATACTCTCCACCGAGTACACCCCGGAGGGCACCCTTATCGAGGCGCTGGTGCACAAGACGGTGAAGTATATGTGCGACGGGTTTGAAGCCCCGGAGGGGGAGACTGCCCCTGTTGTGAGGGAGTGATAATATGCGCTGGCTTTCCGCAGTCATCGCCATAGTGATAATACTGCTGCTGCTCTTCATATTCGGCCTTGATATACACATCATAATGATGATAGTGCTGGGGATATGCGCCCTGCTGGTGCTGTTTCTCATGCTGTTCTTCATATGGGCATTTGTGCGGCTCATGCGCACGGAGAAGACTGTGGCTCAGTTTGCCCGCATTGAGCGCAAGACCTGGGACGGGGCGGATTTTGACCGTGTGTTCTACTATGTGGACGGGGATGAATATATGAACGCATTCCCGGCAGAGGTGGCATTCCGTGAGAACATCTATGTCCCTGACCGTGAAGTGGAGGTGCGGATAAACCGCAAAAAGGGCTATGTCTTTGACCGCAACGCCTCCACCTGCTGTATACTGGGCTTTGCCATCGCCCTGTGCATAATCGTGGCAGGGGCGGGCATAGCGGCGGCTGTTCTGCTCGGCTGAATAAGACCCTCCTCCGTGAGTACGGGGGAGGGTCAGTGTTACTTCTTGATGTATCCCTTGAGGACATGGGGCTCATACCGCCAGGTTATGTTCAGGTGGCCTGTTTTGCGGATCTTGTTCATGCACACCACGAAGTCCAGTGTTATAAGGCTTATGAGTATTATGCCCGCATTCCGTGCTGTGTCCGGGGATATGCGGGAGATGACCTCCATCACCGGGTCAAAGCACTGATCCATGAAAAGGGTGATGATAAGGGCAAAGCCTATGCTTGTAGGCACGGAGGTGTATTTTGTAACGTGCAGGGGGATCCAGGTGTAATTCCACCACACCACCCCGGATATCTTCTCCGTGAGGGTGCCAAGAAGCATTTCCCCAAGGCTCACCAGCAGGCCTGTGGTCACCGCATAGCAGATGAGCACGTAGCTGCGGCTGCCCTCGATGGGGAATATGCACAGAAAGCGCATATCATGGGGCGTTCCGATGACATAGTACATCCCCACCACCGCCAGGCCGTATCCCAGCAGGAAGGGTGTGTTCATGTTGCGGTTGTCGATATAGCCCTTTGTGGCACACAGCCACACCTCCTCCAGACAGAAGCCCATAAAGGATATAAGGGCTGTCATGATGAATATCTGGTAGATATTGTACATAAGATCACCTTCTAAAAGGTCATAGGGTGCATAAAGGGGGAAAGACATTCTTTCCCCCTTGCGTGTTACTTCTTCTTGCCAAGCTCTTCTTCTGCGTCGTGCTGAGTCAGGTTGTCGGAGACTGCCCACAGCTTCACCCTTATCTTGCTGCGGTCGCCGCCGGTTTCGATGACAACGCACTCGTTCTCATCGTCCTTTCTCAGTACAAAGCCGATGATGCCGCCGATGGTGACTATCTCATCACCCACCTGTATGTTGTCCCTCATCTGCTTCTGTGCCTTTTCCTTCTTGCGCTGGGGCAGGAACATGATAAGGTACATGGCGATGACCACCACGATCATAAGTACGAAGGAGCCGATGCTGTAGCCTGTCATTGCAGTGGGGTCCTGTGCATTTGCTGCTGCTGTGAATAATGTTATCATTGGTATCCTCTCTCTTGTGTTAGTTTTGGGTCTCTGTTTGGTTCTCTGTGCGGTGTTCTGCAAGGTATGCACGGAAGAACTCCACCGCATGGTCAAAATTCTCCTGCATTTTCTCTTCGCTCATGCCGAAGGTCTTCTGGGGCTTTCTGAAGGATATTATGAGATCCTTTGTGTCCATGCCCTCATATCCCATGAGGGCGGCAAGATCCGTTCCTCCGAAGGCATAGCCCAGCTCGGAAGCGTTCTCATCCCCGGGGAACAGCTCCCTTGCATCCGCAAATACGCCTTCCGTAAGCCCTAATTTCTCATAGATCTCTTTGGTGCCTATGATGATGATGGTGTTCCCGGACTGGAATTCCCCCAGCAGCTTTGTGGAGTCGCTCTGTGCCAGGTACTGATCCGCCGGGGAATCGCCGTGCTCTGCGGGGACATAGTACAGCTTTGCGATGTGCTTTCTGTCCTTGTTGTAATCGGGGACATAGGGGCTCCAGCCGTCGGTCAGCTCATTGGCATAGTACATCATCTGATCGTCCTGCGCGATGAACAGTGCCGAAACATCGGGGCGCTCGGCTTTCATGTAGTCAGCCGCCAGGAATATAAGGAATGCCGCTGCCACAGCCCCCGCAATAAGGTATGCCTTGTTGTGGTAGAAGAAGTTCCCCGCCTTTTCCCAAAAGGTGTATTCCTTTGGGGGAGGGGTCTCCTCCTTTGGCAGCTCCTCCTCATCTATGATGCCCTGTTTGAGCTTCATAAGCTCCAGCCGCTGCTGCCTCAGCTTGTTTTCATAGCTGCGGCGCTTCTCCTCATCGGCTCTTGCCTGTTCAAGGCTTTCAAGGCTCTCCCTGTGGAGCTCCTCGGAGAGCTGCTCCTTTTTCTCATCGCCAATGCTGTCAAGCAGGCTTTTTTTCATGTGTGAACTTCCCGCCTTACTTGATGTAGATGCGCTTTATCTTCTGCTCTTCCCTGGGGCGGTCGTTGTAGTCCGTGGGGACTGCGGCTATGCCGTCAACCACATCCATTCCGCTGACTACCTTGCCGAAGGCGGCATACTTGCCGTCAAGATAGGGGGCATCGGCGTGCATGATGAAGAACTGGGAGCCTGCACTGTCGGGATCCATAGCCCTTGCCATGGAGATAACGCCCCTTGTGTGCTTTATGGGGTTTGCTACGCCGTTATCCGCAAACTCGCCCTTGATGTGCCAGCCGGGGCCGCCCATGCCTGTGCCGTCGGGGCAGCCCCCCTGTATCATAAAGCCGCTTATGACACGGTGGAAGATGAGCCCGTCGTAGAAGTGGGCGTTCACCAGCTTTTCAAAGTTCTCCACGGTGATGGGAGCTGCGGTGCTGTCAAGCTCCAGCTCGATGATACCGCCGTTTTCCATTTCTATTACTACCATAATATCCTCCTGATCGGCAGAAAGCGTGAAGCCCTCTGCTGTATTGATTGGCTTAAACGAAGTATGATGCATAGCGGCTGTCGGAATGTGTGGATTTCTCCGCATACATCATGTTGTCCGCATTGCGGATAAGGGCATCCATGTCCGGGGCAGGGGATGCCTTTGCGCAGGAATAGCCCGTGCTTATGCCCACCTTGTAGGGCTTGCCGGAGGTTTCGTTGAATCTGTTTATCTCCGCCTTCACACGTTCCGTAAGGGAGAGGGCGTGTACCCCCGGATCCTCGTCGGTGATGCAGGCAACGGTGAATTCATCTCCGCCGAAGCGGGCGCAGATGGTTCTGTCGTTCTCCAGCGTGCGCAGAGCCGCCACGACCGCATTGATGGCAATATCCCCCTCCGCATGGCCGTAGCTGTCGTTGATGGTCTTCAAGCCGTCCATATCAATGGACACAAGGAGCATGAAGTCGTCGGGCTCTGCCTTTTTGCATATCTCCCCCACCAGCTCGTAGAAGCCGTGGCGGTTGAGGAGCCCTGTGTGATCCCTTATGTAAAGGGATCTCAGCTTGCGTATCACCTTTTTCATTATGGCACGGCTGTTTGCCACATCAAGGGAGTGGTTGAGATTTGTCACATACTTGCCGAAGTTGCGCAGATCCATGTTCCCGCCGGTGCCGTCAATGCCTGTGGACAGGGCGGACACGCCGTATCCTATGTACCTCTGCTGTATGTTCAGCTCCCAGAAGATGAAGGTGCTGTATTCCTCAAGTGCCTTCTCGAAGGAGAAGAGTTTTGCCGCATAGTAGGGGGGAGTGACATTCCCGTCAAGGCTCTCGCTCATTATGAGCTTCTTTTCCGAGTCAAGGTCGTCGTTTTCAAGGTAAAGGCCGTAGTCGTCGTTTGCCTTCATGTATGTGTTTTCAAGGCACAGGGCATAGTACTTGTAGCCGAAGTGCATGGCATACTTTATTATGCACCCTGCGGTATCCACAAGGCTGTCGGAGTTGCTCACCCCGTTGTCCATAGTGGCCATAAAGCTGTCAACACTCTTGCTGCGGTTCATTATTTCAAAAAGATGTGTCACCTGGTCGGAAAGACCCGAAAAATCTGAGCCCATGCAGCCGCAGGACTGCCCCAGCACCGGCTTGTGCTCTATAAGCTCCATTTCCTCCGTGGGACGCCCGTGGACGGCATCGTCTATGGTGCGCACACATACAGCCGCCGCTGCCCCCACGTCCTGAATGGCTGTGGTGAGCCTGGGGGTGTGGAACCTCTCCTCATATATGCCGTCAAAGCCTGTGACGATGACATCATCGGGTACCTTGTACCCGTAGGAGCGCAGCTTGTCGCACACGGTCATTGCCATGGTGTCGTTGCAGCAGATGAAGGCATCCGGCAGCGGCTTGCCGCTGGTGAGAAACTCATCCATAGCCCGTTCCGTAGGTGCCACCCAGAAATCTCCGTAGAGTATGCGGTCATCCTCCAGCTCCAGTCCGTGCATCGCCATTACACGGCGGCAGCACTCTATGCGCTCGTCGGAAAACTCGTTGCCGCGCATACCCGCCACAAGGTTGATGACCTTGCAGCCGTGGACGGTGATGACGTGATCGACAATATGTTCAAATGCGTCCCTGTAGTTGAACACCACGTTGAAGCAGTTGTCCTCATACCGGTCAACGCTGACGGCGAATATGTCCCGGCTGTGAGCCTCGTCAATGAGCTTTCTGATAAGCACCTCGTCCTTCAGGGTCTCGCTCATGATAACAAGCCCTGCAAGGCGGTCGTAGTCTATGGTGTCGAACAGTCTGCACTGGTTAAGGGGGATGTTGTTTTCGTAGTATATGTCGTCCGAGGCGATGTACACGAAGACCTTGTACCCCAGCTCATATGCCCTGTCGGAGATCTCACGGATAAAGTCCCTTGTAAGCTCCCCGTCTATGTGGGCTGCACATACACCTATCACATTTTTCATCACTTCACCGCCCTTTGTTCAGCTAATGACATTATTCCATTTCATTTTAGCAGATTTTGAGGGGCTTGTCAAGTGTAATTGTTCTGCTTGTCACGGTATTTGAATGAGTAAACAAATTGTAAACAGTGTGTAATTGCATAATAGGTCAACACATGGTACAATAGAGAAAAGGAGATGTTGT
>OCTW013389157.1_pt1 | contig 25362 bp, 30 predicted proteins | sample 1539671 | NCBI WGS metagenome assembly OCTW01 (sample SAMN02144230, study PRJEB22623) | gut metagenome | biome: sheep rumen | host: Ovis aries | place: New Zealand | reverse complement strand
ACTGGAGAGATGGTAGAGTGGTCGATTACAGTAGTCTTGAAAACTACCGTACCGAGAGGTACCGGGGGTTCGAATCCCTCTCTCTCCGCTGATAAATCCGCGTAACAAATTGATTATCAATAAGTTACGCGGATTTTCTTATTCTCCGTTACCCAAAATCAGACCCAAATCTCATCCAAAACTCGGAGAATTCTGAAAATAGCAATTCCTAAACTATCCAAGGAGATGTTAAAGTATATATCTGAAAAACAGCCATATAGTGTCCAACGAATACGCTATATGGCTGTTGTTTTGATAGGAGTGACTTATGCAGCTTCGAGACTTAGTTCGTTGAGTATCTCCGGTTCTTCCTCCAGCAGTCTCATTAGTAGTGTCTTGTTGAATCGCCACCTGTTACCAGCGCGATAGGCTATGCCGCGCTCTTGGAGTATTCCAGAATTCATAATACTTTGGGCCTTGGTGGTTCCACAGCTAAGGAACTCGGCGAGACCACTGATGCCCTTGATGAGTTCACGTGGCTCATCTTTTATCGGTGTCGGTTTACTTTCTTCTGCTTCAATTTCTTCTAAGAGCATTTCCAACAACTTTTTCTGTGTGCATGCATTTTCGAACATTGTGGCGAGAAGTTCCTTCATCACATCTTTCTTATTTATAATCCTTTTCGTTTTCATCGAAGTACAATTATTGATTTAAGATTGTACTTTGATTTAGACTAATATTCTCCTTATACGGATTATTTTATAAGTTTTTTTTATTTTCTCTGAGTCGCTCTTCAATTTTTATGATTATATCAGTTTTCTTATCTCCGAACATTTTGTTCATAAGCTCAAGAATTCCATCTTAAGAATTGCAAACCATAGTAATTACCCTTCTTGGTCCTTTGGTAGAAATGTGGTAAGAGGGTGTTTCGCATGGAAACACCCTCTAGGTCTTATTCCTCCCCCAGTATAACATATTTTCTAAAGGAAGAATCAGAGATATGCCCAGATGCCTGTTTGACAAATTCAACGTTGACATTTCGCTTTATAGCGTTTGTTACAAATGATCTTCTTGCAGTATGGGATGAGATAAGCTCATACTTTTTATAAGTCTTTGTAACCACCTTTTTACGTTTGTCTACATACTCGAACTTTATCTCTTCATCAAATCCGATATATTTGCATAATAAATGTAAGTAATTGTTATAATTTGACAAATGACCAGTAAAGGGAGCCTGAAAATCATAATTCTCTAAAATCTTTCTTAGTGGTCTAGGATATTCTCCATAAAGCTTATGGAAAGACAAAAATGCTTGGTTCGAAGTCTTCTTTTGTATTGATTTAAAACTATCTTTAGCTGCACCCTGAAAGTTTTTTTCTGTTAATCTAATCATGTCTGAATAGCGTTGTCCAAGAAAACACGAGAGGACAAAATGATCTCTAACTTTAGTCAAAGTGGCTTTGTGTTGTTTGCGTACAGGAATTGTGTTAATATCGAACCATGCTATACGACTTATTTCATCTTCCGTCAATGTGATTTTGGGCTTAGAATCACAAGGTCTAATTTTGTAATTATCAATGTCACTAGAAAGTTGAGCACCATGTAAAGCCGCCCACTTCATTACATATTTAAGAGAACCGATTAGACTACCTATGGTATTTGGAGATAAACCTTTTTCAAGCAGATAGAGTTCTAGCTCCTCAAAAAAATCTTCTCCAATTACTGGCGGTCGCAGGACTATATCATAATCCTTTTGAATAGTAATAAGGTGATGGATAAGTAGTTGATATTTTTGTCGTTTAGATTTGTTATCTTTGTCAACTTTATTATTTAGAAATTCATTAATACATTCCAACACGCTCATGCTAGAACAATCAACCTTCTTTAAAAAACTATCTGGATCAGCAAATCTTTTGAAGCCCGCTAGTTTCATTTTATATTGTATCATATCTGGCTTCATGTTGATTTGTTGTTTGCATTCTTTAGGCAAATTATTCTCAGTCTTGACTTCTTTAATAGGACACGTCATCGGAATTATTGTTGTGATGACGTTTGTATTTTTTGAAGTATCCCTAGATTTATACTCAAGTATTGATACTTCTGACATTTTTTTTAATTGCATAATTTATTATATATTTGTTAAAAGATAAAGAAATACATCTCGAAAGAATTATTGTTTCCGATTAATCCGCGCTTCAGGCGGTACCAATAAATTCTCAAACATATAATAGAGTACGTTTACAACGATAGCGTTACCAGCTCTTTGGTACAGACATCGATTACTTAGGCATATCCTTTTCCCATCTACAGTCATTAATTCATTGATTTCTCTTCTACTGTATCCATTTTTACCTAATTCTTCATAGGGTGAGAGCATCCTTTTTACATATATATCATCAACTCCCATGAACTTTAACACTTCTCTAGGGGTAAGTTGTCTAGCGCGAACATATTCGTTACTAGATAGATTGCCCAGCCGCATTGCAATTACAGCTTTGTTACGATTAACTACATCTTTCTTTAGTTTCATATCATTTGTTTTTAGTCCATATTTCGATTACTCCAGGGCAAGGATGTTCCCCTGTTGAAAACATTGCCCTAGGCGAACCATGTGTTCCTTGGGCAGTCAAGGTAGGAATGACATTCCCTTTGCATAAGGGCGTAACATATTGTTCTACCATCTTGCCCTTACTTCCTTCATCAGGAACGTTACATATTTTATTATTGTTTATACTAATGGTTTCTCCTTTTGAAGAATTAAGAAGTTTCATTAATACGACACATTTGGCTTGTGAAAGATAATATTTCTCATCAACTACTTTCTCTAAGAAATTATTCATAGATATTGATTCGCATGCTCCTGTTGGAAACTCATATAAAGGATTGGGGGATTCCTTGTCAGCCATAATAGATATCATATATGTGCGTTCTCGATGCTGAGGTACCCCGAACGATGCCGCATCAAGTACTTGAGAATAGTTAATGTATCCATACTTACTAATTCGCTGCTGCCACTTGAGAAAAGTCCCTTCATTATTTGTATCCATGAGGGGTTTCACGTTTTCTAAGATAACGTACTTAGGTTTTTTTATTGCTATCGCTTTTTCACATTCCCACAATAGAGCCGAACGTGTACCAGAACCTTCTTCTCCCCCCATGCGCTTGCCGGAATAACTTAGATCTTGACATGGATATGTCATCGAGAAGATGTCAAAATCTTCGACTTTTTCCCACTTTATTCTACTTATGTCGCCATAGTTTAAATCACAGTATTCGGGGAAGTTTACATTGTGACATACAATTGCATCAGGATCAATATCGCACCATCCGACTAATTTCACTTTAAGCAAACTATAATCTAAGCTTAATCTAGTTAGTGCCATTAAGACACTATCATACCCGCTGAATGCAGAAAACAATTTCAACGTCATATTAGTATTCATAACTTCTTTGATAATTCAGATATAGGGCGTGTTAATTGCCCTATATCTGAATTGATTCTTAATTATAAGCCAAGTCCTCAAGTGAGTCTATGTCTACGAGAGAAGAGATTTGCTCTCGAGTCCTACTGGAAATGGCTGCGTTGGTGACAAGCTTCGTAACAGTCAACACAAGTTCTTGTTTGAATTTGTCTCGTGAACCGTTAGTGTAACAAACATTCTCTTCTTTGCCAGTTTTGCTTACGAAATTTATAGAGTTGTCGGTTTCTCCACAGGTAATTATACCATTAGTAAATTCTGATATTTCAGCTGTAAGAGTTAAATTTTTGTCCGCTAGGTATGCTTTGACATCTTCGTTCTTGTCAGTGTGAACCATCACCATACGGACTAATGAACTAACAAATTTCTGAGCATCCATGTTGCAGGTTGCATCAGAAAAATGCTTGTTTACATTAACGGCATTAGAATCTTGTTCCAGACATTCATCCAGTTTTGCTAACAATTCATTTCCTTGATGATAAACTTTCAGGATCCTTTCATCAAGTCTTTCATAAGTGACCTTTCCCGGATCTCTCGGTTTGGCAATTTTTTTGAATAGAGTCCAGCCGTTAATGTCTACTTTGCTGTCGTTATGCTTCTTTATAACGATAACATCTGATACTTTTTTCATCTTTTTATTGAACTCGTCCTGTTCTAAGTTTTTGAACTCGATTGCCTTCTTTTTTAAATTTTGAGCAACCCTTTTTACTTCCTTTTCAGACGTTTTCAAAAACGCCAATTCAATTTTGTTAAATTCTTTATCCATAATGAATGAATTTGAGTTAAAAAATACATTTTTGAATATATGCGTATCTCCTTTTTTGTCAAGTTTTGCGTTATAGAAAAGTTTTCCTTTTTCATCTAATAGTCGGATAGATCCTACCGCCTTCCTATGCGTGTTAATATCAGAGTAATCTTTTGTTAAACTCTCTATTGCGGATTGTGCATTAGCATAATACCTACTCTTTATAAAGTTCCCGATGCGTAGAACTCCGAAAGTGTTCATTGCAGGTTCTTTTCTCATATAATTAATATGTAAAGTGTCCTTCAAAAACCCTCTTTAACCTTTTATCTATAAAAATGCAATTCTTTTCGTATTTTTCAAATTGTTCAGGATGTTGTTGCTTCCATAACTTTTTTATTTCAATACCGTTAAAGTGGGGGGGCTTCTCATATATAACAGAATTTACTTCTTCACAGAATATGTCATAGTTCGTTTTCCAGTGTCTGATATATGAGTTATAAATGGCTACTGCCGCCTCTGTTCCTTCTATCTTATAAAATACGTTGACTATTTTCCCATTTTCTAAACATTCAATGGCATACATAGCTCTACGTCTTGCAATCTGACGACACTTCTTTTTACTTATACCATACTTTTTCAGGTAAATGAAAAGTTCATTAGCCCATACATTAATATCGTTGCAGATGGCTTTAATGCAGATGTTTGTGAGTTGGTCACTTTTGTTACTTACTGTTGTCATAATTGTTCTATTATTAATATTTTCTCTTATTAATCATTCTCAATGTCTTAGGTTGAACAGCGTCCTCTGTATTTTGTTCGACGGCTTGGAACGTCCGACGGCTCATTACGCTACTCCTCTGAGAGACCTTCCGATTTTTTATCTGCCTTAAGCACTATTGCTGTTTGCAGTATCGGTGGTTTCTCTTCTATCATGGCCTACCATGTTCGTCTGATGTAAATAAGTCAAAGAACATCTTTGCCCCTCCGCCACCCAGGGACGATTGCCGCGATGTTTTGATGGTGCAAAGTAACGAAGAATGTTTGAACTAATCTATAGCTCATAAATGTACCATAAAAGAACCATTTTTAGGTTTAGTGCTCCTTTTGCTCATGTATTCAATAATTTTTCAGAGACCACATGACAAGTTTGATAGCGCAAAGAATGTATAGCACATTAATGCGCCATAAAGGTTGTACAGGTAAGAACTATGTACTTTTATCCTTCGAAAGATACTCGAAGGGGAAGAATAAATAAACGGAGATGCTATTAACACCTCCGTTAAACGGTAAATCAAAAGAGAAAGTTATTATCTGTATTCTTCGCACATCTCATCTATGAGTCTCCTCCATAATTGGGTCTTTCCCGATGCAAATACTTGATGTAAAGAATAGGCCATTTTCTTCACATGAAAAAGATCTTCTAGTTGTTTATAAGGTATGTTGTCACCTTCATTTCCACTAGCACTATGCTTATAGCCATATATTTTTCCACACAAGTATGCAAGTTGAGATTTACTAGGTCTTGGCTCAAATCCTTTCCATGTAATTCCCCCGTCAGAAGTAGAAACAATCCATCCTTTTTTATAAGCTTTTAAGAAAGCAGCTCGTGCTTTTTCTGTGTTAAGAATTTCTGGAAGATTAATACCGTCTGGCGTAATAATTTGATCTGGTTCTTCATGGACGATTTGGGAAGATACCGCATTGGGAGAATTAACTATTATTTTAACATCGATGCTTATTCCTAACTTTTCTTTCAGATCTGCGAAGTTAATGTTATAAAGTGCCAAAAATGCGTTTAATGCTTCTGCAATTTTATCGAGAGGATTAGTCAAAGCACCCAACTGAGACATTATCATGTCAGAAGGAGTATGTGTAACTGAAGTTGGCTGCGTTGTGGTCATCATACAAAGCAACCTGTTTGAAACTTGTTGTTCTCTTCCGATTTGTCTTTTATAATCCGTGGTGTTATTATATCTCGATAAAAAATGTTTTACTTTATGACTCTCTTTTAATATTGCTAAAGCATCTAAACCTCTATTATCTCGTATTAATCCATCAATATGCTCTTGAATCTCTATAGGGTCAATAGGAGTCAAAATACGGTTTAATAAACTACGTGAATAATCCTGGAATATTTTTTCGATGTATTCTTCTTTTGCTTGTTGGGTCGTCAATCTGTTTAAATCGTCACCAATAGTTTTGACAATTGTTTCTGAATGGAATTGTTCTTGAAACACTTTACCCTTTGCTTCAATCACCAAAGGTAAAGTCTCTTTATAAAACTTCTTCCAATATTCATTTAGGTTTTGGCTCCATTTATTCTCAAGTGGAGAATAAATGGTTCTGTTTTTGTATTCTTGGATTACTCTGGGAACATCATAATAATCATTTAACTCTAGGCCTTCATAATCATGCCTATCGGTTATGCCATATTGAAGTCGAAGTTTGTCTACTAGTTGTTTTTGACCAGGGAAATCAACCCTCTTGATGATTTCTTCATTTGTTAGTTCTCGTTTGCAAAACTCCAATAATATGTATCGGACAACATCATGTGAAAAAGGTCTGAAATAAAGTGAATGCTTCCGCATAAGCCATAACAAACAAGCATCAGCTAAGCTGAAGGGGCCATAGTACTCCATGAATTTCTTTATTTCATTATTGTCCATTGTTCTCAATATTAGTAGATGAATACGAATAGATGGTACGACACATTATCTTACTTTGCTGCAAAATTAGGAAATTTTAGGCAATTATCCCCCAAAAAACAACCGAATTTATTTTTTTTAGAAAAAAATGTGATTATTATCTGTTATTTTTTCATTAAATGCGTAAACTATTTCTGAATCTGGAAGTATATATTATAAATACATTTTTTTTCAAAATGGACACTACAATTACATTTAAAGATGAATCATTTAGATTCAGAATCAGCATCTCGGACAGATGCTATGACCACAAGCCAACATCGGAAGACTACAAAGCGATGACCTTCCATGTTGAGGAACTCAATTCAGATGACCTGCTTGACAGAATCACGTCTGGCTACTCTATTTGTCATATCTTCCAGGACAACCGGAGGATAAAGAAAAACTTTATGTACACAAATGCCATATTCATAGATGTGGACGACCATCTTCAGTCAATGGATGCATTTGTAGATGGATGTGAATTAAAACCGACCATTGCTTATACTACTATTTCAGACGGCAAGAACGGATTACACAGGTTTAGGCTAATCTACTTGTTGGACGAACAGATAGTATCTATTGAACAATACAAGTATTTGTACGACATCTTCATCAAGAAGATTAGCTTGGTGGAGACAAAAGACAACTGCGGGTCAATTGCCACACAACTGATGAATGGTAATTCAAGTAATCAAATTCGAGTATTCACTTCGTATTTGATATACCATACACATTCCTTTTTACAAAAAGTATCTTTAGAATTATACAACATCCCCCCCATACAACACAATTCCAATGGTACATTTTGTAAAACAGGCTCCAACTCCTTAGAAGTAGATTCTGTCATAAAACTACTGAATACGAGTTCTATCGCCTTTCTGACAGAATTCAGCGATACAGTACTTGTTTTCCAGACACAGTTGGAGTATAATGAACAGGGATATGCACTCTTTCCGAATAAGTATTTCCGATTAAACGTTCGTTATGACTGGTCTTCCAGCAAACCACATATTATGAAATACAGAGATGGTGAAGGAAGGAGAAAAAGGCTTTATGTAGATGCATTAATTATAAAGGCCATACGGCCAGATATAACATTTATCGAATTGCTATATAACCTTGTTTTTCGGAGACAATACTACTACGACAACTCCGATGGTGTGCTGGAAAATAGATTACTCATTGAAGATACGAATGCTGTAATAGCCATGTCATCTGAAGACATTGATGCGAGAATTAGCAATAGCCGACATGGAATGTTTTCAACAGACCCTGTATGGTGTGCCCTCCATAATGTCACTAGAAGGAAACATTCACGTACAGTTGCTAAAATGATAAATTACGAGAAAATTGGAGAATGGTATGATGTTGGAATCTCTGTACTTGAGAATTTAAAATATGCAGATGATAATGGAATTAAAGTTAGCAAAATGACATTGATACGTTTCTGCAAAGAAAATGGGATTAGTACTAATCCTAAACAAAGGCCAATAGAAGAATGGTACAATGAAAGGCAATCTGTGAAACAAAATCTGGAGTGGGCTAAAGGAGAAGGCATTAAAGTCTCTCAGACATAGCTCTACAATTATTGCAGAGAACATGATATTAATACTAAGGGGAAATCTGATAACGACTGAGTAATATGGATACTTGTTTGGCTGTAAAGCGTCCTCCTCTACTCGCTTGGAAGCCCTCTTCATTAAGGATTCTGGCCATTTCTGATAGGTTTGATGTTCTGTTAACCAAACCTCTCAGAATGGCTACGGCTCTTTTATTATTAGGATTGCTTAGAGCTTTGGCTTGGTTAGTATTTCGACTGTTAGAAATGGCCTTGTCCAGATTCCGTATAAGATTCTCTGGTTTGCCTAGTTTACAGCCTTGTTCTTTCTTAACTTGCAGAGCAGCTTTAGTCCTTTGTCGGATTAGACCGGCTTCGTATTCTGAAATGGCTGATATGATTGTCAGAACAAGTCGATTCGCTTTTGGGAAATCACAGAATACGATCTCGATGTCAGAGTCTAACAGTTGAGAAGTGAATGCTACATTTCTGGACAGTCGGTCCATCTTGGCAACAATCAGCGTCGCTTTTTCTTTTTTGCATAGTTCTAGCGCTTCATGGAGTTTGGGGCGGTCGGACTTCCGACCACTTTCCACTTCAATAAATTCTGCGATAGGAGAATTTCCGTTTAGGTACTTCCGTATAATTTCTTGTTGAGCCTGAAGTCCTAATCCAGAGGATCCTTGACGCTGAGTGCTGACTCTTAAATATGCAACATATCTTGATTCTTCCATTCTTGAAATATATTAAACGAACATTTAGTTTGTTTCAAACTTGATGCAAAGATAGGGAAATTCGTTAATAATCATTAGGAATTAAGGATATGTTAGGCAGATTTAGGTTGACTTAGGAATGGATAGTATACGCCTACACTTCTATCATATTATTCTGCTTGTAGTACTTCTCCCACCAGGATGCTCTCTGAATGTAGTGTACAGTTCCATAGTTAAAGCCATCAAGTTTCAACGGGAGTTGTTTCCCTTGATTAATTAACTTCGCTCTAAGTCGGTCTCCATTCTCGACTCCAGTCAAACTTACATCATACCAATAGAGTGCCTTCCGTAGATTTTTCTCGCATCCCCATCCATTTTCGAAGCACTGGCCAAGTGCGTTACCTGCATTGCAAGTCTCAAGTAGCGAAGCTTCTCTAATCCATTTGTATGCTTCATCAAAGTTCACATCAAGACCTTGCACACCATCGCGATAGCAAATACCCAGCGAGAAGGCACAATTGCCCATATCATCATCAGCACCATCCTGATAATACTTTATGGCTTTTTTTATGTCGGGTGCAAAACCTCCAAGCCCTTGTTCAAAGATTGCTCCTAAGAATTCATATGCCATGGCGTATCCGTAGAGTGCTGACCTTTCAAAGAATTTGATGGCTTTGTGTCGCTTTCCCAGATACCAAAGCTTAGTAGCTTTTTTGTAATTGTCTTCAGCTATTCGGAAATCCTGCAATAGTCTAGGTTCGTCAAGTTCATCTGGATGGTTACTGCTCAATCGGTAGTTGGCTAAAGTGCGAATGTCAAGAAGTTTGTTCTTGAGTTCCTGATGCTGAGGATAATTCATATTTAACTTAGCTAGCAACTTTATCATATCTAAAGCTTGATATGAATCATACCCAAGCAGATGCTCCCCTAGTAGTCCGAGGATGAGTTCCAGTCATCAGGGTCGTCTGACATCCAACATACTAGTTCTCCATTTTTATCCACTACTTCCATTTTGTGCGCATTGGTAACACTTTATTAATATGGAGTATCGCCTAAGAGCATGTTTCGTTGCTCAAGACCCTCGTCATTATGTACGCGTATCCAACCGTCTGAAACTACATCTACCGGATACGTCAACAGACTCAACTTCGTTTTAGAAGTCACCGATTTGCCGTTAGTTGCATTGAAAATGTTACCGCACTTGTCGCATTGTACATCCCATAGAGTGTACTTATGAACAAGTGAAGTGATGCCCTTGGAAGCACAGACAGTACACAGCAAATCCAAACAATAGAACTGTGGTTCGTCCCATTCATTCGTGAACGGGCTGCGGAATATATAAAGACCACCATAGCCAACTTTCTGGTTAGGATGGTTGCTCTTCTTTACTACGCACCACCCACCATCTTCACAAGCGAGGGTAAATGTACGCCCAACATCATGTTCCTCCTTATTGATGGTATGGATATTACATCTAAAATCTACCGGGATTTCTTTGATAGCTTTGATTGGGAGAATAGCCAACGTTAATACTACTATGGTATAGAATCGTTTCATATTGTTTTTTATAAGGTGGTTTGACTTTATAATCTCTTACGTGTATACGAACATCTATTTTTCTTAGATTTCTGTTAAAGATGAAATCAAAGATGTCATTTTTAATAGGAGGGAAACCCTTAGAAAGCTTTATCTATCACACTTTTGAGATGATTTTAAAATATCATATCAGAGCTGTTTTTAATTTATCAGATTACTCAGGCTTGTTCCACCTATATTTCTTATCCGCTCAATCATTCGAGGACGACTTCTTGAGATTAAATCTTCCACTTCATTAAGCGTCATCTTTCGGAGGTCCACATCATCTGGACTTACAGTCAACAGCTTCAACCGCTTATTCAGTTCTTCTACTGTGTATCTACTTTTTCCTCTCATAGTTAATCTCTTTTGAAACTCATTACTTTTATTTTACTTAACTTGGGGTACTTTTTCTTAAGGACTTCGACTACATCATCGTAATCAAAGCTTGGAACCACCAGTTCTGCTTCGAAATCTACGAAAGGCCCTAACTGGTACTTGCTGTCGTAGAAAGAGTATTTTACGTTTTTTACAGTCATGTCAGAAACCAATTTTGTGAGTACTTCTGATTATTTTTTCACTCTCGCAGTAGTCTGTGATTAACTTCATGCGATTGTCGCATTCACCATGAAGAATGCTATTAATAGTATATCTTCTTGAAACATTCTCTATCTGACCACCGCTGAGTTCATACTTATTCGCAAGCATTGTGTATTCGTTATCAGTCAAATCAGGGATCATCGTCTCGAATATTTTCTTCCTCACGCCAGTACCTGGCTGATTGAACCTGATTTTGACAAGGAACCTACGCTCAAAAGCTTTATCCATATTCTTCTCCAGATTAGTAGTCGCTATCATAATACCTTCAAGAGTTTCCATCTCCTGAAGTATAATTGAGAGAAGAGAATTTTCAAGCTTGTCAACAGCTGCTTCAGCACCTTCTCGGCGTGTTCCAATGATAGAATCAGCTTCGTTGAAGAGAAGTATTGGTGTTACCTTGCAATCCTTCACTTTCTGTCGGTATTGAGCAAAGAGAACTTTGATATTCTTTTCGCTTTGGCCTACCCACATACTTTTTAACTTTGCTACGTCAACTTGTACTACATCTCTGCCGGTACGTCGAGCTAACTGAAGTACAGTCTCTGTCTTGCCCGTACCAGGACGACCGAAGAACAAGAAAGTTAGACCGCTTCTGAGTCCAGAATCAATTAGTCTTTTCTGAACGATTTTGTAATTCTTATCTTCGAGAATATCGTATAGTTCATTGATTTTACTTTCAACTTCATCGTCGTAGTACAGCTTCTTGAGGGCTATTTCTTCTGCTCTGATTCTAGGTCTTCTTGCGTCTGTGTTTAGTATAATCTCTGAGCCAAAAAAGATAGCTTCTTTGGCTTCATTTGACAGTCTGAAGGACTCACGATTTGCAAAACCTCCGGAGAATCCATATTCGATGATTCCTAGTGATTGTAATGGAAGCTCACCATTACGCAAATCAAATTTTATTTCACGAAATCGTCGCTTATCATCAAATAACTTTTCTATATCACGAAGTTCGACAGAATCATTATCTTCGTTGACAAGCATGTGAATGAAGTAAAGCAGTATAGTCTCCATTTCCATGTCAAGTGTGTACTCCTTGACACACTGAACCATGCTGAGTTGAGGATTCTTATCTAGAAGGTCGCTCACTTTGTTAAAAGTCATTTCTGAAGGTATACTTTTGAATACGACCTCTACTTCAGCTAAAAACTCGTTAAAAGTTAGGTTAGAGATGTCTCTTGGCTGGTAGCATTCATTCTTTTTGAATGCCTCTACTGCGGCGGCTGAAATTCTATAGTACTTCGCATCGTTAAAATCACGAGAGCGTACAATGAATTGTCTTTTTTCTAATTCATCGATGTCTGACACATAGCACAACAGACTAATTGTCCTACACTTTAGATATTTGGCGAAGCTACCAATATGTACGGCAGTATATTCAGAATTCTCAAGAAACATTGCAAGCATCACGCATTGACGTTCTGTGATATTCAGTTTTTGTGAAATATACTTGATGTACTTCGCAGCTTTCTTGTAGAATTCCTTACTCAAAGCAGAATTTTCTGCGAGTATTACAATCTGTTCAAATGCCGTGAACAGATTCATGTTGTTCTTTCTTGTTTCACCTTCCATATCCATTGCTTTATTTTAGTTGCTGCAAATGTACTAACAAATTAATGGATATAGATATTATTTGTTGCCAATGGTATGAAGTCTTCCGTTCTTGTTATGAACTAAGTCTCAGTCTCAGCAACTTCCTTCAGTTTCTGCCATACCTTTACCATAGCATAAGTATCAAGTTCACAATACTTCAGTAATGACTGTCTGGCTGCAACTTGTTCTTCTGTACTCATGTCTTTGATTTTGGGAAAGACACTCATAGCTTCGCTCCCATTATGTACACTGCCAGCCAAGTTATGATAGTCCAGTTCTGGGTCATTCGGGAATAGAGCTGGAAGAACACTCTTAATACTAAACGAGCCTCCCATTGCGGGAACGTAGTACCATCCGGATTGGAAGGGTACCAACAAGTCAACGATATGATCTCGAATATTCAGAAGATGCTGGGCTAAGTCTGGAAATGTATCTGCAAGTTCCGTCAGTCGTGTACATTCGAAAGCTTTATTATAAGCCGTTGTACACACGTCCAATGGGATGTCTGCACAAAGTTGCTCTGCCAAAGTCCGCCGAGGGTCTTCACCTGATTCACCAAGAAACTCCTTATGCTTTAGCTTACCACCTTCTTGTTCTATATAGTGGAGGGAATACTGAAATGGAATCTGCTGATAAGGATGAGTTTTCTGGAATTCAGGTATAACTGGCTGCATGGTCTCAAAGTCCAGGAAGTATAGCGGATAAGATAAGGTAGATAGGAAACTTGCTATCTCTACCTTATTAATATATATAGTGTTGTTGAGAGCGCAGTGGATTTGCATCTGCTGCTTCTCATTAAGTTGGTCACTCTGTAATTGCTCGAATGTTATCTTGTTCTGCTGATAGTAGGCAATCTTTTTATCGAAGGTCATTCGGTAGAGGTCGAATACAGAATTTTCTGGAAGGTGCCTTGAACAATACTCCCAGAATGCGCAGTCATACGGCTTATGACAGTGGATGTCCAGGTCTTCATTTGGTTCAACATCTTTTTGTGTAAGCATCTGCTTTGCTTTGGCTACTTGATGCTCAACGGACAAATATTCTCGTTCCACAGTAACGCTGATGTCCTGTATTTGGAAAAGCCTATGTATGTCAAGTTCCCCATCAAGCACATAATCTGAGTTGATGGAAATCAGATAAGTTCTAGTCACTTCTATCCCGCAGTGTGTGAGTATATACTTCTGAAAAGCGATATCTTGTGCATATACTTCTTTGTCGCCGTCTGTACTACTCTTGACTTCATATATGGCATATCCGGAGTTGTCTTTTTTTAGGATGTCAACAGCACAATATGTTCCAGCATATTGGAAAGCAGCTTCGCAGATAACTTCAGTTTCAGATTCTATACACTTACGAGTATTGGCAACCATCTTGGTGAGATTGAGTTTCCCATCTGCATCGTATGTAGTAACTTCAACGTACTTGCCAAAAAGTCCCTTTGCCCAATTACCAACTATGCTTCCAGCCTGAAAACGTTGCTGAAGTGCATCACTAATCACACATAGTTCTGGCTTATATGTATTCAACCACAATGCCTTGGGGCATTGTCGGAATAATGTGTATCGTGATTTTGAGATGTTGTTTCTCATATGATGCTTTTAGAACTCGTCATCATATTCTCTTTTCATTGAAGCCCCTTGGTTTAGACGTTTCATACTTGAGACTATACTTTCCACTAAATCAACTTTCTTCTCTGGCTCATTTTTAAGAACTTTCAAGAAAAGTGGATATAAGAACACTCTTCGCCATCTTGCCAGTACATTAAAGTTTGGCAATCTCACATACCTGCAACCTTCGACAGTGTGCTCTGGCTTATTGTGAACTGCTACCCAGCATGGCTTATCCGAAGCAGCGAACTGATGCTGTTCCTCAAACTCGCGGAACTTCCTGATAAGTTCTTCACGCTTGGCTCTTTCTTCAGTATCTCCAGGATTAAGCCCATAGTCTATGTGTTCACTGAGTTTCTTTGAAGCAGTACACGTCGGATCAATCATAATCCTAGTGTAATCTGTCATCTGATTGCAGAAAGTACAAGCAGTTGTGATTCCGACGATAATATCTGGCTGTAGAGTTGCACAGGACTTCTTTACTTCTTCCAAAGCAGAGTTTGAGTCTAATGGAAGAGTCTTCTCCATAACTATCCATTCCCCCATTTTCAGGCAAGTCCGGGCTACAGCATGGGGAAACTCATCTGTATTATCGTATGAGTAGTCAGGGAAGTACTCATGGAATATCACTACTTTTTTCTTCTCGACGGGCTCTTCGTCAATGATGTCATCTTCAGGGGAGAACACAGGACGTACACTGAGTCCCTGAAATCTTTCCCTGGGATCTATCCTGTTGAATACACTTACTTTCTCATCGTCTTCCTCTCCAAAGAAAATGGCCCATGCTCTCTCTGGGTTGTCCTTATATAGACTGGACGTCCAGTAATAAGCCTGAAACCTATCATCTCTAATTTCACTATCTTTGTAGTAACCTGTTACTGGTAATACTATCTTGTTACCGTTTGGGCCAGTTACAAGAATTGCACGTCTGCGGTTGCCGAGCGAACACCAAGTCATAGTGCATTCATTCACTAATTCTCTGAAATTGTCAAGCGTCGGCATGTGCCATCTCCCTCCCCATTGTTGACGAGCTATATCATAGCTTGGATTCAGGCTGTTCCCATCTGCCAAATGTTCATTAGCTATGCGATTCTCATAGCGTACTTTACTATAAGTGTTGTGTTCTGACAAAGCGCCCCAGGCATAGTAAGGCTCCAACAGACCACCTTCACCCACGTTCATAGTTGCCCACATAGTATGCGACGGTAATCCAAGGTCAACGTACATGCGCCCCTTTTCAAACGTCATATCCTCATTAAGCTGGTGCCTTCCTACCGTTAACTTATGCTTATCGGCAAAGACTGTTACAACTTGCTTATCTTCTTTGCGTCCCACAAACTTCACAAGTTCTTTTGCAGCAGCCTTAGGTATTTCTAGTTCTACATCTTTGTTCGTATGCAGAGTTAAATTCCCTTTCTTAGGATTTACATACTGGATGTATTTAATATTGATGATATACGAGCGTCCAATTCTTACCAAGTTGTGCTCAACCATCTTCCCTAACTTTTCGATCTTAGTCCATAGTTGTCCTAACTGTATCCTAATAGTTGGATACTTGGTGTGATTAACCATGTAGATGTCAGTATAGTTGCCTGATGCAGAGCAAAATAGCACTTCATCAAGGGAGATGTAGTATTCGGTCTTTGCATCAACAATATGTAGCTTTTCTTTAGCCATAAGAATTGTTTTAAAGTTTAACTCTGCAAATGTACCATTTCTTAATGGTATGAACCAACTTCCTAGATCTTATTGGTATAAGTTAGCTAATATTTGGTATTAATTAAAACGTTTCCTTCATGATTAATGAAATGGATACTGTTAATTAAAACTCAGTTCTTCGCAGTAGGTACGTTAATAGAACCTACATTCCACAACAGAATGATATCATTCATGTGGATTAGCATTGAATATAACGATATTGTGACAATTTTTATACATCAATTTTTTTATGCATTATCAAATAAATTTCATCACAACTTTCGTCCCCAGTCATATATACCTTGACAAATCCTTTACGTTTGTAATAGTTCCCTATCTCTTTAAGCAATTCTTTTAACTTTTTATAATAGCGTGGAGCAAAAACCACACGATAGAAATTTCCACTACCACTAAATTTTCCGTTGTTATCAATAAAATCTATAAGATCTTGAGGCAAATTGGCTTCTTCAAAAAAATTATTCATAATAGTTTTCAATATTAGTTTCCTACTTCCTTTCAAGCGTTTCGGATTTCTCTTTATTTCCACTTTAACTAATGTTTAGTACTTATCGTAGCTGATTACTCTAATGTTGCAGTAATCAGGGTGAGTGCTCTGAAGCATCGCTTCAACTGTTGGATATGCTCCATATTCACCTATTACACCACCATTATGAGTTGCCTCAAACGGGCCTTGTCCTGTTCGCTTGTCGTAATACGAATACTTAATGTTTTTTACTTCCATTGTTTATTTTGTTTTAGTTCTACTATTATAAACACTTGTCGATTAAATCAACGACAAAACTCACTACAGCAAATGCGATTGCACCACCAATCAAACTTCCAATCAGAATACTCATATTGATTATCTTCTTTGTAATTGCCTACTCCTTTTCAAGCGTTTCGGTTTCCTCTGAATGCAAAGTTATCTCTAATTTGAAGTGTATCCAAATATTGAGACTGCATAGGTATGAATATCGCGGATAATGGTACAAACTAAATAGCTCTTTTTTTAATATTCTGTTTTAGTGACATCCATTTCAGTATCGCATTCATTGCATCTGAATTCTTTGGGCTCCTTCCAAAGTGATTTTACGTCAGCAAAACCGAAATATACGCATCCACAATTTGGACATTTCCATTTAGGATGGCCACTAAAGTTTTCGTTTTTACTGCTTATCTTTGTTCCATCTGGTTTTGTAATTATCATATTATTCTTTGTTTTTAGTTACTTACCATAGGCTCCTATCTGGCAATTAACATGAAAAACTACTCTTCAGAAAGAACAAAGTCTCAAACATTTGAGCATAAAAAAGCGTGAAGCCGATTGTCATTACTCGCGCTTCACACCTTCTGAGCCTTAGGACCGCTCTATACTATTTGAAACAACGAGCAACTCCAAAGACTCCACGCAGTATATAGCATACTCCACCCTTGTATATACAAGAGCGTGGTATGACATTCATACTGTTGGCATCTTATCGTTGCTTTGTGTTCAATAGTATACTGCTGTATACACAATCGAAGTGTCCTAAGTTTCGAAGGTGAAACACAAGCGTCAACAAAACGCTTTTTTAGTAAGATCCTCCCACCGACACAATCTCCACAGAGAAAGTCATAAGGCGACAGGTTGTGTATCGATGCGTCAAAACGCATTTTTACGCAAGCAAAATTAGGAAAAATTAGGCATACAACCAAATAAAAGCAAAATGTGCCTAAACATTTTAAAAATAATTAAGGTATAAACGCCTATTTAATAGCAAGTTTGTAACACAGGAGAGGTTCATGTGCAATACCAGCAATTTGCCACTCAAGACCCTAACTACAGATATCCGAGAGACTGATGAACTTAAGTTCCTACCGTATAAGGGGAGTTCTGTACCATACAAACAAAAGTTCTTGGCAATAACAGAATTTGATTATTACCTTTGTACTATCAAACAAAAAAATGTCAGAATTATGAAGTTAGCAGAAGCATTAAGTCTGAGAAAAGACTTGGAAACAAGAATTACAAAGATTAAGGATCGTCTGGAGAATGTAGTTCGCGTGCAAGAGGGAGACAAGCCTGCAGAGGAGCCCCAGGAATTGATGGATGAACTTGACAGCTGCTTGAGTCAGCTTGAACTCCTTATTTACAACATCAACGTAACTAACATGAGCATCGTTACGGACGATGGCCGTAGCATGACAAAGTTGTTAGCAGAGCGCGATATACTCAAGAAGCGTATAGACATCCTCCGCAATACTTTCAACGAAGCAACAAATTCCGGAAGTCGATACAGGAATGAGATACGCTATGTAACTACAATCGAAGTTAAGCCCCTGCGCCAAGAACTGGATAAGTTCTCACAGCAGTATCGTCTGTTGGACATGAAGATACAGGAACTTAACTTTACTAATGAGCTGGTAGATTAAATAAAAGTCGGAGGGCGGTAAGCAAACGGAGTGAGCTATATCAAACTTGCTTTAATGAATAGGTTGTGAAAGACCATAGGCACAGAGCAAGTTGCAATGCACACAGTGTACAAGTGCAAGTCGTAAAGTGTATTACCTTTAGCTAACTGTTATGCTTTATAGCCCTCCATTTATTAGGAAAAGAAATGAAGAGGTTTCTACTTATAACGTGTTTGTCAGTACTCACCTTACTATTTCTAATAGCATATCTGTTGGTGTGGTTCTCTGGAGATTATGATGAGAGTCAATACATAGACACTTACAGAGTGTTTGTCACCTGCGGTTTAGCATTATCTTTTTGTACGCTAAGGATGGAAGTAAAAAATGAAGAAGGATATTAAAGAATACGCAAAACAAGGAGATCAGTGCGATATTATGGAAGCTCTGGCTCTTCTGACACAGGCTTATATTAGTATGTGCGGTATAAGTCTTGGTTGCAGGACTGTCGTTTATTGCGCAGCAGAACCCTGGCAGGAAAGACTTGCTTGGTTAGACCTGCCACTTTCGGAGATGGCACGCAAAGGACCTTTCGTCCACCTGATGCCACACATCAGCAATGAATATATCCCTGAGGAGTATGATGAATATGACATAACTGCAATGGAGAATGAAGAACTTCTTAGCGTATGTAATCAGATGATCAGCAACAAGGAGTTTGACAAGACGACTTTGGAAGTCATCTCTTGGGGAATCCTAATGGCAATCGAAGAAGAGCAAGAATTGTCTAAAGAGATAGAAGCAACTGCACCAGATGGTACGCTACTTAAAGGCGTACTGAAAAAGCAGAAGTGTAGTAGTACTTGGTTAATTATGACAGAGCCATATACTGATTTATTGGCATCAAGTTGCGAATTAGTTCGAGATGCTCGAGAGCTTCTGCTGAAAGCATATTCCGACTATCAGCGACTTCATCAACTTGAGGGTGAGATAAGAGCTTTGTATCCTGTTTATCTCGATAGAATAAGTAAACTTGAGAAAGACTCAGCATGGGGGAAACATTGCGTCTATATGGATGTATATGGCAAGTTGTTGGATGACATGGTACTTGGCCAGACTAATAAACTTATAGAAGAGTGGTTTGGACTCAAAATATACTAATTACGGACATATAGAAAATGAAAAAAACAGAAGTAAAAAACTACAGCAACATTATCCTACACATACCTCATGCAAGTGTGGCTGGTCTCGACTATGCAAAGTGGGATGATGAGGTTGGCCTAATTCGTGAGGTTAAGAGATGGACTGACTGGTATACTGACCTAATCTTTGTTCCAGCTAATAGACCTGAGGTAAAATCGATCACAGCAGACTATTCACGTTTTGTAGTCGATGTAGAAAGACTGGAAAACGACCCATTGGAAGAAATTGGTCAGGGTATCATTTATACGCAATTCAATGGTCTCAAGCGAAACATAAACGATGATGAGCGACAGGGTTTGATGGGGTACTATCACTCATATATTAAGCAGCTAAAAAGCATGCTGAATGAACATTCGTTGCTGATTGACTGTCACTCATTTCCTTCTGACTTGGCTGATGTTGACATCTGTATTGGAGTTAATGATGACAGGAGTCGTCCCACAGACTTCGTCATAGAACTTGTTACTGAAGTATTCAAGCAGTTTGGCTTTAGTGTTAGAATTAATCATCCTTACTCCAATGCTATAGCTCTACAGACGGACTTCGTCTACAACTCCATTATGATTGAGCTTAACAAGCGAATCTATTTGAATGAGCAGACACTTGAGTTGATTGAATCAGCCAATAAGATAAGAACAACACTTGATAGACTCTATATGTTGCTACTTAATTACAGTGAGGAAGTATAGAGCACAGAAGGAGCTGAAACGCTGATGTAAAGGGAGTAGGCAGAACTTATAACTTGAAGATTATGTTTTCGTTTGTACTTTGGTTTGTGATTGGCTTAGGCTTAATAGCATTCATCTTCTATGTTGGTGTTATGCTTTGGCAAATTATTAGCATGACGTTTGACTTGTTATTTGATGGAATGGGACAACTAATTTTATGGGCTATTATAATTATAGGTATCGTAGTCTTTTTTGTAATCTAAATTGTCCATAAGGTAGTTATATCTCCATTTTTATAACAATTTCTTTTGTCATAGCTTCCATACTGAGATCTCGATAGAAGTTGTACACCGAATCATAATCGGGACCAAGGCTGTGGAAGAACTTGGTCCGTTCATCGATGTCTGTTGTTATCACGACCTGCTCGAAGTTAGTATCAACAACAACCATTCGATAAGTTATAGCGTTCCCGTTCTCTTCATCTTGAACACCAATAGTTATTGTATAATATTCCTTGAATCGAAGGTGCTGGAGCATTTCTTCGAAATAGTCTCGCTTCTTCTTGAGAGACTCAAAGAATTCTTTATCTTCGTAAAACTCTTCTTTCATAAGCGAATCTACTTTTGATAGTAAGTCTACCTTTATAAAATCAGATTCATCGAAGGAACTACTTACAATTTTACTTTCAGGGAAAAGTTCTGCCATCGCTTTTCGTGCGAGACAATCACACTTCTCGGCAATGCTGTTTCCTGGAACTTCTCCTTCGCTCGTATATCCGTATTTTGGCTCTGTCAAGAAAGAAAAGAGTGGCTTATATTCACGCTTGTCATCTTCTGTCAGTTGATCTTCAGCTGCAAAGCTAACTATCTCTGACGAACCTATTACACAGCGATAGCCGACGCTGGCAATATATACGAGATAGTTCTCTTTGTCTATGACTTCCAGAACTCGTGCTATAAAATTTTCTGGCTCGACGTCATTAACTTCCATGCCATATCCAAAACGCTCAATAAAACCAATTATCGGTTCATTCGTTCTGATTACGAGGTAATCACCTTTCTTTATTTTTTCCATCATCTTTTCTTGTTGTTGTTTTACTTGTTATCGATTGAATCTTCTTCTCGATTGAAGAGGTCGGTAACATAAGCAAGAGCTTCTTCTTTCGCCATATATGTAGTTATAATTGCTTCTGCGTCGAAAGTATGATGCTCGTTCGCAAAGACATAGCCTAATTGGTTGCTTAGGCATTGCGTCTTGCCGATATTCTTGTTGATGTTCCGATGTGAGTGGCCATATATCCAGTAATCTATAGAGCTGTTTTTGATAAAGTCCTCAAGCTCAACTGTGAATGCTCCATTAAGATTGCTGCCTTCGAATTCTGGTGCACAGAGTTGGTACGATGGAACGTGATGGGTCACAACAATCCTTACGCGAGCCTTACTGTTAGCAACTGCATCTTTGATGAAGTTAAGGCACTTCTCATACTCCTGGTTGAACTCCTTATACGTAAGTACTTCTTCACCATACATGATTCGTCGGAAGTCTGTAACACAACGCTCACAGAATGGTGCATTCTCATTGTCAATATGTGACCATAGAGTTGAAAGGATGAAGTCTATCTCACCTATGTTCACCACTGCATTATAATAGCAGTGAACGTTCTTGCGAATCTCACTTACAGCTCCATCTTTCATTTTTGATAAGTCATAGAACTTGTAGAACTCATGATTGCCTGGAACTACCAGAACTTGCTGATAGTTCTCTGATGCCCAGTCCCAAAAAGGATGTGTCTGATAGTTCTGGTCGCCAAGATACCCAATGTCACCAGCGAGCACTAAAATGTCGCCCGCAACTTGCAGAGGATGCTCTCTTAGGTATCTCCAGTTGTCTGCGAACTCCAGATGGAGATCTGATGCGTATTGTATTTTCATAAATTGTTATTATAAAGTTTAATCTCGCTCTCGATTTCTTGTCTTGCTTCTTCTTTCAACTTCATACGAACAATACCACTCACTATGTGACGGCCGTCTGGGTTGGTCTTGTGACCATTGAAGGTTCCCATTAAATCAATACCATAGGCACCAGGGCAGTACAACTGCATAAAGCGGTTTAGTTTGTAATTGCCCTTTAGCCAGATGTGATGCTGAGGATTTCTATTCTTGTTCGTGGTTTTATGCAACCACTTAACATACTTATCTCTTTTATAACTTCTGCTCATAGCTTACTTACTTTTTTGATGATGCAAAGTTAGTGTTTTACTAAAAACTTTCCAAAGACTATTGATGAATATGTACGAAAGTTGGCTTCATTGGTATGAAGTTCCTACCATATAAGATTCGTTTCATACTTTACTGAATCAAATCCTTTTAAAACTCAACGCAATGCTTTAACTTTGCAAATGCTACAATAAAGTGGTTAACAAAATAATAGAAGTTGAATGAACAAAACATAACGAATGGAGAATATTAATGGCTAACGATATTATGAAGAATTGTAACTATAGCAAATATACTACTGTTGAAGAGCAGAAGGAACTCCAAATAAAGTATAGTAATTTACCTGATGCTCCACCTCGTTCTGAGTGGATGACGGTTGATGAGTGCTTTGACGATGTTATCAATAGTGTGGAAAGGACATACAAGTATGAAGAGTTTGACCCTTCAAAATGGATTCCGCTCGACGAAGCAGAAGAAAGGCTCGTTGCTGCTATATCAAAAATTTACGATGAAGTTCACAATGAAGACAAATAAATTAGTAGCATATTTAAGTAAAGATAGTTATAATAGAGTGCTGACATATTATGACCATGCTATTCATAACCATCGAGGGACATCTAAAACTACTTTCACAAATACCGTAAGAAAAGTAATATAGGATATCACTACAGGCAGCATCGAGACACTTTTCCGCATCGTAGATGAGAATGGCGGTTTTACCATTATCCCTGAGATGCACCTGCCGTTCCTCACCGACCGTCAGCGCGAGAACGTGCGTCGTATTGAGGGTGATTATCTCTCGCAGCGCCGTGTGTCGCTCTACATCCGCGAGGACTACATCCGTCAGTCGATGCTGAATACCATCACAAAAACGCTCCTCCGATTCATGCCCGAAGGTATGATGGAGGAGCGGATTATGAAGTACGGGGTAAAGCTTTGAACCCGGTGTTATCCGCAATGGAAATATTTCGTGACGAGCTTTTTGATTTCCTCGGGATAACCCTCGATGTTCTTGCGAAGCGTTACATCGTCGAAAGCCCGTAGCTGGGCGATGATGCCGTCGATCATAGCGGACGAGAAGACATGGTGTTCTTCGAAGACAGCACGCAGGCGTTCCAGACAGTCGGCAGAAGCGACACAGGAATCAGGAAGCTGTGCGAGCGTAGCCAGACGATCGGCATTCTCGGCAGCATGGATATTCACATTGACGTAAGTCCGCTCTGCCACCTCAAGAGCATCGGGCATCTCGAAGCCGTGACGACAAGCGACGCAGAGTCCAGCCAGCAGCTGATAGAGGTCGGCAGAGCCGTCGGGCGAGCGCATCTCTACCGTCTGCTTGATGCTCGTGTCGTATTTCGACTCCTTCTCCAGTGGATTGGCCTTGTAGCTCATGTCCACATCGGCAGCCCAACCCAACGGCACGCGAACGAGCACAGAGCGGTTCCTGTCGCCCCAGCATACGTTCGTAGGAGCCTCCTGATGGGGCACAAGACGGAAATAACTGGTAGGATTTTTGTTGCCAAAGGCGGTGATGGCAGGCGCAAGGTCCATCATACCTGCTATCATTTTACGGGCAGCCTCCGACAGCACGCCGTCGGCCAGCATCTGGTTCTTGCCGTCCTTCATCATCCGCATGTGGATATGCAGGCCTGAGCCCGCCTTGCCAGTGGTAATCTTCGGTGCGAAGGTCACGTCGTAGCCCATCTGATAGCCCAGGTTGCGGATTATCCACTTGGCTAGCATCAGTTGGTCGGCAGCCTGCTCTACGGGTACGGGCAGAAATTCAATCTCGTTCTGTTCGTAGTTCTTGCCGTCGATAGTGAAGTTGCCCACTTCTGAGTGACCATATTTAATCTGACCGCCAGCCTGTGCGATGTACTGCATACACTGCGTACGGAACTCGTTGGCCTTGGCGTAAGGCGCTGACTCATGATAGCCGCGCTGGTCCTGAGCAGGAAACACCTCTTCATCGTCGCTGATGACGTAATACTCTAACTCGCCCATTGCCTGATACTCCATCCCCGTTACCTCCCGGAAAGCTTCAGCAGCCTTGTGGAGCGTGTACTCGGGCGACGACTCCAGCGGGTTGCCGTCCTTATCGAAGTAGGAACAGAGTAGCGACACGGTGGGTATCTCAGCAAACGGATCGACGAAGGCCGTACGGAAACGGGGCAGCACATAGAGATCACTTGAGCCGGCCTGGATAAAGCTGAACAGGCTGGAGCCATCGACACGCTCGCCACAGGTGAGAATGGTCTCGAGGTAATCAAGGTCGTTGATGACGAAGTTCAGCGTCTTCAACTTACCGTCGCCGCCAGGATACATGAAGTTCACCATGCGGATGTCGTTATTAACAATGTAGTCGATGATGTCGGCTTTCGTCAATTCCGAAGCCGGTTTCTGCAGAGCGGCTACAATAAGATTTGCATTCAATTTCAGATGTTTGTTGTCCATAATTATTTGAAAAATATTGTTCAATATAACATTAGTTTTGCCCAAAAGCACGAATTAATAATTATTCTAAATGTCAATGATAATTTGATGCTATTCTTCATCCGGCTGCTGGCCGTCGTGAGCCTTCCATGCACATTCGGTGATTCTCATATCGGAGAATATGGCTGTAAAGGATGACTCTTCGGGCGAGCAGGCATAA
>OCTW011570497.1_pt1 | contig 25364 bp, 22 predicted proteins | sample 1539671 | NCBI WGS metagenome assembly OCTW01 (sample SAMN02144230, study PRJEB22623) | gut metagenome | biome: sheep rumen | host: Ovis aries | place: New Zealand | reverse complement strand
CCCCCTCTCTGGGTCCTCTCTACCCCCTCTCTACCCCCCAACTGAAAACAAAAACCGAAAACAAAAACTGAACATGCCCCTCATCTTCGCCACCAACAACAAACACAAACTGCAGGAAGTGCGCGCAGCCCTGCCCGCTGGAATAGAGATACTTAGCCTCGAGCAGACAGGCCTCGCCGGCGAAATACCCGAAACAGCAGACACCCTCGAAGGCAACGCCCTCCAGAAAGCCATGTGGGTCTACTCCCGCACCGGCCTCTCCTGCTTCGCCGACGACACCGGCCTCGAAGTCGACGCGCTCGGCGGTGCTCCAGGCGTCTACTCCGCACGCTATGCCGGCGAACACTGCTCCTTCGACGACAATATCGACAAACTCCTCCGTGCCCTCGACGGCCAGACAAACCGCCGGGCACAATTCCGCACCGTCATCTGCCTCCTCGAAAACGACGGCTCCTCCAACCCCCTGAAACCCCGCTATTTCGAAGGATGCGTCAAAGGAACCATCCTCACCGAGCGCCACAGCAACGGCGAAGGCTTCGGCTACGACCCCGTCTTCATGCCCGACCGCTTCGCCCTCAGCTTCGCCGAAATGCCTCTCAGCGTGAAAAACACCATCAGCCACCGCGGCCTGGCCGTGAAAAAACTGGCCGAATACCTTGACCGATGAAACAAGTCTATCCCATAACCATCCAGAGCGGCATGTCGCAGAGCGGCAGCTACGTCCTCATGCTCTGCGAACCCGAAAGCGAAATCCAGGTCCCCATCATCATCGGACAGTACGAAGCCCAGAGCATACTCCTCGCTCGCGAAAACATCAAGACCGGCCGGCCCATGACACACCAGCTCATCGCCGACATCATGGACACCTTCGGCCTCCACCTCACTCGCGTCACCGTCGACAAACTCGTCGAAGGCGTCTTCCACTCCACACTCCACATCACCGACGGCTTCAGCGAGCACCACCTCGACAGCCGCACTTCCGACGCCGTCGCACTCGCTCTCCTCACCGACACACCTATCTTTATGGACGACAACGTGTTGACCGACGCCGGCATGCAGAACAACTCCGACCACACCGACACCGACATCGATGCCCTCGAAGCACAACTCCACCTCTGCGAAGAAAACGAAGAATACGAACGCGCCGCCGAAATCCAAGCCAAAATCGACAAACTCCGCTCCCACACCCCCAAACCTTAACACTTAACACTAAACACTTAACCCTCACCACTCATTTGGCTTAACTACTTAACTACTGCCTACTGTCTACCAAACCCATAACTCTTAACCCTTAACTCATAACTCTTAACTAATCCGAATGCCCAACCTCCGACCATACATCCTCCCCATCGCCATCCTCATCGGCCTCCTCTTCCACCGCATCTGCGGCGCACTCTCCTTTCTCGCGCCCTTCCTCATCTTCTCCATCCTCCTCCTCACCTTCACCGCCGTCGACCTCCGGCGGCTGCGCGTCAAGCCACTCCACGTCTGGCTCCTCGCCTTCCAACTCGTCGTGAGCATCGGCCTCTACACCGCCATCACACTCCTCGGCGGCAACCACATCATCGCCGAAGGCGTCCTCATCGGCATCCTCTGCCCCGTCGCCTCCTCTGTCGCCGTCGTAGCCTGCATCCTCGGCGCCGACCGCGAAACCGTCACCACCTACACCATCCTCGACAACATCGTCGTCGCCGTCGTCGCTCCCGTCGCCTTCACACTCATCGGCGACCACCCCGAACTGCCGCTCGGCGAAAACATGCTTCTCATCCTCAGCAAGATAGGTTCTACCCTCGCCCTCCCCTTCTTCATCGCCGCACTCCTGCAGTTCCTCTTTCCGCGCGCCGGCGCATTCCTCGCTCGCTACAACCACATCGGATTCTACCTCTGGGCCATGGCACTCACACTCACCCTCGGACAGACCATCGACTTCATCTTCCTCCACGGACAGGGCAACCTCTCCGCCATCGTCTGGCTCGCCGGCCTCGCCCTCCTCTTCTGCATCATCCAGTTCGCACTCGGCCGTCGGCTCGGACACCGCTACGGCGACACCGTCGCTGGCGGACAACTCCTCGGACAGAAAAACAGCGCCATGGGCATCTGGATGGCCAACACCTTCCTCAACCCACTCGCCTCCGTATTCATGGCCTTCTACAGCGTCTACCAGAACCTCTTCAACGCCTGGCAAATGGCCCACCAAAAGAAAACCCAGAAATAAACCCACCAACTCCCCACTTAACACTTAACACTAAACACTTACCACTTACCATTTGGCTTAACTACTTAACTCCTTAACTACTGTCTACCCATTACCACTCACCACATAACTCATAACTCATAACTCTTAACTCATGCCCAAAGCAGCCTTCTTCGACATCGACGGCACCCTGCTCAGCTTCCAGACCCATCGCATCTCCGACGGGACCGTCCGTGCATTCCAGCGCCTCCACAGCGCCGGCGTCCGCACCTTCCTCTCCACCGGTCGCCCCGAAGTGCTCATACCCGACTTCCCGCTCCGCTTCGACGGCTACATCACCATGAACGGCGCCCTCGTCTTCCTCGACGACGACCGCCGCCGCACCATCCTCCTCTCCCGTCCCATTCCCGACAGCGACGTCCAGGCCTGGCTTGACATTGCACAGCGCGACAACCTCTGCACCATGGTCTTCACACAGCAAGGCATGCTCCTCTCCCAACTCAACGAAACAGGCCTCAAACTGCGGCAGCAACTCGAATTCAAACTCCCGCCCGTCGTCGACATCGACGAAATGCGCCACCTCGAAATCTTCCAAATCATAGCCCTCATGCCCGCCAGCATGGACGCCACCGTCGCACAGGCTCTCCCCCACTGCCGACTCCCACGCTGGCATCCCGCCTTCACCGACATCGTCGCCGACGGCAACAGCAAAGCCGTCGGCATGGACGCCATCTGCCGCCACTTCGGCATCCACCAGGCCGACACCATCGCCTTCGGCGACGGCGCCAACGACATCGAGATGCTGCGCTGGGCCGGCATCGGCATCGCCATGGGCAACGCCGACGACACCGTCAAGGCCGCCGCCGACATGGTCACCTCCGACGTCGACCACGAAGGCATCGAACAGGCCGTGGAGCATATACTGAACGTCAAACCATAAAACTCCCCCGCCATGAAAAACAACGACGATGAGTTGCAACGCGCTCAACAGCTGCTCGACAGCTACCTCGACCTCTCCGTCGACCAGCTGGACGACGACTCCTTCGTCGCACGCGGCAACGGCTTCTGCGACCGCAAATACAGCGACGACTTCATCCAGATGCGCATTGCCCAGCTCACCGCTCGCGTCGCCGAACTGAAAAAGAACCAAAAAAAATAACCGCCATGCTGTTCGAAATACTGTACTTCATCCTGATTGCCAGCTCCATCGTGCTCGTCATCACCGAAAACCGGCGCCCAGGCATCGCCATCTTCTGGGTCATGATGCTCACCCTCCTCCCCGTCGTAGGCCTCGTCCTCTACCTCATCTTCGGCAAGGACCATCGCAGCCACCGCGTCATCCGAGAAGACGAGATGCGTCAGCTCTCCACCCTCCGCGACGCCGCCTGCAGCAGCACCATCGTCGACAGCCCAGCCGAACCGAAATACCGCAAGCTCGCCTCCATGATGCGCCACGCCAACGACGCCCCTCTCTTCGACGGCAACAACGTCAAGATCTACACCGACTTCGGACCCATGTTCGACGACATGCTCGCCGACATCGCCGCCGCCAAACACTACATCCACATCCAGTTCTACATCATCGAGGACGACGAAGTCGGCCGGCAGCTGGCCGACCTGCTCATCTCCAAGGCCCAGCAGGGCGTCGACGTGCGACTCATGTTCGACAGCTTCGCCAACCTCTTCGTCCGCGACAGCTACTACGACAAGATGCGCCGCGGCGGCGTCCGCGTACAGTCGTTCCTCAAATTCATACCATCCCTCTTCTCCCGCGACGTCAACTGCCGCACCCATCGCAAGATTGTCGTTGTCGACGGCCACACCGGCTACACCGGCGGCATGAACATCGCCCGCCGCTACCGCGACGGCATCCACCACGGCGTCTGGCGCGACACCCACATCCGCATCTGCGGCCCCGCCGTCTCTCAACTCGAAGTAGCTCTCCTCGCCGACTGGCGCTTCTGCACCAAAGAGCTCCTCGCCGACCGGCTCTACTTCCCCTCCGTCCCTGCCCTGCCCTCTCCCGACCACCACTCCCTCTGCCAAATCGTCACCTCCGGCCCCATGGACGACTGGAACACCGTCATGCAGGGCATGGTCCAGGCCATTGCACAAAGCAGCCTCTACCTCTACATCCAAACCCCCTACTTCATCCCCACCGAACCCATCCTCCTCGCACTCCGCAACGCCGCCATCGCCGGCGTCGACGTGCGCATCATGCTCCCTGCCACCGCCGACCGCGGCGCCTTCATGGTCTACGCCTCCGAGTCCTACTTCAAAGAAATCATGCAGGCCGGCGTGAAAGTCTACCTCTACTCCAAAGGCTACCTCCACGCCAAGACCATGGTCATCGACGACGACTTCGTAACCATCGGCTCCACCAACATCGACAGCCGCAGCATGGAACAGAACTTCGAAGTCAACGCCTTCATCTACGACCCCGTCAAGGCCATCGAACAGCGCGACATCTTCTTCCGCGACATGGAGCTCTGCCAGCTCGTCGACCCCGTTCAGTGGAACCGCCGCTCACGCTGGCGCAAGTTCGTCGCCTCCCTCTGGCGCCTCTTCACCCCACTCCTCTGATCCCCGCATCCAATCACATCCAACACACACATATCCATGAAAGAACAGAAACGCGAAAACTTCGGCTCCAAGCTGGGCATCATCATGGCCACCGCTGGCTCTGCCCTCGGCCTGGGCAACATATACCGCTTTCCCTGCGAAGCCGGTGCCAACGGTGGCGGCGCCTTCCTCATCGTCTACCTCGTCATAGCCCTCGCCATCGGCACCCCGCTCATGATTGCCGAATTCGTCATCGGCCGCCGCGCCAAACAGGGCCCCATCGGCGCCTTCCGCCTCCTCGGCCTCGGCCGCGAAGGTCAGCGCCGCACCCCATGGACCCTCGTGGGCTACCTCGGCGTCGTCTGCGCCTTCCTCATCCTCGCCTTCTACACCACCGTCGCCGGATGGACCCTCGGCTACCTCGGCAAGGCGGCTGCCAACCACTTCAGCGGCCAGGACATGACACAGATTTCGCAGCAGTTCACCGACTTCACCAACCACCCATGGCTACCCATCGTCTGCCAGCTCGCCTTCCTCGCCCTCACGGCCTTCGTCGTCGCACGCGGCGTGAAGCAGGGCATCGAGCGCTGGTCCAAGCTCCTCATGCCCCTCCTGCTCGTCATCATGGTCATCCTCTGCGTCAAGTCGCTCACACTCCCAGGCGCCGCCGAAGGCCTCCGCTTCCTCTTCGCACCCGACTTCTCCAAGCTCACGCCTCATGTCATCATCAGCGCACTCGGCCAGAGTTTCTTCTCTCTCTCCATCGGCATGGGCGCCCTCATCACCTACGGCTCCTACATCTCCCGCTCCGACAACCTCGTCACCACCGCCACCAGCGTCGCCCTCGCCGACACCTTAGTCGCCATCCTCGCCGGCATCGTCATCTTCCCCGCCGCCTTCTCCTTCGGCATCCGCCCCGAGGCCGGCGCCTCCCTCGCCTTCACCACACTCCCCCTCGTCTTCCAGCAGATGACCGGCGGCTACTTCTTCTGCCTCATTTTCTTCCTCCTCCTCGTCATCGCCACCCTCACCTCCACCATCTCGCTCCTCGAAGTGATTGTCACCGCGCTGACCGAGGAGCTCCACCTCTCCCGCACCGCCGCCGCCATTGCCGGCACCATCGGCACCGCCGTCATCGGCGTCCTCGCCACACTCAGCTTCCGCACCGCAAGCCCCATCCACATCAGCGGCCGCTCCTTCTTCGACCTCCTCGACCACGTCACCGCACTCTACCTCATGCCCATCGGCGGACTCCTCATCGTGCTCTTCGTCGGGTGGCGCATGCGCCGCAAAGACATGCTCGACGAACTCTCCTCCGGCCTCGTCTCCGAAGGCTCCGCCTCGCGCGCCTCCCGCTTCCTTGCCACCTCCATCCGCTTCATCATCCGCTACATCGCACCCGTAGCCATCCTGGTCATCTTCATCAACCAGCTGACCTGACCCCCCACACGAAACATAGCCCCATGTGGGTCATATTCCCACATGCCGGAGGCATGTAAAAATATTAACCCCACACGAAAGTAGTGCCGTGTGGGGTATGGCTAAATCGCCTTTTTTCGCGTGTCGAAGACACGCCATAACCATTAATAATCTTCTGTACTCACCGCTCCCGGTGGACCACGTCGACCGTCACCTGCGGGTATTGTGCTCTGAGCCACTGCGCCATGCGCTCCGCACAGTACACCGACCGATGCTGCCCGCCCGTGCACCCGAAGGCCACGGAGAGGTGTGTGAAGCGCCGCTCGAGATATTTGTCCACGCTCTGCCCCACTATGGCGCGCGCATGGTCGAGGAAGGTGTCCACCGCCGGCTCGCGCTCAAGGAATTCTATCACCGGACGGTCCTTGCCCGTATAGGCGCGGTACTGCTCGTAGCGCCCCGGGTTGGGCAGCGCGCGGCAGTCGAAGATGTGGCCGCCGCCATTGCCCGTCGGGTCCTCCGGCAGTCCACGTTTGTAGCTGAAGCTCTGCACCGTGACCGTCAGCGTGGCGCTCCCCGCCGCCTCGTCCGCCGGGCCGCTGCCCGTTGCGCCCCACCGCGCCGGCGCGAGCGCGCTCATCGCCTCCACCACCGCCGTCAGCTCGGCGTATGGCTCGAGCACCTCGCGGTGGTCTTCGGCCAGCCGCCGCAGGTTGCCCAGCCCGAGGGGGATGCTCTGCACGAAATAGGGCTTGCGCTGGTAGAGCCCGCGGAAGCCGTAGGCACCGAGGGTTTGGAGTATGCGCACAAGCACATAGTGCCAGAAGCGCTCCATGAACCGGGGGTCGCCGTGCATCGCCGCATAGCCCTTCAGCAGGTCCGTCCTGACGGCCTCGGGCAGGTCGCTCTTGGCGCTGTAGAGCAGCGACGCCACATCGTACTGCGCCGCCCCGCGACGCCCTCCCTGGAAGTCTATGTATCTCAGTTGGGGCTCGCCGGCTTGCTCTGTCACCATGATGTTGCGGGGGTTGAAGTCGCGGTACATGAAGTAGTTGCAGTCCGCCTCGAGCAGGCTGTCGGTGAAGCGCTCGAAGTCGTCCTGCAGCCGGTCTTCGTCGAAGGGGATGTCCGCCAGCTTTAGGAAGTGGTATTTGAAGTAGTTGAGGTCCCACAGTATGGCCCTCCGGTCGAAAGCCGGACGCGGGAAGCCGACCGCGAAGTCCGCGTCCCGTCCCCCCTTCTGTATCGCGTCGAGGTCGGCCAGGGCCCGGCTGTAGAGGGCATGCATGTCGGCGTCGAAGCCTCGCCCAGCCCTCCGCTTGTCAAGCAGGATAGTGTACAGCGACGTGTCGCCCAGGTCCTCCTGCAGGTAGTGGCGCCGGTCGGCGTCCACGGCATATATCTCCGGCACCGGCAGCCCCTTGCTGTGCAGATGGCTGCCGAAGCTGAAGAAAGCCTCGTTCTCGCGCAGGTCCGTGGCCACGGTGCCCACACAGCAGCGCGTGGCGCCCCGCAGCCGGAAATAGCGCCTCGACGAGGCACTCTCGCCGCTCAGGGCGAGCACCTCGGCACACGGCTCGCCGGCCCACCCGGCGAACAGCTGCACAAGTCGGTCTGTATCGTTCATTCCTGGCCGTTTTCGGCTTCGGGCTGTTCGGCCTCGTGCTGGGCTCTCACCTCGTCAATCATGCGGCACTTGCCCGAGAAGGCGGCGCCCGGCTCTATGGAAAGCTTGTTGATGAGGATGTCGCCCCGCACCCGGGCCGTGGTGTGCAGCGAAAGCAGCTCCTTGACCGAGAGGTTGCCGTTGACGGTGCCTATGATGTTGGCATTTTGGCACAGCACGTTGCCGTTGACGACGCCCGAGTCGCCCACAACGAGTTTGCCATTGAGCTGTATGTTACCTTCGAGGACACCGTCGAGACGGAAGTCACCAGTGGCGATGATATCGCCTTTGATGCGGGTGCCATCGGTGATGATGTTGATGGCTGTGGTTTCAGTTTCCATTGTTTTTGCCATTGTTATTTGTTTTGTTTATTTTGATTGTCAAGGTAATACTTTCTGAAGAATGCCATATACGCCTCTATGTTCTTGCGGTTGTAGAAGGTGGCGTAGTTCTGCGTGGAGATGAAGAACTCGGTGTGGTCGCTGTCGGCATAGCGGCGCAGCGGGCTCTCCTCCTGCTGCAGGTGGCGGTAGTAGCCGAAGGCTTCGGCGTCGCTCACAAAGCGGTGGATGGTGATGAGCTGGGTCGAGTCGGTGAAGAGCAGGGCGTTGACGCTGTAGCCCTTGTTGGAATAGTACTGCGAGTTGAAGTCGGCAAGGCGGTATTGCAGCTCCGTGGCCTTCACCGTGCGGTCGTTGACCACTATGACTACGTAGTACTGCTGGTTTTGGCGATAGCGGTATACGAGCGACTCGGGCGGCAGCTCGTCGTCCGCCGCGGCCGAGCCCGAGGCGGCCTGCTGGGCCGTGGGCTGGCTTTTGACCGTCCTGTTGTCGGCAACCGTCACATAGCCCGTCTCTTCCACGTCCACCAGCAGGCTGTCGCTGCGGAGCATCTCCAGCTGCGCTTCGGCTATCGGGCGCAGGCTGTCGCTCGCGGCGCTGTGCTCCACGATGTCCTCCATGATGGTGATGGCCTGGGCCACGTCGCCGCGCCTGGCCAGCGCGAGGCTCTTCCAGAAGCGGAAGCGCGGCAGCATCGGGTCGGCGGGATAGTATTCCTCGGCCTGCTCGGCCAGGCTGACCACCGAGGCGTAGCGCCGCCGCGTATAGAGGTCGTAGAGTTCGGCGTAGTCGTCCTCGACACGCTGCGAGCGGGCTATGATTTCGCGGTAGTATTCGTTGTCGCGTATGAGGTTGGCGTAGTCGCTGTCGGGGAAGCCGAGCAGCACCATGTCCCTGTAGTAGTTGGCCTGGGGCGTGTTGCCCTGACGGTCATAGATAAGATACAGCATGTAGAAGGTCTGCACAATCTCGTCGTACGAGGTGTAGTCCTTGGCCAGACGGAGATAGCACTCCAGGGCCCGTGGTTCATTGTGCAGGGCGTCGTAGAAGATGTATCCGGCGCCGAGCAGGGAGAGGGAGTTGAGCGAGTCGATGGAGTCGTAGTCACGCGGCGTGGAGGGCAGGTCCTTCAGGTAGTAGGCCACGGAGTGGGGGTCGTTGGGGTTGCCGTGGGCCGAAGTGGTGGCGGTGCTGTCTGCTGCCGTGCTGTCGCTCTTGGCGGCGTCGCCCCCCTCGGTGTCGTCGGCGGGGCCGTCCATAGCCATCGTGGAGAGCACACTCCGGTTCGACAGGGCCCACATGTCCTCCAGCGTTCGCAGACCCCATTTCTTGCGGAAGGCCTCCTTGCCCTTTTGGACGGTGTTCTTGTTGTAGAAGTACCAGTCGCCCACCAGTCCCCCGTCCTGAGCCTTGCTCTCCGCGAGTATCTCCTCGAGGAGGGCCTTCTCGCGGGCCTCCTCCTCGCGCTTGCGCAGCGTATCGATAGTGGCGTTTATGAGGGCCATCCGCTCCGCCTCGGGCATGGCGGCGACCGCCAGCAGGCTGTCGTTGCGCTGGTAGACGTGGGTGAAGGCCACCAGCTCGGTGAGGGTGTTATGGCGCTGACGTATTGCCTGATAGCGCGGGTAGTCGCGGTCTATGATGGCCATGGCGGTGTCGTAGTAGAGCTGGGCGCCGTCGTAGTCCTCGTAGAGGTCGTACAGCACGTCGGCCAGCCTGATGGCGGACCGGGCCTTCTGCGCCTTGTTGGTCGTGGAGACGGCACAGCTCTTGCGGAAATTGTCGCAGGCCTTCTGGGCATCCTTCACACCCATATACATCTCGCCCTTGGCATAGTAAATCTGGTCGCGATACTCCTCGTTCTTGCGGTCGTCGAGCATCTTGTCGAGCTGGCGCTCTATGCGGGCTATGTCGCTGTGTTCGAGGTCGGCGCACGACGCCTCGCCCAAGCGCGCGTTGAACTCCATGACATACTCCGGACCGTAGGAGAGCACCTGGCGGTAGTATTTGGCCGCCACAGGCCGCTTGCCGAGTTCCTGGTAGATCTGGGCCAGTATGAATGTCAGGCGGGCTTTGGTACGCCGCGACGATGTGCTCTCGAGAGCCAGGTGGATGTTCTCCACTGCCTTCTTGTATTTCTTCTGCGGCAGGGTGGCCTCGACCAAGGCGCAGTACAGCTTGTCGCGCTGCGACCGGCTGAAGTTCCCCTTGGCCAGGTTGGTGGCGAGCTGGTCGAGGGCGGCCTCGGCCTCGGCATAGCGGCGCTCGGCAGCGAGGCAGCGGGCCAGGAGCACGGCCCCCTCGTCTCCGGCCCGTGTGCCGGAGAACTGGTTCACGAGTATGTTGCAGGTGTTCGCGGTCGAGATGTAGTCCTGCTTGTAGAAGGTGGCGTAGGCCGTGAGGAGGTAGCACTCCTTGATGTACGGCACATGCTCCTCCCCTCCGACATATATGCTGTGCTTCTTGATGCCCTTGACGCCTTTCTCGATGGCGCGGTCCATCTCGGGGTTCACGCTGCGTGCATTGTCAGCGGTGCCAAGAGGTTCAACGGTGAGCAGCTGCGTATAGTCGTCGACGACGGACTTGTAGAGTTTCTCCCGTCCGGCCTTGAGCGACTCGTTGCCGTTCCACCACACGTTGTAGTGGCACGTCGTGTTGTGGTACTTGATATTGGCCCACTTGGCTTTCTGGGTGGAGCAGGAACAAAGAATAGCCAAAGACAACACAGACAACACAGACAACATGGAAAGTGCTGCATGCACCTTCCCCCTCCGGCGCGTGGGGCGCCGGAATGGTTGTCCGGGTTGTTGGAGTTGTCGTTTCATAGAGTTAGACGTTGAACCTGAAGTGCATGATGTCGCCGTCCTGGACGACATAGTCCTTGCCCTCGACGGCTATCTTGCCGGCCTCGCGGCACTTGGCCTCGGAGCCCAGGGCCACGTAGTCGTCGTACTTAATGACCTCGGCCCTGATGAAGCCGCGCTCGAAGTCGGAGTGAATAATACCCGCAGTCTGAGGGGCCTTCATGCCGCGCTTGAAGGTCCATGCACGGCACTCCTTCGGGCCTGCCGTAAGGAAGGTCTGGAGTCCCAGGAGACGGTAGGCGGCCTTAATGAGGCGGTTGACGCCGCTCTCCTTGAGGCCGAGGTCTTCGAGGAACATCTGCTTCTCCTCGTAGGTCTCCAGCTCGGCGATGTCGGCCTCGATGGCGGCACCGATGACGAGCACCTCGGCCTGCTCGGCCTTCACAGCCTCGCGCACGGCATCGACATACTTGTTGCCGTCGACCACCGACCCCTCGTCCACGTTGCACACGTACAGCACGGGCTTGGCGGTGAGCAGCATGAGGTCGCGGGCCACGTCGGCCTGGTTCTCGTCGAGCTGGACGGTGCGTGCACTGCGTCCGGCGAGCAGCGCCTCGCGGTAGAGGTCCATCACCTCCACCAGCTTCTTGGCACGCGCATCGCCGCCGGCCTTGCTTTTCTTCACCTCCTTGTCGTAGCGGTTCTCAATGGTTTCGAGGTCCTTGAACTGGAGTTCGAGGTCTATGGTGTTCTTATCGCGCACCGGGTCGACGGTTCCGTCGACATGGGTGATATTGTCGTCGTCGAAGCAACGGAGCACATGGATGATTGCATCGCAGTTGCGTATGTCGGCCAGGAATTTGTTTCCGAGGCCCTCGCCTTTCGACGCACCTTTCACAAGGCCGGCAATATCCACTATCTCGACCGTGGCGGGCACCACGCTGGCCGGACGCTCAATCTCGACCAGTTTGGCCAGACGCTCGTCGGGGACGGTGATCACCCCCACGTTGGGTTCGATGGTGCAGAAGGGGAAGTTGGCGGCCTGTGCCTTGGCGTTGCTCAGGCAATTGAAGAGGGTCGACTTGCCGACATTGGGCAGTCCCACTATACCGCATTGCAGACTCATATCCTTGGTTTAAGTGTTTAGTGTTAAGTGTTAAGTGTTAAGTGTTTAGTGTTAAGTGTTAAGTTTATAATTCCTTCTCTATCAGGTACTGGTTGCGGGTGGTGGAGTTGCGGCAGATGAGCTCGCCGAGGAATCCGGCCAGGAAGAGCATAAGGCCCACCAGCACGAAGAAGATGGACATGTAGAACCACACGCTTGTGGTGAGGGCCATGCGGCCGGCGATGCGGAGCACGAGGACCACCAGCAGGGACACGAAGCCGAAGAGGAACGACACACTGCCCACCGCACCGAAGAAGTGCATGGGCTGCTTGCCGAACTTGGACATGAACATGATGCTCATGAGGTCGAGGTAGCCGTTGATGAAGCGGTTCATGCCGAACTTGGTGACGCCGTATTCGCGCTTGCGGTGCTGGACCACCTTCTCACCTATCTTGCCGAAACCGGCCCACTTGGCAATGACCGGAATGTAGCGGTGCATCTCGCCGTAGACCTCGATGCTCTTCACCACGTCGTGGCGGTAGGCTTTCAAGCCACAGTTGAAGTCGTGCAGGTAAATGCCGCTGAGGCGGCGTGTGGTCCAGTTGAAGAACTTGGAGGGGATGTTCTTGGCGAGCTTGCTGTCGTAGCGTTTCTTCTTCCATCCCGACACCAGGTCGTAGCCCTCTTCCTTTATCATGCGGTAGAGCTCCGGCACCTCGTCGGGGCTGTCCTGGAGGTCGGCGTCCATGGTGACGACCACGTCGCCTTCGGCGGCGGCGAAGCCGGTGTTGAGGGCGGCGGACTTGCCGTAGTTGCGGCGGAACTTGATGCCGCGCCATGCGCTGTTGGCCTCGTGCAGACGCTCGGTCACCTGCCAGGTGCCGTCGTTGCTGCCATCGTCGACGACGATGACCTCGTATGAGAACCCGTGCTCTTTCATGACACGGTCCACCCACTCTGCCAGATGCGGCAGCGATTCAGCTTCGTTATATGAAGGTACAATGATTGATATATCTTTCATGATGTCTTGTGTTTTATCTGTGACTTCTCGTTTCTGAACACTATGGCCGCCACGAAGGCGCCGAAGGCGCCGAGGACAACGACCTCGACGGCCCCGACGATGGCCCACCAGGCCGCCCAGTAGTGCAGCTGCGGGTCCTGCATGGTGAGCTCCTTGCCCATCATGGTCTTGGCGAAGACGACACACTGCTGCGGGAAGGCCAGACCCACGGCCCACAGCGCCAGGCCGTAGACCGCGGCGGCCACCACGGCGGTGCCCATGCCGAAGAGCATGGCCTCCTTCAGGGTGATTTTCTTCTCTTCGAGGGCGTTGCGGTAGTAGGCCGTGAAGAGGAACACCGCCACCAAGAGGATGGCGTCGGTGACATAGGATGCGGGGCTGGGTGTGGGGCTGCCCATCAGCAGGCGCACCAGCACGTAGGCCGACAGCAGAATGCCCGTTATGACGCCGCTCCGCAGGTACCCCTTGCGGTAGTTGCCGTGTATCGTGCTGTCGTATCTATGGAATATACCCATCAGGTTCTGTGTCTTTTAGTTTGTATCTCTCACCTCACGTTGGCTTCCAAGGCTTCTTTTATCATGCGTTTCAGTTCCAGTGTGCGTTTCTCGACCACGCCCTGCTTCTCAGGCTTGTAGAGGTCGGCGTAGCGCACCTGGCCGAGGGTGATCTTGGGGCTGCTGAGGGAGCCGCGCACGTCGACGCCCACCTTGGCCAAGAGGGGGTTCTTCAGCAGCTCGACGTGGTAGCCGCACTGATTGTCGAGGGTGTGCTTGCCCGAGGCGCAGAGCTGGTACTTCCCGATGTTGAGCAGGAAGGGGAAGACCTCTATCTCCTTGCGGAAGCAGGTCATCTCGACGTCGAGGCTGTCGATGCGGATTTTGTTGTCCTTGTCCTTCCAGCTCTTGAACTGCATCAGCTTGGCGATTTGGGATATGGAACTGTTGTCGAGGACGACGAGGTCGCGGCCGCTGATGGCGGCGGAGCCGAGGAGGGAGCTCATCTTAGGCTGGTAGCGTGCGTCGAGGAATGTCTCTGCGGCGAGGTGGAAGTTGGCGTTGCCGTTGAAAGCGGCGAGCATAGGTACGAGAGTGTCGACGGCGGGAATCATGTCGAGCAGCTCGTCGATCTGAATGTCGAGCAGGTGGAAGTCGAGGGCGACGAAGAGATTGTTGGGTCGCGGTGACTTGTAGAGCGCGGTGAGCTGCATGGTGGCGGCCTTGCAGACGAAACCTATCTGGTCGAGGATGGCGACACCGTCCTTGACGGTGACGGTGCCGGCGACGTCGTTCAGGTCGTTGCCGAAGGCGACGCTGCGTTTGATGTGAGTGTGGAGGGTGAGGTCGACGTCGCGAGGCACGATGAAGGGGTTGGCATCCTTGGGCACGTTGTCCTCGGCGCGCATAGCTTCGAGACTGTCGGCGTCGGAGCCCATGCCGCTGAAGAGGTCCATAATCTGGTCGACGTCGGCATAGTTGGAGGTGAAGTTGAGGTCGGCGCGCAGCATCTCCTTGTGGTCGAGCCACTGCTCGAGGTTGTCGACGCTGCCGTAGAGCTGGAAGTCGCTGTGGCCGAGCTTCACCTGGGCGTTGTTGATGTTGCAGGTCTTGGGGTCGTACTTCAGGGCGAACTGTGACAGGCGGACGGCGTCGGGCAGTTCGGGCATGTAGAGGACGGCGCTGTGGAGGTCGATGTCGGCGACGGGGTTGAATTTGCGCAGGGGGTTCGTCTGCGTGCTGTCCATCCGCATGGAGCCGTTGAGCTTCAGCGCCTCGAGGGAGACCATCATGGAGTCGATGTTGGCCTCGGTCTCGCCGACGGCGATCTCGAAGGCGGCGGCAATCTGCTCGCGGGTGGGGTTGTTGACGCCGATGTTGATGTCGGGCTGGTCGAGCTTGCCGTTGATGCGCGGCATGTCGAAGCGCAGACCGCTGCCGGTGATGTGAGCGTCGGCCAGCTTGCCACGGTGTTCCTTGGCCGGGAGCTGGAGGGCGACGTCGAGGGAGGGGGCGGTGGCATGGATGCTGTCGTAGACGACGTCGAGGTCGCGCAGGCGGATGGCGCCGGAGGCCTTCATCTTCTCGAAGGCCTTGGCTTTGAGCTGGCTCATGCGGAGGTCGACCTTCAGGTCGAGATCGGCGTTGCCGGAGGCGGCGACGGGCATGGTGTCGGGCACCATGGGCATGGCGTCCTCGAGAGGGAGGGAGCCTTTGAGGCGAGCGTCGACGCGCATGTCGCCCAAGAGGTCGTCCACCTCGCCGCTGACGCTGAGGTCGGTGCTGCGGGTGTGGGCCTTGAGGCTCTTGACGGTGACGGTGCTGGGGGACTGCTTGGAGAGGTCGACCGCGGCCGAGAGGTCGCCGCTGATGCGGTTCACCTTGTAGGGCAGTGCCGTAGGATAGTAGAAGCGGCCGTCGGCGAGCTGCAGGGAGGCCGTCACGACGGGCTTGGTGTCGCCCAGCTTGGCGCTGACAGCGTGTGCGTCGAGGCGCACCTTGCCGTCCACATCCATCCCTTTGGGCAGGACCTGCATGGGCAGCAGTGCCAGCAGCGGGGCCACCTGCCAGTCGCCATCGGTGGCGATATTCACGTCGTACATCAGAGAATCTATACGGCCGCCGCCTTGGACGGTGAGGGCGTATTCGTCGAGGGCGATGCGGCCCTCGCTGATGTCCACACGCTGCGAGAGGTCGTCGCGGTAGTGGAAGGGGAGCTCGGCGGTCAGCAGGTCGCGCTTCGAGGCCTGGAGACGCTCGTTGACCATGTCGTTGAACTGGCCGTTCTTGACGGATAGCTTCAGCTTGCCGTCGAGTTCCTTCATATTGCCTTCGGCCTTGAGGGCCAGGGCGAGGTCGTCGAGGAGGGCGTTGATGCTTGTGGCGCCGGTGCTGTCCTTGGTGACGAGGGCGATGCGGTCGGAGCCGAGGTCGAGGGTGGCGTCCACCCTGCCCTCTTTGAGAGTGCCCACGATGCCGAGGTCGAGGTTGGAGACGGCGGCGTCCATGCCGTTCTGTGCGTTGGCGAAGGTGGCGCCGAGGTTCGATACCTTGACCTTGCGCAGGTCCATCTGCGGCAGGCTGTCGAGGCTGAAGGAGCTCTTGGTGGTGTCCTCGTCGTCGCTGCGGGGGAAGATGTCGAAGTTGCTCTTGCCCTCGGCGTTGACGTAGAGGCGGGCCTGGACGTCGTCGAGGAGCACCTGGTGCACCAGCACCTCTTTCTCTTTGAGGAACTTCTTCACGTCGACCCCGACGGTGAGGTTGCCGATGCGTGCCACGGTGTCGCTGGGAGCGCCGTCGACGGGGTTGACGACGTAGACGTCGTCGACCGTGAGACCGGCGTCGGGGAAGGTCTTGAAGAGCGTCAGGTTGACGCGGCCGAAGTGGGTGTCGCAGGTCACGTAGTTGGCGGCGAGCTTGTTGACTATCTTGGTCAGCTGGCTGGGTGTGAAGACCAGCCAGAGGGCCACGCAGAGCACCACGACCACCAGGCCCAGGAGCGAGCCCAGGGAGATGAGTGCTATCTTCCATCCTTTCTTCATCTTACTCGCCCTCCTCCGTTATTTTTTTGAGCGTGTAGGACAGACCGTAGTCGTCCTCCCAGCGCATGAGCGACGAGCTTATCTCGGTGATGGTGTAGACCTTGGGGACCGCCTGGTTGCCCTGGGCGCCGCTGAAGACGTGCGTCAGCACATCCTGCTGGAGCGACCAGCGGTAGGTGAGGTTGCTCTCCTGCTCGAAGATGGAGTCGCTCTCGTCCCATGTGACGCCGGAGTAGTCGGCGTTGTAGCGCCAGTACTCCTCGGTGCCGCTCTTGACCCAGAGACCCTCCACCTGGGAGGGGCTCACGCTGATGTGGTTCTCCTTGTCGCCGCAGGCCGCCACGAGGCAGACCAAAGCGGCAAGCAAGGCCATGTATACTGTTCTTTTGTGCTTCATCCGATTCATCCAACGTCGTGATTAAACATTGAACATCCAGTTTCTATTATTCGTCGACGACCCATACGGCGGGGAGGCATCGGCCGCACTCGTCGTAGTCCATTCCGTAGCCGACGATGAATTCGTTGCCAATTTCGCGGCCGACGTAGTCGACGCGGTAGTCGCCGCGGAAGGCGCCGGGTTTGAAGAAGAGGGCGCAGAGGCGCACGCTGCGTGGGCCGAGCTTGCGGAGCTCGGCGAGGAGGTGCTGCATGGAGAGGCCGCTGTCGACGACGTCTTCCACGACGAGCACCTCCTTGCCGGCGAGGGAGTCGGGGAAGGGGAGCTGGCAGCTGACGCTGCCGGTGCTGCTCATGCCGTCGTAGGAGGCGTACTTCACAAAGCACATCTCGGCGTCGACGGTCAGTCGCCGCACGAGGTCGGTGGCGAACATGAAGGCGCCGGTGAGCACGGGGCAGACCGTGAGGGAGCGGCCCTGATAGTCGCGGTTCACCTCGGCGGCGAGCCTGTCGACCGTGGCGGCCAGCTCGCCCTCGCCGATGAACGGCACAAACTCTTTGTCCTTAATCTTCATCCATGGAAATGCTTAACAGTCATTCACTCTTCCTCCTCCTCGTCGGGGTCCATGACGACACGGAGCCCGTAGAACTCGGTCTTGCCGGAGGGGACGTACCAGCTGCGGTCGAAGACCGCGCATGTGGGCGAGGTGCTGTAGTAGTGACCGCCGCGCACGATGCGGCTGTCGCCCTGCTGAGGGCCGCGCGGGTCGGTCTGGTCCCCGGGACCGTAGGCGTCCATCCAGTCGGCGCACCACTCGGCCACGTTGCCGCTCATGTCGTAGAGGCCCAGCTCGTTGGGCTGGCGACGCCCGACGGGATAGGTGCGGCCGTGGCTGTTGACGCAGAACCAGGCGTAGTGCTCGAGCTGAGCGCGAGCGCAACCGGCGTAGGCGTTGCCGCGGCTGTGGCGTCCGCCGCGTGCGGCGTATTCCCACTCGGCCTCGGTAGGCAGTCGGAAGCGCCGACCGGTCTGCTGGCTGAGGAGCGTTACGAAGCGCTGTGCGTCGACCCACGACACCTGCTCGACGGGGAGAGAGTCGTTGCCGGAGAACTTGGACGGGTTGTCGCCCATGACGGCTTTCCAGACGGCCTGCGTCACCTCGTAGGTCGCGATGAAGTAGCCGGAGAGGGTGACGCGGTGTTCGGGTCGCGACGACTCGTAGCTGTGGCTCACGTCGTCGGCGCCGTTGCTGCCCATGGTGAATGAGCCGCCTTCGACCCAGACCATTTCGAGACGGGCGCCGTCGGGCAGGTCGACCACCGCCACCGAGTCCTGAGCCCGCAGAGGGCAGACGCCGAGGGCCACGGCGGCGGCCAGCGCGAGCATCGCCTTACGCACCGAATTGTCAGGCTTGCTTCTCATAGTGCAGTCTGGACCAACGCTTTAGGGTTATTCCATGTGGTCGTCGCTCCACTTCTCGGGGTTGACGCGCCATGCGGCGAGACTCTCGAGGGCCTCGGGGCGGATGAAGTCGCGCTCCTTGGCGGTGGCGATGAGGGTGTCGTAGTCGGTCAGGGTCACGAGGTCGACGTTTTCCTTCTGGAAGTTGTCGGCGGCGACCTGGAGGCCGTAGGTGAAGATGGCGGCCATGCCTTTCACGACGCAACCTTTCTCGCGGAGTGCTTTGACGGCGATGAGGGAGCTCTTGCCTGTCGAGACGAGGTCTTCGATGACCACGACGGACTGGCCGGCGTGGATTTCGCCCTCGATCTGGTTCGTCAGCCCGTGGCTCTTCTGCTCCGAGCGTACGTATACGAAGGGCTTGCCCAGCTCCTGCGCCACCAGTGCGCCCTGCGCTATACCTCCCGTGGCCACACCGGCCACCACGTCGACGTCGCCCCACATCTCGCCGATGATCTCGGTGAAGCGCTGGCGTATGAAAGTGCGAATTTCAGGATACGAGAGAGTGACCCTGTTGTCGCAATAGATGGGCGATTTGCGCCCCGATGCCCATGTGAAAGGATGCTCGTTGTTGAGCTTTACCGCTTTCACTGTCAATAAGAATTCGGCTGTCTGTGCAGCCATGTTTTGGTTAGTAATCATGCTGCAAAGATACGCCTTTTTTTTATAATGGCAAAAAAATATTATCAACAGGCCGCCGGCCATGGACGGGGTGCACATTTTGGGGGCCTGACTCCCGCCGGAGGGGGTAGAGGGGACCCAGAGAGGGGGTAGAGGGGACCCAGAGAGGGGGTAGAGGGGGTGCGGAGAGGGTGGCGCGAAAAATATTTTGAAGTAAGGACTTGCGGTTTGTTTTTTTTATGTATTTTTGCACATTCAATTTAAGAGACCTTCGATGACGAACAGCAACATAGACAAACTGATAGTGATTGGCGACCGGGTGCTCATAGAGCCCGCGGTGGCGACCCACAGGACGAAAGGCGGGCTGCTGCTGCCGGCCGGGTACCAGGAGAAGGAGGAGGTCCAGACGGGCTACATCCTCAAGACCGGGCCGGGCTATCCGCTACCGGGCGACGGTGACGACGACTGGAAGCCCGGGGACAGGGAGCCGCGCTACCTGCCGCTGCAGGTCAAGCCGGGCGACATGGCCCTCTTCCTGCTGAAGAACGCCGTGGAGATAAAATACGACGGAGAGAAGTACTTCGTAGTGCCGCAGAGCGGGATACTGATGGTTGAGAGGGAAGAGTTTTGAGAATTGAAAATTGAAAATTGAAAATTGAAAATTGGGGAGGGGAAAGGGGTGTTGCCGAGAGGGGTAAATTATAGTAGCAGAAACAAACAAACAGAGATATGACAAGCAACGAGATACGCAAGGCTTTCTTAGACTTTTTCGAAAGCAAGGGACACCACGTGGTGCCGTCGGCGCCGATGGTGGTGAAGAACGACCCGACGCTGATGTTCACCAACGCCGGCATGAACCAGTTCAAGGATATATTCCTCGGGAACGAGCAGCGGCAGTGGCCGCGTGCCACCGACAGCCAGAAGTGCCTCCGCGTCAGCGGCAAGCACAACGACCTGGAGGAGGTGGGGCACGACACCTACCACCACACGATGTTCGAGATGCTGGGCAACTGGAGCTTCGGCGACTACTTCAAGAAGGAGGCCATAGCCTACGCCTGGGAGTTCCTGACGGAGGTGATGAAGATAGACAAGAGCTGGCTGTACGTCACCGTCTTCGGCGGCGACGAGAAGGAGGGTCTGGGCATGGACACCGAGGCCTACGACTTCTGGAAGGCCCACATCAGCGAGGACCGCATACTGCGCGGCTCGAAGAAGGACAACTTCTGGGAGATGGGCGACCAAGGCCCCTGCGGCCCCTGCTCGGAGATACACGTGGACATACGTACCCCGGAGGAGAAGGCCAAAGTGCCCGGCAAAGAGCTGGTGAACAAGGACAACCCGCAGGTGATAGAGATATGGAACCTGGTCTTCATGCAGTATAACCGCAAGGCCGACGGCAGTCTGGAGCCGCTGGCGGCCAAACACATAGACACGGGTATGGGCTTCGAGCGCCTTTGCATGGTGATGCAGGGCAAGCGGTCGAACTACGACACCGACGTCTTCCAGCCGCTGATACAGACGCTTGCCGCGAGGAGCGGCAAACGCTACGGGCAGGACGAACAGGCCGACATAGCCATGCGCGTCTGCGCCGACCACCTGAGGGCCGTGAGCTTCTCGATTGCCGACGGACAGCTGCCGTCGAATGTCAAGGCGGGCTACGTCATACGCCGCATCCTGAGGCGTGCCGTGCGCTACGGCTACACCTTCCTCGGCTTCACCGAGCCTTTCCTGAACACCCTCGTGCCCACCCTCGTGGACCAGATGGGACACCAGTTCCCGGAGCTGAAGAAGCAGCAGGAGCTCATACAGCGCATCATACTCGAAGAGGAGCAGGCTTTCCTGCGGACCCTTGCCGGCGGTATAAAGCGCTTCGATGAATACGCCGCCAAGTGCGGCAACAAGGTGGTCGACGGCGACTTTGCCTTCGAACTGTTCGACACCTACGGTTTCCCTGTGGACCTCACCCAGCTGCTGGCCACGGAGAAGGGCATGACGGTCGACATGGATGGCTTCCAGCGCGGCCTGGCGGCCCAGAAGGAGCGCTCGCGCGGCGCCGCCAAGGTGGAAAACGACGACTGGCAGGAGCTCATGCCCGGTGTGGAACAGGAGTTTGTCGGGTACGACGTGCTGGAGGCCGACGTGCACATCACGCGCTACCGCAGGGTGAAAGCCAAGGACAAAGAGTTCTACCAGCTGGTCTTCGACCGCACCCCCTTCTACGGCGAGAGCGGCGGACAGGCGGGCGACACGGGGGTGTTGAGAGTTAAGAGTTATGAGTTAAGAGTTAAGAGTGATGAGTTAAGAGTTAAGGGTTATGAGTTAAGAGTTATCAATACCAAGAAGGAGAACGGGTTGACTGTGCACATTGTGGAGCAGCTGCCCGAGGACCTTACTGCCACCTTCCATGCCGTCGTGGACAGCGACAAGCGGAACGCCACGGCCTGCAACCACTCCGCCACGCACCTGATGCACTACGCTTTGCGCCAGGTGCTGGGCGACCACGTGGAACAGAAGGGTTCGAGTGTAGACCCGCAGCGTCTGCGCTTCGACTTCAGCCACTTTGCCAAACTCAGCCACGAGGAGATACGCGACGTGGAACGCCGTGTGAACGCGATGATACGCCAGTGCCTGCCCCTCGAGGAGCACCGCCAGATGCCCATCGACGAGGCCCGGAAGCTCGGCGCCATGGCCCTCTTCGGGGAGAAATACGGCGACAAGGTGAGGGTGGTGAAATACGGTCCGAGCGTGGAGTTCTGCGGCGGCACCCACGTGCAGAACACCGGCATGATAGGCTCGTTCCGCATAGTCAGCGAAGGAGCCATAGCCGCGGGCATGCGCCGCATCGAGGCCGTCACGGCCCAGGCGGCCACCGACTTTGCGGACCAGCAGCAGGAGCAGCTGGCCGCCATAGCCGAATGCCTGAAGGGGGGCAAAGACCCCATAGCCGCCATACAGAAGCTGCAGGACGACAACGCGGCCCTGAAAGCCGAGGCGGAAGCCCTGCGCAAGGAGAAGGCGGCGGGGCTGGCCCGCGACATAGCGGCGAAGGTCGACGCGGACCCGGTGCTGGTGCAGCGGATGGACACCGACGTCACGAGCCTGAAAGACGCGGTGCTGGCGCTGCGTGCCGAGCGGCCGCAGATGGCCGTGGTGCTGGGCTCGGTGAGCGACGGCAAACCGGCCCTGCTGATAGTGCTCGGCGACCAGCGGGTGGCCGGAGGCCTGAACGCAGGCCAGATGGTGCGCACGCTGGGCAAAGAGATACAGGGCGGCGGCGGCGGACAGCCCCACTTCGCCACGGCGGGCGGCAAGAACCCCGACGGCATAGACAAGGCCCTTGCCCTTGCCAAAGAGATGATAGCATAGCCACTCCCCACGGCGGCACCCGAGGCGGCGCACAGGCGCATCACTCACATGCGCCCAACGACAACGCCTACAGCATACGGCGCAGGAAATCCTTTAAGGCATTCCCTGCGCCGTGTCCATAGTACGACACGGACGTCGCGGTATTCCCAAATATACTTCTGGCTGTTAGACAAAGAGGTCGGAGGCCATGCCGTCGGCATAGAGCATGCCGGACTCGGTGGGGCGGTAGGCGGTGCCGTCGTCGACTATCCATCCCCGCTGGATGTATGGCTGCATCTGCTGCGGGGAGGCGAGGCGGTGCGGTATGCCGCGCGCGGTGCGCAGCCCGGTCATGACGGCTTCGTTGCGGGCGTCGGCGTCGGAGAGGAGCTCTTCGCCGTACCATCCCCCACCCTCGCCGAGCGACGAGACGTAGCGTGCGACGTCGGCCACGTTCCAGCGGCGGCGGAGCCCGTCGAAGCTGTGGGCCGCGGGGCCGAATCCGAGGTAGGGCGTGCGGTCCCAGTAGCGGCTGTTGTGCTGCGAGGCGAAGCCGGGTCGGGCGAAGTTGGACACCTCGTAGTGTTCGAAGCCGGCGGACCGCAGCGTGCGGCAGAGGATGTGGTACTGGCTGACGACCACATCGTCGTCGGGCATGGCGAGGCGTCCGGACTCCACCTGGCGGGCGAGCGCCGTGCCTTCTTCGACGGTGAGGGCGTAGGCCGAGATGTGCTTGACGGGCAGGGCGGCGGCGCGCGTCACGGCCTCGAGCCAGGCGTCGTTGCTCAGGCCGGGGATGCCGTAGATGAGGTCGACGGTGATGTTGTCGAAGCCGGCTTGGGAGAGCGTTTCGACGGCGGCAGTGGCCTGGGCGGCAGTGTGGCGTCGGCCGACGAGACGGAGCAGGGAGTCGTCAAAGGACTGCACGCCGAGGCTAATGCGGTTGAAGAGGCCGATTTGGCGCAGGCCGCTGACGTAGTCGGGGCTGAGGTCCTCGGGGTTGCACTCGATGGTGGCTTCGCGCACGCGTCCGAGATCGAAGACGGAGGCGAGGGTGTCGACGATGCGCCGGAGGTCGTGGAGCGGGAGGAGCGAGGGGGTGCCGCCGCCGAAGTAGACGGTCTGGACGGGGGCGTTGTGGCCGGTGCCGCGCAGATGTATCTCGCGCAGGAGCGCGTCGACGAAGCCGGCGCGGAGGCTTGCCGAGGGGGTGGAATAGAAGGCACAGTAGGTGCACTTGCGGTGGCAGAAGGGGATGTGGACGTAGAGCATGGAGGGCCTCAGTTGGCATCAGCCAGCAGCTGGTCGGCGGCGGCGTAGGGACTGATTTTGTTGTCGAGGATGTCCTGCCGGAGGGCGTCGATGCGCTCCTCGATGCCGGGGGTGCTGTAGAAACGGTCGCGCAGACCGCTTTCGATGGCCTCGCCCATGATGCGGAGCAGTTGCTGCTGGCGCTTGTGGTAGAAGTATCCGTTCTGCTTGGTGAAGGTGACGTACTCCATCACGGAGTTCCAGAGGGCTTCGACCCCTTCCTTGGTGTAGGCGGAGCAGAGGCTCACCTTGACGGTCCAGCCGCTTTCGGGCATGGGGAAGAGGTGGAGGGCGTTGCGGAACTGAGCGGCGGCCAGCTCGCTGCGCTGCCGGTCGAGCTCGCACTTGTTGATGGCGATCATGTCGGCCATCTCCATGATGCCGCGTTTGATGCCCTGCAGCTCGTCGCCGGTGTTGGCCAGCTGGAGGAGGAGGAAGAAGTCGACCATGGAGTGGGCGGCCACTTCGCTCTGGCCCACGCCGACGGTCTCGACGATGACGACGTCGAAGCCGGCCGCCTCGCAGAGGGTGATGATTTCGCGTGTCTTGCGAGCCACGCCGCCCAGGGAGCCAGCCGAGGGGCTGGGGCGGATGAAGGCGTTGGGGTCGACGGAGAGTTCCTCCATGCGTGTTTTGTCGCCCAGAATGGAGCCTTTGCTGCGCTCGCTGCTGGGGTCGATGGCGAGGACGGCGACCTTGTGGCCGTGGGCGGTGAGCATCTTGCCGAGGGCTTCGATGACGGTGCTCTTGCCGGCCCCGGGGACGCCGGTGATGCCGAGGCGGACGGACTTGCCGCTGTAGGGCATGCAACGCTCGATTATCTGCTGGGCTTGCTGCTGATGGGAGTGCAAAGAGCTCTCGACCAAGGTGATGGCGCGGCTCAGGAGCGTGCGGTCGCCGTGCAGGATGCCGCTGATGAGCTCCTCGGTCGAGGGGCCTTGCTGCCGCCGGGCACGCATGCGTTCGAGGTAGCTGCTGTTCACTTGGTCGGGCTGTTTCACCCCTTCGGCGACGCTGAGGGCCGACTCGTATTCGAAATTGCTGTAAAGATGCTTGTCGTCCATAATATATGTTAAACGGGGAGCCGTGGGCATTATTGTACGGGCGACGCTTTTTTGTAGGGATGTGGCGAAAAAAAAGAGGAAGGTGCACTCGCGGCGACACCTTCCTTTTGATGGTAGCGGGAATCAGACTTGAACTGATGACCTCCGGGTTATGAATCCAGCGCTCTAACCAGCTGAGCTATCCCGCCATCGCTCCGGGCCACTCTCGGTCTCGGAAAACGGGTGCAAAAGTACGAACAATTTCCGATATGACAAAATGTTTTTTCATTTTATTTCATAACATGCTGTAGCATAAGGTCAAAAATACGCCATGGACGGGGATGATGCAGCGCGGTTCGGTCGGCCGGGACGCGGCGCGGCGGGTATTTTCGACAGCTGATTATTGTTGTTGGAGGATGGTAAAAAATGGAGTGGGCGGGGTGCCGGGGAGAGGGGGCGGAGGGTAGAGAAGGGGTAGAGAGGGGGTAGAGAGGGGGTAGAGAGGACCCAGAGAGGGGGTAGAGAGGACCCAGAGA
>OCTW011526917.1_pt1 | contig 25367 bp, 25 predicted proteins | sample 1539671 | NCBI WGS metagenome assembly OCTW01 (sample SAMN02144230, study PRJEB22623) | gut metagenome | biome: sheep rumen | host: Ovis aries | place: New Zealand | reverse complement strand
CAATATTTTGAAATCTGCTTAAAAACTTTTTCATTTCTATGAACATTAAAGGATTTTCATAAATTGAATGACCAGCTCCAAAATCTATGATTGCTGGTTGTTTTAAACTACTTAAAACTCTTGTTGTTAAATAGAATTCAAAATCTTTAAAATTATCAAATTTTTCTCTTTCAGAATATATGCTGCTTAGAAGATTTCTATTATCTAATGATACTTTAGGTAAATTGTTTTTCTTATGTAATTCTTCTGATATAGTGGATTTACCAACACCCATAGGTCCAATGAGAATAATACTATTTGCTAAAACATCTTCATTAATTGGTACAGAAATCAATTCTTCCATTAATTTATATTTTTTTATTTGCCCATATATTTCACTTTTAATTTCTTCTTTTGTTCTATTATCGTTGCTATATTTTTTCTCAGCAAGTATAAATAATTCTGATGGTAATTCTGGATATTCGTTGCTTATTTCATTTAAGAGTTCTTTTATCATTTTAATCACATCCTGTTTTCATTATATCACACTAATTCTAAGTTTTTCTTTTCATCTTCAATAACATCAATAAATTCTTTTTCACTAGGTATTGTTAATCTAAATTCTGAAGAAAATATAGTTTTATTATCTTCAGGTAATGTATATTTAACTATAGTTTCATTTTTATCTGTAGAAAGTAATATACCTATTGTTTTATTCTCATTTTCTTTCTTTATAACTCTATCATAATAATTAACATACATCTGCATTTGTCCAATATCTTTATGAGTTACTTTTCCTATTTTCAAATCAATTATAACAAAACAATTAAGTATCCTATTATAAAATACTAAATCAGGATAAAAATGTTCTGTATCTATTGTAATTCTTACTTGATTACCTACAAATGTAAAACCCTTACCAAGTTCAAGCAAAAATTCTTTTAAATGTTCTAATATATTTTTCTCCAAATCACTTTCTAAATAGTTTTTATTTTCTTTTATATCTAAAAACTCTAATACAAATGGATCTTTAATAATATCTTTGCTTTCGTAAATGCTATTACCTTTCGCAGATAACTCTGGTATTTTTGATTTATCTTTAGAAGTTATTATTCTTTCATATAATAAAGTTGTTCTTTGCCTTTGAAGTTCTCTTACATCCCAATTTGAATTAATACATTCGTACATATAAAAATTTCTTTTGCCCTCATCTTTTATTTTAATTAATTCATAATAATGAGATATACTCAATTCGCTCGACAATGTTGAGCGAATTGGATATGTCATATAGAATTGTCTCATTCTTCTTAAATTTTGAATTGAAAATCCTTTACCAAAAGTATCTGTTAGTTTTTTAGAGATGCCTTCAATTAATAAATCTCCATATTTTGCCCTTTTATTTCCACTTTGTTTATTTACAATTATTTTTCCAATATTCCAATATAAGTTAATCATTTCGGTATTAACTGTTTTATATACTTTGCTTCTGCTCTGATTAACTAAATCTTTTATATTAATAAATAATTCATTAACTTCAGTGTCATCTATAGTTACTATTTCATTCATTTTATTATCTTCCTTTCTATGGACTACACGTTTTAATCTGTAATTTATTATTTTTAATTTTAAACATAATACTTCCATCTTGATCAGTTCTATATATTTTAGAAATTTTTAAGTTATCTAATATCTCTTTATTCGGATGTCCATATTTATTATTCTTACCGACACTAATTATTGAATACTTGGGTTTTATCTCGTTTATAAATTCCTTACTACTACTTGTTTTACTTCCGTGATGTCCTACCTTAAAAATATCTATATCAGATAGATTATATTTATTAATTATTTCTTTTTCAGTAGTAATAGATGCATCTCCCATAAACATAAATTTATAACCATTTAATTCTGTATAGATTACATTTGAATTATCATTTTCATTATCATATTCTTTAGTTTGCAAAAAATATAATTTGCTATTATCAATATTTAATTCTTTAATACATGAATAATATTTAATCTTTTTCTTGCCTAATACTCTGATTAATTCTTTTTCTAAAGCATTATATGATCCACAATTAAGTATTACTTTCTCTACTTTAAAATTATTTACTAAGTTAATTGCTTCTCCCATATGATCAAAATCTCCATGAGTAATTATTAAATAAGATAAGCTATTTATACCTTTTGATCTTAATAATGTAATTGTATTATCCGTGTAATGAAACTCTTTTTTTCTTTTAGCCCATTCATCTTTATTTGAAATTGTTTTACCTCCTGTATCGATTAGTATGCTTTTTCCCTTATTAATTATCAAAGAACTATCTCCTTGACCTACATCTAAATAATAAATGTAATAATTCTTATCAAATTTAGGATATATTATTATAGATGTAAATATAATAAGTAATACTATTAATAGTCTCTTGTTGGATGTTATAGTTATATATAAAAAGAAATAGTATACTAGCCAAATTCCTATAAATACTTTTGGAATTGATATAGTTAGTATATCTATTTCTTTAAATGCATAATTTATATTTTCAAAGATATTAATTAGTAATACATATATATCTCTAATCAAAGGAATTAACAATGCAATAAAAGACATTGGAAATAATACAAAACTTACGAATGGAACTAAAATTATATTTAGTATTATAGATAGAAAATTAAATTTATAATAAAAAATAGCTGTAATAGGAATACTTGCAAGAGTTGCTATTAATGTACCTTTTAGAAGTGATGAAAAGTAATTATTGCTACTAGTTTCAAGTTCTAAGAAGAATACAATAATAAATGTATATAAAAAACCTGCATTATAGATATAATTTGGTTTGATAATTATTAGTAAGAGAAATATTAGTAATGTTAATCTAGAACTTTTTAGCTCTATTTTTAAATACTTATTAATTTTAGATATATAGTAAGTTAGTATTGTTCGTATTACAGAAGCACTAAATGATACTAAATATCCATAAATTAATATTATTGTGCTTATTATTAATGTGTTTTTGATGTTCTCTTTTCTTAATATTTTAGTAAGAGCAAGAATTACTAGGGAAAAATGCATACCTGATATAGCAAATAAGTGGGAAATACCATTTTTAGATATCATTTCTTCATCTATTAATTCTTTATTTCCTAGAATGAACGCTAAAGTGTATTCATTGTTTTTTAAGCTTTTTATTGATTTATATAGTTTTGTTTTGAAGTTAGCAATTATATTATTTGTTTTATTAATTTTAATTGAATTTATATTAACTATATAGAATATATTATTTTTATTCAAATACTCTTTATAGTTAAATGTGTTTAGAATAGTATTATTTGTTGGTGTCTTAAGTTCTCCTATTATTTCTACTTCTTTTTCATATCCAATTATATTCTCTAAATAATCTTTTTCTTCATTAGTTTTAATATAATAAGTTCCCTTTAAGGATTCTTTACTATTTATTGTAAGAGTTAATTTATCCCCGTCTATTTTAAAATCTTTTATAGTTCCTTTAAAATTAGTTTCATTACCTTTATAAATACTTTTACTATTACTATTTACTATTATGTTTGATATAACACACAATAGTATAAGTATTACTAAAAAGTAATTAGACTGTAATATATGGTTTAATCTTTGTAAATAATGCATCTCCAAATCCCTTTATATTCTTTATTTCTTCAATACTTTTAAATTCACCACATGTTTCTCTATAATTAATTATTAAATTAGCTTTGGATTCTCCAACGCCTGTTATTTTAGTTAATTCTTCTAATGTGGCTGTATTGATATTTATTAAGTTGTCTTCTTCTTTTATTGGTTCTATTTTTTCTTTTTCTACTTCTTCTTTTGTATATACTTTAATAACCATTTGGTTAGTTAAAAGTTTTGATAGATTTAAATTAGATGTATCTGCATCTTCTTTTAATCCACCTGCTGCTTCTATAGCATCTTTAACTATAGATCCTAGTTTAAATTTATATACACCAGGATTATTTACTGCCCCTTTTATATCTACTTTTATTTCATAGGTAACTGAAACACTTTCTTGGTCTTCTTCTTTTACACAATTAAATGCTTCTGTAGCACTTGTATCTTTCATGTTAAATAGTAATATTCCTAATAAGAGTATAATTCCTAGTATTATTGATATTATTATTTTCTTTTCTTTTAATTTATCAATTAGATTTTCCATTTTACCTCCTTTCTAAGAAAGTTTTTACCTTTCTACTTATATTGTTAATTTATATTTATTATTTCTTTTATATTTGGTAAAAAAAGCAAATAAAAAAGATAGATTAAATAATCTATCTTATAGAGATGCTAGTTTTCTCTTTTCGTTATTGTATTTAGTTTCAGCAGTAATTCTTAATACTATAAACATGCATATTATTATATTTAAGTTGTATGAACCACCATAACTTAAGAATGGAAGTGGTACACCTGTTAGTGGAATAAGTGCAAGTCCACCCATTAGATTTAATATTAAGTGTATTATTAAGTATGCAAATATGCCATAGCATATAGTTGAGTTTCTAATTGAATCAGCTTTCTTTGCCGCGTTAAGTATTAACATTAATATAGCAAAGTAACCAATTAATACAATTGCTCCAACTATGAATCCAAGTTCCTCTACTAGTATTGGAAATATGAAATCTGTATGTGCTTCTGGCAAATATAAATACTTTTGAGTAGAGTTACCTAATCCTTTACCAAATAAACCACCGTTGTGGTATGCAATAAATCCATTACATACTTGGTAACCTGTTGAATTTGAACCAGCATCATATCTAGAACATGGATTTACAAAATTAAGTCTTTCTATTTGACTTTGATAGAATAAATCAGGTCTTAATATTAATACTAATGCCATGATTGCTACACCTACAATAGCAATTATCTTTGTCCAATTTACATATTTAGTTACTTTTTTTGGAAAAGGCACATGTACAAATGTCATAAATGTTATGAATGCTATTATTAATGCTCCTCCAAAGTCTGGTTGTAGGAAAGTTAGGCAAAATCCAACAACTGCTGGTATTATTGGTATTAAATAATATGCTATGTTTCTATTTTGTTTTATAGTTTTTTCGTAGAATGTTGCCATATATATTACAACTGCTATTTTAAAGAACTCTGAAGGCTGTAAATTAAAGAAACCTAAGCTAATCCAAGATTTTGCACCACCAGCAATAGTACCTGATAAGCTAACATAAACTAAACCTAAACCAGTTAGTAATACATATAATAAGCTGAATGCTTTATATCTTTTAGTAGAATTCTTTAATATAAATAAAAATCCAATTAAATATCCTATTAATAATATTATTCCCTGTCTTGTGAAGAAATATGTTGGCTCAACACCATATCTTAATACTGATGATACACTTGATGCTGATAAGATCATTATAAGGCCTATTATGGAGTATATTATCATAAAAGCTAATAGACTTTTGTCCATATATTTGAGAGTTGTTCTATAGCTCATAAGATACCTCCATTCTATTTAGATTTTATCATATATTATATTTGCTAATATATTCAATTTTATGTAATTTGATATTTAGTTGTCATCTTTTCTTTTTAATTATTATTTGCTATAATATTACCGCTTAAGGAGTGATTAGATGTTAAATGACATTACTACTTCAGAAGATATGAAAAAATTACCTGATATTAATATACTTGATGAAAAGGATAAAATATTACATAAACCTAGTAAACCTGTTAAGTTTCCACTTAGCGATTATAATAAAAAAAGAATAAAGGATATGATTACTTATTTAACAATGAGTCAGATAGAACCTATTCAAGAAAAATATGAACTTAGAGCTGGTATGGGACTTTCTGCAGTACAAATTGGTATTCCTGAAAGATTTTTTGTTATAGTTGATGAGTATGAGGAAGGAAAGTTTAAAGATTATATAATTATTAATCCTGAAATAATATCTCATTCTGAAGAACAAATCTATGTTGGTGAGGGCGAAGGATGCTTGTCTGTTAATAGACCTGTTGATGGTATAGTACCAAGATATGCAAGAATTACAGTCGAAGCTTATGATATGAATGGTAAAAAGTTTAGATTAAGAGTCAGAGAAGATATTGCTATAGCTTTCCAACATGAAATAGATCATTTAAATGGAATATTATTTGTAGATAAAATAGATCCTAAACATCCATTTAAAGATTCTCAAAATATGAGAGAAATATAAAAAGAGTTGTTATTACAACTCTTTTTTTACTTTTCTAATTTAACAGATACTATTTTAGATACACCTTGTTCTTGCATTGTAATACCATATAGAGTATCAGCATATTCCATTGTTTTCTTTTTGTGTGTTATTAATATAAATTCATTGTTCTTGTCTTGACTTGATAGGTATTCACCAAATGTTGCTACGTTTGCTTCATCTAGTGCAGCTTCTACCTCATCTAGAATAACAAATGGAACTGGGTAACATTTTAGAATTGCAAATAATAGTGATATAGCAGTAAGTGTTTTTTCACCACCTGATAGAAGAGCTACTGCTTTTAGTTTCTTTCCAGGAGGTTCTGCGATAATATCTATACCTGTTTCTAATATGTTATCTGTAGTAAGCTTTAACTTACCTTCTCCACCTTTAAACAACTTTTTAAATGTTTCTTCAAAGGCTTTAGAAATATTATTATATGCTTTAGTTAATCTTTCTCTCATTACATCGTCCATTTCAGTTATTAATTCATTTAGGGATGTAATTGATGCATTTAACTCATCGCTTTGACTAGTTAAGAAATCAAATCTTTCTTTAACTCGTTTATATTCTTGAATAGAACCAATATTAACTTCTCCTAAGTTAGATATTTCTCTTCTTAGATGTGTTACTTTTTCTCTTGCTAGAGATTCTTCTAAGTTTAGTTCAAATGATTCTTTAGCATGTTCAAATGTCATGTTATATTCTTCTCTTAAGATATTTAATAAATAATCCATTTTAGTATCATATTTAGTTATTTTTATTTCTATATCTTTTATATTTGATTCTATTTCTCTTACTTTTTGGTTATGATCTCTAGTTTCTTTATCTATTTCTTCGATAGTTCTTGCTAGGTCATCTCTTTTTTTAATTAATTTGGTAAGGTTAGCTTGTTCAGTTACTTCTTTTAATTCTAATTCTTTAATGGAATCCATTAGCTTTAAGATTATCTTTTCTTCATCATTTTCACTTAAATTTTCTGCATTTGATAATGCTTTTTTAATAGTCTTTAAATCATTATTTAATGAAGTTAAACGATAGTTAGTTTCATTATAAGAACTCTTTATAGTTATTTTTTCTTTTAGGGTTTCTTCATAAGATATTGAAAGTTCTTCTCTTTCTTTTAATGATTTATCTATTTCTTCTTTAATTATTATTAATTCATTTTCATCTTTCTTTAATAATTCTTTAAAGTAAGATAGTTTTTCTTTGTCCTTTAGAATTGAAGATGATTCTCTTATTGAACCACCTGTTAGGGATCCTCCAGCGTGTATTAGTGAACCGTCTAGTGTAGTAATTCTATATTTTTCTTTTAATTTCTTAGAAATATTTAAAGCATTATCTAAATTATCTACTATTAATACATTTCCTAATTGGTTTTCTATAATATTTGATACACTTTCATCGTATTTAATTAAAGTAGATGCTACTCCAATGAAACCATTTTCTTTATTTATTAAATTTATATCATCATTAGGTATAAATCTCTTACTTATTTTATCTATTGGGAAGAAAGTTGCTCTTCCTAGTTTATTGTCTTTTAAATATTCGATTGCTCTTTTAGCATCTGTATCTTTTTTAGTTACTATAAAGTTTTGAGCTTGACCTAAGGTAATATCAATAGCAGTCATATATTTATCTTCAACTTCTATTAATGATGAGATGGTACCTACTATTCCATTTAATCTTGGATTATTGATAATATTTTTAACTGCGTAAGGAAGTTTTCCTCCTTCTTCAATGTTTTTTTCAAGTATTTCAATATTGTTCTTAGAAGTTAGAATTTGGCCTTCTTTTTCATCTAGATTTCTTTTTTGTTTAGATAATTTAATATTTAGAATAGTTTGTTTATCTGATATATCATTTATTCTTTTAGTTGTGTCTTTTAGGTTATTGTCTATTAATTCTAGTTCTTTATTTAGTCTAGTTATATCTTTTTCTAGATTTGCTTCGTTCGTTTTATAATTAATAATAGATTCATCTAGTTTATTTTTATCAATGTCATATTTTTGTCTTTCTAGAACTACTTCTTTTTGACCATTTAGACTAGATATATTATCTCTTAGAGATTGTATTTCTTCTCTTTTTTTATTGATTTCTTCTTCTATTTTTATTTGTTCTAGTTTATCTTTATCAATATTTTTAGTATTAGTAGTAAATGTTAATTCTAGATATTCTTTATCTTTATTTAGTTTATTTAGTTTAGTATTTAATGTTTCATATTCGTTATTAATTGATTTAATATCATTTACTGTTAAAGATATTTCTAAATCTTTTAATTCTTCTTTTAAGTCTAGGTATTTTTTAGCTAAAGTTGCTTCTTTTTCTAGGTGCTCTTTATTATCTTTTATTTCATTTATAAGTAAAGCTACTGTTTCTAGATTATCTTTTGTTTTTTCTAGTTTTCTTTCACTTTCTTCTTTTCTTGTTTTATATTTTAAGACACCTGCTGTACCTTCAATTAATACTCTTCTTTCTTCAGGATTGGCGTTTATTATTTGCTCTATTGAACCTTGTGAAATAATATTAAATGCATCTTTTCCTATACCTGAGTCTAAGAATAAATTAGTAACATCTTTTAATCTTACATGATTACCATTTATATAGTATTCATTTTCTCCTGTTCTATATAATACTCTTTTTACTTCTACATCTATTAAATCTGTATTTAGAAAGTGATCTGTATTATCAAAAGATAATGTTACTTCTGCTCTTGAACTAGGTTTACGAGTTTCAGAACCTGCAAATATTACATCATCACTTTCTTTACTACGTAAGTTTTTTAGAGAAGTTTCACCAAGTACCCAACGTACTGCATCAACTATATTTGATTTACCAGATCCATTTGGACCTACTACAGTAGTTATAGTATCTGTTAGTTCAATGTCTATTTTATCTGCGAATGATTTAAAACCATATGCTCTTATACTTTTTAATTTCATAGTTTAGCCTGCTTTTCATATGCATTCTTAGCTGCTGCTTGTTCTGCATCTTTTTTTGATTTACCTACGCCTGTACCAAATATCATACCATCTACTATTGCATTCATTTTAAATGTTCTATCGTGAGCTGGACCTGTTTCACTTACTAGTTCGTATGTAACAGATTTTTTATCTGTTTGTACTAGTTCTTGGAATGCTGTTTTATAATCTTTAAAGAATTTATATCCTTTTTCAATGTATGGAATAATAATTTCATCAACATATTTTTTAGCTACTTCGTAACCGTTTTCTAGATATATTACTCCAAGTACACTTTCAAACACGTCTGCTATTATAGTGTCATTTATATTAGATTCTTGTCCGTGTCCTGCTAGAATATACTTATTTAAACCAATTTCTTTAGCGTATGTAGCAAGAGCATTCTCACATACAAATGAAGCTCTTATCTTTGACATTTCGCCTTCTTTTAAATCTGTATTTAAATAAAAATACTCACTTGTTATTGCTTCTAGGACTGCATCTCCTAAGAATTCTAATCTTTCATAGTTTGTGTTATATGGCAAGTTATTTTCATGTTGATACGAACTATGGGTAAATGCTTCTCTCATTAATTCTTCATTTTTAATTTTAATGCCGCGATTAGCAAAAAAATCTTTAAAATTCATATTTATCACATCTTTCTTTGGAAATTATACTACATTAGGCCTTTATTTTACAAGAAATTAGAATTGTAGTAAAATTTCTTGTAGGTGAAATTGATGGCAAATGTTATAATCAAGATGATAGAGTTATATCAAAATACACCAATGCATGCACATTCTTATTGTAGATTTAAACCTACTTGTTCAGAGTATATGAAAGAATCTATAAAAGTATATGGTACATTAAGAGGATTATTTAAAGGGATAAAAAGAATATTAAGATGCAATCCTTTTGGTGGATTTGGATATGACCCGGTTAAGAAAAAGGAGTTAGATTAGAATATGAAAAAATTTGGAGCAATATTCTTGCTTATATTAGCCTGTGTAACACTTAGTGGTTGTACGGATACAAAGAAAATAAATACTTACACTACTGTTTATCCTGTAACTTATTTACTTAGTACTTTATATGGTGAACATGCAAATATCACTCAAATATACAATGATGGTGATAATTATAAGAATTATGAGTTAACTGATAAACAAATAGATACCTATAAGAATGCTGAATTATTTGTATATAATGGTACTACTGATGAAAAGTTAATTGCTAAGACATTAGTTAATAAAAATAAAAATATTAAAATCATTGATACAGCATATGGTCTTAAAGTAAGTAATGGTACTGAAGAACTTTGGTTATCCCCTTCAAACTACTTAATGCTTGCTAATAATTTGAAAGATAGTTTAGAAGATCAAATTGGTACAAAATATGTTAATACAGAAATTGATACAAAGTTTAATGAACTAGAAAAAACATTATCTCAAATGGATGCAGAAATAAGAACTATTGCTAAGAATGCTAAAAATAATAATAAAGCCACTTTAGTAGTTTCAACAAATTCATTAAAATTCTTATCAGATTATGGATTTGAAGTTATATCTTTAGAAGAAATTGAAGAATCTAGTACAAATTTAAACAATTTAAAAAATAGATTTAAGAATGGAAGCTTATCTTATATATTACAAGGTGATAATGAATCTAAGAACGAATTAGTTAATGAAATAACTGCTCAAACTAATGCTTCTGTAGTAAAGGTTTGTATGATGAATACTTTAACTAAAGAACAAGAAACTAATAATGATACTTATATTACTATTATGAAGGACTTTATAAATAATTTAAAAACTATTACTAATTACTAGTAATAGTTTTTTTATACTCTATTAAACATAAAAAAAGATATCAATTAAGATATCTTTTAATATTCAAAATGGTGACCTATGCGGGATTTGAACCCACGAGTGCATGCGTGAAAGGCATGTGTGTTAGACCGCTTCACCAATAGGCCATTTACAATGGTGGGCCCGGGGAGACTTGAACTTCCGACCTCACGCTTATCAGGCGTGCGCTCTAACCAGCTGAGCTACGAGCCCAAAACAAATGACTATTTCATTTTAACATATTTAATAATTATTGCAAGTGCTTTTTTATAAAAAATGGTGTCCCCTCGGGGGCTCGAACCCCGGACCCACTGATTAAGAGTCAGTTGCTCTACCAACTGAGCTAAGGAGACAAAAAATAAATGCCCTAAGGCTAAATAACCAAAAATGGCGGAGCAGGAGAGATTCGAACTCTCGCGCCGGAAACCCGACCTAACAGATTAGCAATCTGGCCTCTTGAACCACTTGAGTACTACTCCATTTGGTTACATGTAAAATTATACTTATATTATTAGTAATAGTCAATAAAAAATAGAAAATTATTTTAAATTTTCTATTTTATCTATTAATACTTTTAATTCTTCATTTGATAATGTAGAGAACTTTTTGTTATTTATTATTTCATCTATATTTAAACTATTAATTATCTCTTTTGATTCTTTCTTTGTTAACTTATTACCTATTTTATTTTCATAGTCAATTAGAGATTCTATTAAGGCATTTTTAACTAGCTTATCGCGATGAAAATATAGATCTCTTACAAGATATTCGTTTTTATTATTAATATCTTTTATATCTTTTCTTTTAAGTTTGATAATAGAACTTAGTGCATGTGGTTTAGGATTAAAGGACTCTGGTAATACATCATATAGTTTTTCTATAGTAAAGTATGAATTAGTTAGAAGCGATAAGTTATTACATTTTTTATTTAGAGTATCGTTTGCAAATTTAGCACCTATTAACATAGTACATTCTTTTATATTGCTAGTTATTAATTTATTTATAAATGGCTCTATTATGGAATATGGAAGTGATGTAACTAATTTATTGCATTCTGGTATTCTTATATCTAATACACTTCCAAATATTACTTCTAGATTATTATATTCTTTTCTTAGTTTAGTTAATTCTTCATTTAATCTTTCATCTAGTTCTATAACTATTACTTTATTTGCTTTTTCTAGAAGTTTTTTTGTTACTGACCCTTTTCCTGGCCCTATCTCTACTACTACATCACTTTTATTAATATTAGAAAAATTTATAAAATCATTTAGTACTTTATTATCTATTAGAAAATGTTGATCTAAATGATCTGTATCATTTTTAAATTCCATATTTATTTTCTTTTCTTTCTATTAGAATTTGGACTACCTTTATACATATTCATTTCTTTTATTGCAAAGCTATTTAAGTCTCTTCCTTTGATTAAATATGAACCTATTATAAATACTAAAGACATTACTAAAAGAATTATAGACATTACATAGGTAAATACACCTATTTCGTTATCTACCAAGAAACTTAGAACTGGCATTGCAATAGCAACTATTATTCCAAGTGATCCAGTTAAAGTTAATCTTTGCAGTCTTGACATTTGTAACTTTCCAAATGAATCTTTTTTAAATCTTTCTATTAATGATTTCTTTTCTTCTTTACTCATTCTTTGATATTTGTTTTTCATTTTTTTCCTAGTATCCTTTCTAATAAATCTTCTTCTATTTCTTGTCTTTTTTTCTTTTCTTCTAGAAGGGTTTCTTTAGAAGATGATAATTTATCTTTATATTCTTTTAAAATATTATATTTATACTCAGAAGATCTAATATTGAATGTTTTATTATTAACTGGTATACCTTCTTCTACTAATGAATCATATATTTTATTAAAGTCATTATAATTCATTTCATATATTTCATTTGGTCTACCATTACTATTATATGATAAAACTATCTTTTTAACAGTAGATTTATTATATAAAGATTCTCTACTCTTATGTTCTAAAGGAGAACCTATTCTTAGAAATTTTAAAAAGTATGAGTATTTCTTAGGGTGATATCTATTTATATAATACAGTAATAGTTCTATTGGATAGTCTTTATACATTCTCATGTAATCTATAATGCTTACTTTTTGACCTTCCTCTCGAGATTCTTTGTATTTATTTCTAATATAATTATTAAATTCTTCCATGATTCTTTCAGAAGTAGCATTTAATTTTTCTAGTTCTTGATCTCTTCTTTCAACTATCCTTAAATATAATTCTTTTTTAGTATCTTTTATTGCATTTAAATGATAATTAAATCTATCAAAAGGTATTTTGCTTTCTACCATAAATGTTACGAAGTCTTTTTCTTGATTGAAATATCTTACTGCATAGTTATCATCTCTATATTTTAGAGATTCTGATTCTCTTTTTGATATAGTTCTGTGTTCTTTTTTGTAGTTTTCTATGTATGAATTTATTTTATCTTTTAGTTCTTTTTCTTTAGGCCTATAGTTATCTATATATTTGTTTAGATATATTTTAAGTCTACTTACGGCATCTATTTTATTTTTTACATCTATTATGCTATTTTCTATAATTTTCTTTGCTTCTTCATAAGAATGCACTTGTCTTAATTCATCTAGTATATAGTCGTTTGTACTATATGTAGGAAGGTATGCAATATTAACGTGTGTTGTAATATAACTTACTGCATAGGCTTTTAGAAGAGTTAAATCTTCTTTCTCAGCACTTATTGATTTTGCTAGTCTTGCTATGCCTTTTGGTGTAAATCCTAAGTATAATAGTGACATTGCTAGGTGATAACATACTTCTTCTTTTTTGTTATCAGGTATTGAATTAGCTTTTAAATAATACATAACACTTACTTTAGCATTACCAACTTTTAGAGATACTAGGTATTTTAGATGTTTATTAATATTAATGTATTTCATCTTTTTTTGCTCCATTAGAGTATCTCTTGCTATATCAATTGATGCTTCTATATTCTTATTCATTGTGTCTTTATGTTTTGCTTCTTGCATGTAGATACCTCCCTTTTTTCTTTAATTATTAAATCATAATTGGGGTTATTTTAAAAGAAAAAGAGATAATTATTAATTATCTCTTTAATGTTATAACTTTAGCGTCAGTGTTAGTTATATAATCCATATACATACCTAGTCCAATGCTTCCATATGATGATAATCTTGAATTAATAGCATTATTTGCTTTAACACTTTGGCTTCTTGTATCTATTTCTTTTTTTAAGCTGATTTTGGCAGCTTCATAATATACTTTTCTTAATTTATTTTTCATTTATACAACCTCCTTATTTACTTTTTATTCTTTATTTATGAGTCCTTTTTTTGGGACGCCTTGATAGAATAGCATAGTAAATATATAAAGTAAATATATTTTTGCACTATTTTATATATTAATGTGTATTTAATCAAGAAGGCCAAAAAAAAAGAACTTTTCGTTCAATTAAATGGTGCGGGTAGAGGGACTCGAACCCACATGCCGTGAAGCGCTAGATCCTAAGTCTAGTGCGTCTACCAATTTCGCCATACCCGCAAAATATGGTGGACCTCGAAGGACTCGAACCTACGACCGATCGGTTATGAGCCGACTGCTCTAACCAACTGAGCTAGAGGTCCACATGACTACTTAAGTATAGTACAAATAATTATGTTATGCAAGTTAAAATTAATAAAAAAGAACTTAAAAATTAAGTTCTTTATATGTTAATTGAGTATATAATGTTTTCTATGTATGGAATACATTCATTGGCATCATTTTCGTCTGCTATTATGTATGTAAAATAGTACACTACTCCATAATCATCTAATAAATATTCGTATTTTATGGTACCGTTGTTAGTTGATTTAACTCCGTACCAAGTTAGTTTACCTTTTTGTAGTTTTTCTACTGTAGTTCCGTAGTTTTTAGCTAATTTTTCTGATATAACTTGTGATGTTTCATGTGTAGTTAGTTTTTGTAGTGATGCAGTACATGTTTTATTAGTGGCTTTATATAAAGCTTTATATGCTGTATTTGTCTTAGTTTCAATAAATCCTTCTGGAATTGTAAAGTTCTTCTTCATTTCTGATTCTGTATCTATTGTAATTTTATATGTTGTTTTATATTTTGTGATGTTTTCTATTTGTTTTGTATCTATTTGACTAAAGATTAAGTCTTTAATAGGATCAGTATATTTAGTAAAACTTGTTTCATATCCTACTAGTGATAATACTATTATTGTTATAACTGTAATTAATACTTCTATTAAGGCTCCGCCTAGAATATTTGCAATTGATGGAGAACCTTTTTTAGATGCTAGATCTAGTACTCTTTCGTTTAGTAAATCAAAGTTTGATTTCTTTAGTCTTTTTGCATTGTGTCTTGCAAAAGACATGTATATTGCGTTTGTTGCAAACATCAATGGAATATTTATTATTAATGGTATTATTAGATTATTTAATGTAATTGCCAATGCTAATTTTATAAAAAATATAATAAAGCCATATAAGTACATTTTTCTATAGAAATAATATAATTCTCCAAGTAGTAATGCTGGTATATTTATCATAGTATCAGTAAATACATTTTCATTTTTTGATATAAATGCTGGAAGAATGTTCTTTTCTATATCTAATTCCTTTAATTCGTTTATATTATCGTTATTATTTGCTGCTGTATTATTAACATATGTATTAATACCCATGATTAGATTATCGTTTTGATTGTTGTTATTCATATCTTCACCTTATTTCTATTCTATAATAACAAATTAATGGTTATTATTCTAGATTTAAGGGTATAATTGATGTATACTTTTGTTATTGCCCAATAGCCAAGCGGTAAGGCATCGGTCTCTGGAACCGACATTCCGTAGGTTCGAATCCTACTTGGGCAGCCAAATAAATATTACACTAACTTTTGTTAGTGTTTTTTTAATAAAAAAATAAGTAATAATTGTTATTATTACTTATTATTCTTTAAAACCTTTTAATTCATTTAATAGATTAATTTTAAACATATCTTTTGAAGCATTTTCTTTACTAATCATAACACCCTTATATGTATCTAATGTAGAGTTATGACCTTCAATTAAAATGCGTTTAGGTGTAATTTCACTTAACATAACTGTTTTTTCTTTAGTATAAACAGTATAGATTAATTTAATTTCACCGTGAATTTGAGCAAACATTTCATCTGAAGGTAATTTTAACTCATATGTTGTAGTACCTTCTTTTTTGTTTTGACTTACTACTTCACCTTGAAATTTACCAGCTTTAAAGTCAGGATAGTAATCTACATTTAATTTTTTATAAGCAAATGTATTATACTTCTTTAAAGTTTTTTCTAATTTGTGAAATTCATTTTCGTTTACGTAATCTAATACATAATTCTTCATCATCAATTCCCCCTTATTTATTTGTTGTGCACATTTTAGCACATATGTTTGAATCTGTCAAATTATTTATAGTACAAATGTATAGTTATTATTTCTACTGGGTATTATCCTTGTAGTGATTTAATAATACCATATGTGCACTATTTTGTCAATAGTTCGTGCATTTTTGCTATTTATGTATTAAAAAAAGAAAGTATCTAATACTTTCTTATGGAGCTAATCTATTTGGACCACGGAATATAAATTGTGTTTCCTTTACACTTGGTACTCCTAATAGTAGCATAGTTAAACGATCAACGCCTATTGCAAATCCTCCATGTGGTGGCATACCATACTTAAAGAATTCTAAATAGAATTTAACATCTTCTCCTAGTCCTTTTTCTTTAGCATTTGAAACTAATTCATTATATCTATGTTCTCTTTGAGATCCAGAAGTTATTTCTGTTCCTCTCCAAATTAAATCGTAACCTTGAGGAATTCCATTTTTTCTTAAATGGTAGAATGGACGTTTAGTTTTAGCATAGTCTGTAATAAACATGAATTCTGAATTAAAGTGTTCCATTGCGTATTTATATGTAAGTTTTTCTGCTTCTGCGTTCATGTCACCTACATCTTCTTTTGGAAGTTCAAATCCATATTCTTTATTTAATGCATTTAATAAGTCTTCTAATTTCATTCTTGGGAATGGTTTTTTTGGTATTATTACTTCTTTTCCAAATAATTCTTCTATTTCTTTACCATAAGCTTCTTTAACTTTATTTAATCCCGCAATTAGTAAGTCTTCTTCCATATCCATTACATCTTCATATGAATCTATATATGCAAATTCGATATCTAGGGAAGTAAATTCAGTGGCATGTCTATTTGTATTAGAGTTTTCTGCGCGGAATGCTGGAGCTACTTCAAATACTTTATCTAGACCAGAAGCAATGGCCATTTGTTTATAGAATTGTGGTGATTGAGCTAAGTATGCTTTTCTATCAAAGTATTTTACTTCAAATACTTCAGAGCCTGATTCTGATGCTGCACCAATTAGTTTTGGCGTATGAATTTCTTTATATTTATTTTTATATAGGTATTCTCTCATTCCTTCTAACATTTTAGATTCAACTAGTCTAATTAAGAAGTTTCTATCATTTCTAATGTCTAAGAATCTATAATCTAATCTAGTATCTAGGTTTACTCCTTCTAGATTATTGAAATCAAATGGTAATTCTTGAGCCTCGGATAATACTTCAATTGAAGATGGAATAATTTCCATTCCTCCTAGTTTAACTGCTTCATTTTTAACTACTTTACCAACTACTTTAATAACTGATTCTCTAGTTAAATTAGAGATTAGTTCTACCATTTCTTTATTTTGTTCTTCACTTTTTTCTATAGTTAATTGTACTTTACCAGATGAGTCTCTTAGTATTACAAATTGTACCCATTTTTTATCTCTTATAGTATCTACAAATCCTTGGAAAGTTATTTCTTTATCAATGTAATTATTTAGTTCTTCTACGTATATTTTTTTCATATAAATACCCTTTCTTTATATAAAACAAGGGAAACTAAAAGTTTCCCTTTTATTTCTTATTTATATTAGTAAATCATTAATTTATTGTCAAGTTTATATATTAAGATATACTATTGTTTCTCCTAGATTAAATGGGTTTAAATTATATTTTATAACCCTTTTATCTTTCTTTAATGTATCATGTACAGCGTTCTTTAATCTACCTGTACCTTTTCCATGAATTATAACCACGATTCTATTCTTTAGTTTTATTTGATCAGATATAAAATTATGGACTATTGTGTATGAAGTTATTGCAAATTCACCATGTAAGTCAATACTAGGATAATGAATCATTGTTAACCTTGTATATTGTTATTATTTACATTAGTATCGTTAGTAATAATTGTATTATTTGATACAGGTGGTGTTTGCATTTGAGGTTGTATTATATTAGCATTATTAGCTACAGGTTGTGTTTGTACTACTTCTTTAACCTCATCAACTTTACCAAATTGTCCTTCATAGTATGAAATAATATCTGATAGTAATGGAATTGAAGATACTCCGCCTAATTTAGTAGTAGATAGACCACCGGCTATATTAGATAGTCTCATACATTTTTCAATGTCATATCCTTTACCTAAGCAATAACAGAATGTACCATCAAATATAGCTCCAGCACCAGTTCTATCTACTTCTTTAACATTATTTATTGTAGGCATTATTTTTACTTCATTACCTACTGAATATAAAACTCCCATATTATGTAATGTAACTATATTAATTGAATTAGGGAACTTATTTTTTAATTCTTTATATAAATTTAATAAATGAGTTGGATTATTTAAGTCAACATTCATTCTAGTAATATATTTTGCATATTCTAAACTAAATACTACATATTGAGATAATTTAGCAAGTGACTCTACTTCTTTTGAATCTATACCATTTAAAGATGCTCCTAATACTCTTATTTCGTTAGAAAATCTTTGAAATAGTTCTACAGTAGCACTGTATTCATGGCCATCTGAATAAATTATGTTTGGTGTTTCTTTATATTCACCTTTTTTAGCATGAAATATTTCTGGCTCTATTTGAATTTCAGTTCTAGATGTAGTTTCTTTGCTTGATATAACTAAACTTTGTGTAGTTTTATGTTCATAGTTAATTGAAACATATGGAATTCTTACTCCACATTCAGTTAATTTATGTTTTACTGTTTCTGCAAAATCATCATATCCAGTTACAGATATTAAGTATGATTCCATATTCCATTTGCCAAATAGTGCAGATACTATAGCAGCATTACCTCCTGGCTCTACTATACTTTCTTTATTGATAGTTTTAGTGTTTTCTAAAGGAAATTTATCCATTGGGATTATTGTTTGATATGTTAGTTTTCCTATTGAATATCCTATCATTTAAACCCTTCTTTCTTTTATTCTACGCATAAGTACTATAGTACTTTATGATTAATATTATAGCATTATATTAAAAAATGAGAAAGATTAAAATCTATCTCATTTTTCTAGGTTTAAATATTAGCTTTTTATCTAGTGTATCTTTTTTATCTAATACATTTTGCCATTCTTCAGTATGTGTATTTCTGTTATATGTTTGTATATATACTTTTCTATCTTTGTCATTCTTATATTCTACTGCTACTAGATCTTTTTCTCTTCTTTTATTTTCAAAGTATTTACCTGGTTCAAGGAAAGCTACATCGTATGCTTTATCTAGTACTTCTTGTTTTTTACTAAAGTCAATATATGATAGATTGTCCGTCATAAATTTTCTTAGTAATTCTGCTTTTAATTTACACAAGGATTCATAGTGATGTGTTAAATCACCTTTTATACTTTTTAATTTATAACTATTTGTTAAGACATCTATTACATTTCTTCCTATTAGTCTATAAACATCTCTATTTTTAATAAAATCATATAAAGCTTTCTTTGTATCTTTATCTTTTAACATTTTGATAACATCATCATTATTTAAATCTAGGTTAGCAAAGTAAGCTAAGTCTATTTCATCAGGTATAAGTATTTCTTTTATTTTTTCTTCAGGTATATATTTAAAAGCTAATACTTCACTTGATTTAGAAGCAAAGTTAGAAAATCCTTTTACACTTGATTTTTCACCTTCAAAATATAATTTTTTCTTTTTAACTGGATTTCTATCATTTTTAACTGGTAAGTTACCTTCCATTCTATATTCTTCTAATTTATTATCTGATAAGTCTATGTAATGTAGATATTGATCTATGTTTTTATTAACTCTTTCTTTTAATAACTCTCTATCTTCTATTCCAAAGAATTCTAATTGTTCCTTTAGTTTACCGACGTTATCTACAAAGTCTTTCTTAGATTCATCTAAATCTATGATAGCTATGCTTTTTCTATTCTTCATATAATTATATTTACCTGATTGGGGTATAGAATATTCTTCTGCTCCATATCTAAAACTTTTAGTAGTTGATATAAATGCACTATTGTTATCTTTTAGACTTGATCCAGAAATATGGGATATTATATTTTCTAATACATAAGATATATCATAATAGCTTATTGAGTATCTTTTAACTAATTCAGAAATATTTTTTATATCTTTTTCACTAAATTTTAAGTCTGCAGCTTTGTAATTATGTCTGTTTAATGCTTTTGTTATTAATCCTGCTACTATTTGATTTCTTATTTTTAAATTATTTTCATCATAATCATTTAATGCTCTATATACTCTCATGTTTAAATTCTCCTTCTTTTTTTAAAACCACACTTATAATATTTTAAATAAATATAAAAAGCAATGTTATTTTATCTTAACATTGCTTTTTATTAGTGATATTAGCCAGAAAATTACAAATACTATTAAGTTTGCTATAACAATAGTGGCACCTGTTGGAGTTTCTAGAATATATGAAAATGTTAAACCTACAACAAAACAGATAATTGAAATAATTGAAGAAGTAATAACCACACTTTTGAATTTTTTAACTATTTGCATAGCTGTTAATGTTGGAAAAATTATTAAACTTGATATTAATAATGAACCCATGATACGCATTCCAAGGACAACTACAATAGAACATAAGACTGCAAATATAACATTAAATAGTTCTACTTTGATACCAATTGATTTTGCAAATGTTTCATCAAATGTTATAGCAAATATCTTATTATATGTAAGAACATATAAAGCTATAACTATAATAGATAAAATGATAGATAGTATTAGATCACTATTATTAATTGATAGAACACTACCAAATAAATAGTTATTAATATCAGTATTAACTCCCTTAGTAATAGATATTGTAAATGTACCTATAGCTAGAGCACTTGCTGACATTAGTGCAATTAATGCATCACCATTAATCTTACTATTTTCATTAATTCTTAATATTAGAAATGATGTAATTATTACTATTGGAAGTGCAAACTCTATTGGTGCTACATTTAAAATAGTAGCTATCGCAAATGCTCCAAATCCTACGTGAGATAATCCATCACCAATCATTGAATTCTTTTTAAGTACCAAAGACACACCAACTAAAGATGCACATAAAGATATTAATATTCCTACAATAAGTGCTCTTTGCATGAATGAAAATGATAGCATGTCATTAATTATGTTTATCATGGTGCACCTCACTTACAAAATCTTTAGTTGTACCAAAGAAATATTTTTCTTTTGATAAAGATAATATTTTATTTCCTATAAGATTATTATGATCTAAGTCATGAGTTATCATTATTATTGTTAATTCTTTTTCTTTATTTAATCTTATTAGTTCTTCATATAATTCTTTTTTAGAATTATAGTCTAAGTTATTTGATGGTTCATCTAATATTATTAATTTAGATGTTGCTGCAAGACTTCTTGCAAGTAATACTTTTTGTCTTTGACCACCTGATAATTCAGAGAAATTCTTATCTTTTAGATTTTCTATTTTAAGAGCTTTTAAAGCTGCTAGAGCTCTACTTTTTTCTTCTTTATTATAAAATGGTCTTAATCCCATTTTATTTAATGTACCTGATAGTACTATTTCATATACTGATGCAGGGAAATTTTTATCTACTTTAGTTTCTTGAGGCATATAACCTATTAGTATCTTATTTAGATTATTATAAATTATTTTACCTTTCATAGGTTTTATTAGGCCTAGTATGCCTTTTATAAGTGTAGATTTACCAGCTCCATTTTGACCAACTACACATATAAAATCACCTTCATTTATTTCAAATGATAAGTTTTTTATTACTTCTTTATTATCATATCCTAAGTATAAGTTTTTAACATTTATTAAATTCATTAGTTCAACGCCTCTTTTAATACTTTAATATTTTCTTTCATTATATCTATATAGGTAATACCTTTATTAAAGTCACTTTCTTTTATATTATGAGCTGAGTTAAATTCTAAGACTTTAGTGTTTGTTTCACTTGCTATTGTATTTGCTATATTAGAATTAGATAATTCCATCTTAAGAATAACTGGAATATTATCTTCTTTAACTTTGTTTATTAGAAAAGATAATGTTTTAGAAGATGCTTCTGTTTGTTCTGAACAACCTGGAAATGCTGCATAGTAATCTAAACTATATTCATCCGCAAAGTATCTTAGTGGAAATCTATCTCCAATTATTATTTCTTTTCTTTTAGAACTAGATATAACACTTCTTATTTCTTTATCAATTGATTCTAATTCATTTATATAATTGCTAGCATTACTATCTAGTTCTTCTTTATCTTTTATAGATAATTCATCTATGTACTCATTTAACTTTCTAACTATTTTTATAGCATTTATTGGACTAGTCCATACATGTTCATCTATTTCTTCTTCATCTATTTCATCTTCTTCATCTTCGACTGACTCCATACCTTCTTTTAATTCTTCACTTTTAGTTTCTACTAGATCTATTAATCTTACTATCTTTTTATCAGATGTATCTATTGAAGATAAAATATCATCTACCCACGTGTCTGACTCTCCACCTACATATATAAACATTTTACTATTTTCAATCAATTTTATATCTTTAGGTGTAGGTTCATATGTATGAGACTCACTTCCTGGTTTTAGAAGCATTTTTACTTCTATATTAGAATTATTATTAACTACCGCTCTTGCAAATTCATAAGATGGGTAATTTGTGGCTATTATTGATATTTTGTTATTATCTTCATTTTTATTGCATCCGGTTATTATAAAAGATACCAATAATATTAATATTATAGTTATTATTCTTTTCATTTAAATATCCTTTCTATTACACTCATCACATGTTCCGTTTAATACTAAGTTAATATCATTTAACTTAAATAAATGATCATTGTATATATGCTTTTTTAATTTATCTATAAAATTACAGTCTACATGTGTTATCTTTCCACATGTATCGCATTTTAGATAAAAGTGATTATTATTGTCACACGGAGTTAGATATTCATATTGAGTTTTATTATTATGAATAGTCTTTTTAAGTAAGCCTTTTTCTTCTAAGAAAGATATTTCACGATAGATGGTAGTTAATCCTACTCCATCTATTAGTTCATATATATCTTTTGGGTAAAATGGCTTAGTTTGTTTTTTAATAATCTCTCTTATTTTTTCTTTTTGAGCTGTGTTATATTTAGACATGTGATACCTCCTCAATATGAAAATCATTTTCATATTGATTATAACACTTAATATTTAAATAGCAATAAAAAAGATTAACTAAATAGTTAATCTTAATCAAAGAATACATGGTTTGTTTTAGAAATAGCAAAAGCTACTAAGAAAGCTATATCAATGTCTTCTTCTGCAACTTTTACTTGGTATACAAATCTATTCATTATTACTACTGATTTATTTAAGTTAGACATTTCTATAGTAGCTACTAATTTATCTTTTTTTCTTAATTCATACATTATTCCAAGTTTACCATTTGTTTTATTTGGACTAATTGTATATCCCATGTTTGTTATATAGTTCCAAATATTTACTCCATCTATTTTAAAGTATGATTTAGTTCTTTCTCGTATTTCTAGCATGTCATCAAAATTATTGTTTTCTTCAATAGTTATTGTATGACCTATTTTATGTGTTTCTTCTGTATTAGTTATATGATTAATAAACTTATAATCAGATTTACCTATAATACCTTGTTTAGTCATTTTAGCTTCATAGACTACTGTTTTATTTTCATCTTCTAAGTAAAATCCTTGTTTAATAATCTTTTTTTCTGGTAAGAAAAGATATGTTTTAGCATTCATATTCAATTCCTCCCTTATAGGCTATCTTACCCATAAACTTCACTCCTATCTAACTAAATTATAACATATGTTTATTTATTTCAAATAAAAAAGAATACTTTTTAGTATTCTTAGTTATTATCTTTGCAATCGCAGTCTTCATTGTCAGAGCAATTGCAATTATTGCAATCACATTCTTCACAGTCACAATCCTCACAGTTGCAGCAGTCACAATTGCATTCTTCACATTCACAACATTCACAATTGCATTCAGAGTTGCAGTCACATTCACATTCTTCATATTCACATTCATCACAGTTGCATGTATTTTCTTTTAATTCTTTTTCTTCCATTTTGCTTCCTCCATTTCATTTGTATTAAAAGTATATATTAATTATTAAATAATAGCTAGTAAAAAGAAACTACAAAGTAGTTTCTTATACTGATAATTTATTAAATAGTTTTGTTCCTATTCCTTTGAATGCTAAGAATAATAATGAATTAATCAAAGTCATTATCAAAGTATTTATAATTAATATTTCTTCCTTAGAAATAGTTGTTAGCGTTACAAGAGATACATTTAAGTTAAATATAGCTATTGCAAGTCCTAAACCTATTAAAGTTGATACTAGAACTGCTCCACTTTGTTTTACTACTTCTGCAGCATTTTCAAAGTCTAGTTTAGGCATTTTTAGATTTACTAAAATACCTATAAAGTGACTTACCATTGGAATTAATATTGTAAGTGTAGTTAATAGAATCATTTCTATTACACTTAAATCCAATTTAATAAATATTAGAATATCTCCTAGTAAAAGTATTGGTGATGTAATTAGAAGACAGGCTAATACTTTTGATAGTAATATACTACTAGTTTTAATTGGTATAGTTTTTAATATATTAATAGTTTTACCCTCTAAACTAATAAGTGAAGAAGATATACTTGAAGTAAATGAAGTTATTCCAAGTATTATAAGTATACCAACAGATAAGTTATCTGTTATTAAATTTACTTTTGTTCCTAACAATCCTGCTAAACTTGCTAATGCTACCATTAGATCATCAAATTTAACAAACAAGTATATAGCAAATACCAAATATATAGCTAAACTAAAACCTGCATTTAATAATAGTACTGGCGTTTTAAAGAATGTTAATATTTCTTTTTTTATTAAAGATATTATTGGTTTATTTACTTTTATAATATATTT
>OCTW011615209.1_pt1 | contig 25370 bp, 21 predicted proteins | sample 1539671 | NCBI WGS metagenome assembly OCTW01 (sample SAMN02144230, study PRJEB22623) | gut metagenome | biome: sheep rumen | host: Ovis aries | place: New Zealand | reverse complement strand
TGCGGATTGTATTAAATGGGCTGAAGCGCGGTCAGGCTGCGCTGAACTGCGGCCGGAGTGGGCCGGAGGCGCGGAATAATCAGATGACAAACGCGCAGAAAAGCGTCAGGCTGTGCGATCAGGAGATGAAGAATCCTAAAACCGAATATAAAGGCACCGCAAATTCGATGAAAGCACTGCAGAGCACGCAGGAAGCTTTGAAGAATAAGCAGGATGCCTATAACCGTGTGCTTGCTGAAGCGAAGGCTGGACAGCAGCACGCGAAAGAGAATTATCGGAAGACTGGGGAAGCTATTGACCAGCTTAAGGACAAGCTGGAAAAGGCGAGAGAGGAGCTTACCCGGATGGAGAAGGCGGGCAATACATCTGCTTTGCGCGCAGTGTACGAACATCGTCCGCTGCCGCTTTTTTTATACCCGAAAGCGTCACCCGGGCGTTTTCGCCGTCTGCTTCCCGACAGTTGAAGGCGATCGTCATCTGATCGTCGTCCAGATAAACACCTTCACGAAGGTATCGATCAATTTTCTTCTGGCCTTCTGGTCCTCAAGGCTTTTTTCCTTCAGTTTTGTCAGAAAATGATTGAACCGTACGCCTTCATTCCGGAGGACCTGAGCGGGTTCAATTTCGTGCTGAGCACGAAGCGGCGGGATGCCGGGGTTCATTTCTTCATCGACGACTACCAGTTCGAACGGATCTGGAACGACCCGATGGCGTACATGGGGAAGTTTTTATAATGGGTGGAAGAGGCGCTTATCTTCAATCAGGGGGTTTTAAAATTCAGGAATATGAAGCGACTGGGGAAACGATAGGCTGTATAAAAGTAATTCGGCAGAAAACAAAGACCGCCGCATCACTTCCTGAAATGTCGAATACTCCAGGCACGGCATATATTGTAAAGTCAGGGAGCAGGTATACGACCTTAGGTGTTTATGGTAATGATAGACGACTGAAGAAGGCTTTTGATATTACTCATGGTCACAAAAACAGGCCCCAAAATGGTACACTAGAGAGACTAAAGAGAGGAATCGCTCATGTGCACAACATAAATGGCGGACTTGAGGCTAATGTAAGATATATGACTGTGAAGGAGATAAAAGAATATGGGAAGGCTATCGAAGGAATGGGTGGAAAAGTCAGAGAATGAATTTGTACATACAGTACGGCGAAATGATTTTCACGCTGTTAATTTTGACGCAGGCAATAAACATTATACTTTTTCGGGGTGGTGGCTTCTTGAATGGGATAATGGGGAAAAGATCTATGCCAGTAAAGAAGAATTTCTAAATGATTCTATATTTGATGGGAGAACAGCTGCGGAAGCTGAAATTCATGATGCGGTATTTGAACTTGAGTGATTTTAGAAATGTAATTGCCATAATTGGGGTTTTGTAAAGACATCTGAATCATCAGGTGCCTTTTTTATGCCCGGAAAGGTGGTGATGATGGATGGCGAGACCGCGCAAGTACATTAACAAGGACGAGTTTGAGAAGCTGTGCGGCCTGCAGTGCACGAAGCAGGAGATCTGCGGCTGGTTTGATGTGACAGATAAAACACTGGATGCATGGGTGAAACGGACTTACCGCAGCAGTTTTTCCTGAGTTTTCGGCCAAAAGCGGAGCACAGGACGAATATCGCTCCGGAAATCGCAGTTCCGGATGGCCCGCAGTAACCCGTTCATGATCGCCAGTCGAAACGTTGTTTTAATATTAGAAAATGCTTGCAATCCTGATACTTTTCCCTTATAATAAAACATGCGTTTGACGCAGGCTACTTTGGCACAGGTGGTAGCGCACCTCATTGGTAGTGAGGAGGTCCCGGGTCCGAGTCCCGGAAGTAGCTTTTCAGCCGGAAATCCGTAAAGGGTTTTCGGCATTTTGTTTTTTACGGAGGAAAATCCATGGCGGGAGATCAGACGAAAGAAAACAGAAAAAAGGAAATGCTGGTCGTCAGCTTCGGAACGAGCCGGGCCGAAAGCCGGGAGCGGGCGATCGGGGGGATCGAGAGAGCGCTGGCGGATGCCTTTCCTGACTGGGAGATTGTACGTGCCTTCACGAGCGGCAGGGTGATCCGGCGTATCGAAAAAGAGGAAGGTCTGAGGATCGATGATCCGGAGACTGCGCTGAAGCGGGCAAAGGACATGGGAATCCGAGAGCTGGCGGCCGTCCCGACGCATGTGCTGGACGGCGAGGAGTACCGGAAATTCCGAAAGCTCTTCGCACAGTATGCGCCTCAGTTTGACTTCGCGGCCTGCGGAGCGCCGCTGTTTGGAAATGATGAAGACATGGAACGGGTCCTCGAGATCATCCGGAAAGAGACCGCAAAGCTGGATGACGGCCGGACGGAAATCGTTCTGGTGGGGCACGGGACAGAAGAGAAGGCGAATCAGGTCTATGAGGCGTTCTGCCGCCGTTTCAGAGAGACGGGGCTTGATCACTACACGGTCGGAACCGTGGAAGCCTCTCCGTCGATCATGGATGTGAAACGGGAGGCGAAGCGAAACGGCGTAAGCCGGGTCGTCCTCCTCCCGCTGATGGTTGTGGCCGGTGAGCATATCCTGAAGGATATCGGCGGCGACCGGCCGGATTCATGGCGTGCTCAGCTCCTGAACGAAGGCTTCGAGGTGAAGGTGATCGGGAAGGGGCTGGGGGAACTGCGGGATATTCAGGCTCTTTACGTAGAACATGCCGCCCGGATTCTGGCCTGAACGGAGTCAGTCCGTCACGGTCTCCACGCCGGTCCGGAGCATCCTGTGAACGTCAGGCGCTTCGATGCAGTACATGGGCTGTTTTCATGATGACCCCTCCCTTCCGGTGCGGGTGAGGATCCGCTCAGCCAGAGAGAAAAGGAGAAACAGGATCATGTTCATGATGACGATGCAGGCGCCGGTCGGTACGGCGAACCGGTAGGAGAAGACCAGTCCGGCGAAAAAGCAGGTGACGGCCAGTACACCTGACAGGAGTACGGTGGACAGAAAGCGCCGGCACACCCGCATGGCTGTCAGCGAAGGAAAGACGATGAGGCTGGATATGAGCAGCGTTCCCATCATCCGCATGCCGAGCACCACCGTGACGGCTGTCAGGACGGCAGGCAGCATACCGCACAGTCCGGTGTCGGTTCCGGTCGCTGAAGCGAACGCTTCGTCAAAGGTGAAGGCGAAGATCCGATTGTAGAAGGCCGTGAAAAGAAACAGGACGGCGGCGCTCAGCGTGACGGAGAGCCGGACATCTTCAGAACTCATCGCCAGAATAAAACCTTTGACCGTTACCGGAGCTGTACCGGATGCTGCGGCAGGCAGACGACTGCGGAAAACGTCTGGAAGAGCTGACGGTTGCGCTTGACGAACCGGTTCCGTTTGATTAGACTAAAGGCGATCGATCTGTCGGGGATGTGAATCTTTTCGCGAACCCGGCAGGTTTTTCATTTTCACCACAAGTTAGTTATGACTAACTAAAAGGAGGAATCACGATGAGCTGGAACTGGACAAAATTCGGATGGATTGCAGGAGGCTTTCTTCTCGGAACCTATGGCGTCAGGCTTCTCGGAAGCCGGGACATGAAAAAGGCATACACGCATACGACGGCGGCTGTGCTCCGGATGAAGGATGAAGTGGTAAAGGACTTCACGGTTATCGGGGAAAACTGTGCGGATATCGGTGCCGCGGCGAAGGATATTAACGAAGCCAGGGCGGAAGCACTTGAGGCGGAGATGATTGAGAATGCGAAACAGGTCCTCGCAGATGCGGAGGCAAAGGAAGAAACGAAAATGCCCGAGTGCCGCGGGGCGGCTTCCGGACAGGTGGGAAGTAAGGTGTGATGACGGATGAGATGCCGGATCTTACATGAATCGAACGGACGAATGCGGGTGCACGTCATGCAGTCCCGCATGACGCCCGGACAGGCGGATCTCCTGCAGTATTTTCTGCAGGGGATTTCCGGCATTGACCGCGCGGTCGTGCATGAACGCACGATGAATGTGATCCTTTTTTATCTGCCCGGAAGAAGGGATGAGGCGGTGAAGGCACTGGCGGAATTCCGGTATGAAACCTGCACCGTATCGGTTCCGGAAAACACAGGGCGTGTGCTGCAGAGGGAATTCGAGGACCGTCTGTTTTTTCTTATAGCAAGACGCTGCGTGACGGCCCTGATTCTGCCAGAACCGATCAGCATGATTGTGACGGCTGTCCGCTCCGTGCCGTTTCTGATTCGGGGCTTCCGGTGCCTTGCCAAAGGAAAGCTGGAAGTGCCGGTGCTTGATGCGACGTCCATCGCCGTTTCGATGCTGAACGGCGACTTCGACACCGCCGGCAATATTATGTTTCTGTTGGGTATCGGCTCGCTTCTCGAAGACTGGACGCACAGGAAGAGCGTAGATGACCTTGCGCAGCGGATGGCTCTTCATGTGGACCGCGTATGGATGAAAACCGGAAACTCCGAGACGCTGGTGCCGGTCGATCAGGTCGAACCGGGAGACGAAATTGTTGTCCGTACCGGCGGCGTCATTCCGCTGGACGGTGTTGTCGACTCCGGAGAAGCCAGCGTCAATCAGGCATCGATGACGGGCGAATCCATGCCGGTCTGCCGGACACAGGGCGGTTATGTGTACGCGGGAACGGTGGTGGAGGAGGGCGAAATCACCGTTACGGTGAAGCTAAGAAGCGGCAACGGCCGGTACGACCGGATTGTCGGTATGATTGAGGAGTCGGAAAAGCTGAAATCCGCATCGGTCAGCCGTGCGGAGCATCTGGCGGATCGGCTGGTCCCGTGGTCTCTGGGCGGGACGATTCTGACCTGGCTTCTGACAAAAAACGTGCAGCGGACGCTGTCTGTGCTGATGGTGGATTATTCGTGCGCGCTGAAGCTGGCGATGCCGATCTCGGTGATGTCAGCGATGCGCGAGGCAAGTGAGCATAAGATCGACGTCAAGGGAGGCAAATTCCTTGAGGCGGTCTCGGAGGCGAAGACGATCATCTTCGACAAGACCGGTACATTGACGCATGCGACGCCACATGTCCGCGAAGTCGTCACCTTCGACGGGAACGATGAGACGGAGATGCTCCAGCTGGCCGCGTGCCTGGAAGAACATTTTCCGCACCCGATCGCGAACGCAGTGGTCCAGGAAGCGAAGAAGAGAGGACTCGACCACGCTGAGCGGCATACGAAAGTGGAATATGTCGTCGCGCATGGTATCGCGAGCACGATTGACGGAAGACGCGTCGTGATCGGAAGCCGCCACTTCGTGATGGAGGACGAGTATAGCGTAGTGCCCCGCAGCGGCCGGATGGATTACAACCATCTGCCGGAGGAATGCTCGCTCCTTTATATGGCGATCGGCGGAAGGCTTTCGGCGGTGCTCTGCATCGAGGACCCGATCCGGGCGGAAGCGGCGGAAGTTGTCCGCGGACTTCATAAGCTCGGGATCGACAAGGTCGTGATGATGACCGGAGACAGCGAGCGGACTGCGCATGCCGTGGCGGCCCAGGTCGGTGTGGATGCCTATCAGGCGGAAGTGCTGCCGGAGGACAAGGCGGCGCTGATCCGTGAAGAACACAAGAAAGGCCGCAAGGTCATCATGGTCGGCGACGGGATCAATGACTCGCCGGCCCTCTCCGAGGCGGACGCCGGTGTCGCGGTTGCGGCAGGAGCCGCGATTGCGAGGGAAATCGCGGACATCACGATTTCGGCAAGCGATTTAAGAGAGATTCTGGTCTTAAGGGAGCTCAGCGATGCGCTGACGAAGCGGATCAACCAGAACTACCGGACGATCCTTGGTTTCAATACGCTGCTGATCCTGCTCGGTGTGACCGGCATCATGATGCCGACGACGGCCGCGCTGCTTCACAATGCATCCACGCTGACGATTGCGCTCAGAAGCATGACAGATCTGCTGGAGACGTGACGTCTTCGTCCGCCGGGAGACGGGAAATCGGAAGATCGGCCGTCAGCGGGACTGGTGCCGGATGCGCCGAACACGGAGCAAGCCGTGACGTTTCTTGACGAACTGCTCGGAGGCGGAGCCGGTACGGGAAGCGCGTCGGAATCCCCGGTCAGCCGGGACTGAGCACCTTGTAGAGAAGCCGGTAGAGCTCGCGCGCCTCTCCGTCATCGAGCGGCAGAGCGCAGCTCAGTCTGCGAGGCACGTCCTTCACCTTTTCTTTCAGCGCCCGCCCGGTATCGGTAAGCCGGATGGCAACACTCCGTTCATCATCCTGACGACGACGCCGCGTGATCAGGCCGGCGGTTTCCATCTTTTTGAGCATAGGCGTCAGCGTCCCGTTGTCGAGATGGAGACGGGCGCCCAGTTCTCCGACGGCGAGACCGTCCTCTTCCCAGAGAACCATCAGCGTGATGTACTGCGTGTAGGTGAGACCGAGCGGCTTCAGATACGGCGTGTAGGCGCTGATGACTTTTCTTGATACGGCGTAGAGCGGGAAGCAAAGCTGGTTTTTCAGCTTCAGCGCTTCGTCCGGATTGTAATCCATGGCTCGCTCCTTTCTATAGAGTGATACGGCCCGCGCCCCGCCTGCCTCCCGGGGAGGTGAGGCGGGGCGGCTGCATGTTCACAGAAAATCAATCTATTATATAGTATCAAATATAATTGAAAATGCAAGTACGACACAGAATAAGCATAATGCATAATATCAAATGATGATATTTAAGCATAACGCCAATATTGACGGCGAATGAAAGGAGAAATTTGAAGATTCATCTAAAAATTATCTATATTCTGTGAAGAAAAAATGAAGGATAATGTACCTGGATTTGAGAGAGGAAAGCAAATGCTTTCAAACGGAAAAGGGAGGTTACAATCTATGAACAGGAAACGTGTACTTTCCATGGCGGCAGCGGCTCTTCTGGCAGCGACCACGATCGGCGCTGTCCCGGCGATGGCGGATGACGCCGTAGCGAACAAGGACAAGCCGGTGGTCTGGTTCAACCGTCAGCCGTCCAACAGCTCCACAGGCGAGCTGGACATGACCGCGCTGAACTTCAACAAGGATACCTACTACGTCGGCTTCGACGCGAATCAGGGTGCTGAGCTGCAGGGCCAGATGGTCGAGAAGTACATCGAGGATCACATCGATTCCATCGACCGGAACGGCGACGGCGTGATCGGTTACGTGCTCGCGATCGGAGACATCGGACACAACGATTCCATCGCCCGTACCCGCGGCGTCCGCAAGGCGCTCAACACAGGCGTGGACAAGGACGGCGCGATCGACGCGGAGCCGGCCGGCACGAACACCGACGGATCCGCAACGGTGGTTCAGGACGGCAAGCTGACGATCGGCGGCAAGGACTACACGGTCCGCGAGCTGGCGTCCCAGGAGATGAAGAACTCGGCCGGCGCCACATGGGATGCGGCGACCGCAGGCAACGCGATCGGAACCTGGTCCTCCTCCTTCGGCGATCAGATTGATGTCGTGGTTTCCAACAACGACGGCATGGGCATGTCGATGTTCAACGCATGGTCCAAGGACAACAAGGTCCCGACCTTCGGATACGACGCCAACAGCGACGCGGTCGCGGCGATCGCGGACGGCTACGCCGGAACGATCAGCCAGCATGCCGATGTTCAGGCGTATCTGACGCTTCGTGTCGTCCGGAACTGCCTGGACGGCGTTGACGTGGATACCGGTATCGGAACGAAGGACGACGCCGGCAACGTGCTGACAAGCGACGTCTATGAGTACAAGGAAGACGAGCGTTCCTACTACGCTCTGAACGTGGCGGTTACGGCTGACAACTACAAGGATTTCACAGACTCCACGGTGACCTACGCGCCGGTCAGCAATCAGCTGGATGAGTCCAAGTCCCCGAGCAAGAAGGTTTGGCTGGATATCTACAACTCATCCGACAACTTCCTGAGCTCCACTTATCAGCCGCTTCTTGAGAAGTATGACGATCTGATGAACCTTGATGTCGACTACATCGGCGGCGACGGCCAGACGGAGTCCAACATCACGAACCGTCTCGGCAACCCGGGCGAGTACGATGCCTTCTGCATCAACATGGTCAAGACTGACAACGCGGCTTCCTACACCGCACTGCTCAGCCAGTAAAGAGCACCTGACGATCGTACGGGAGTGATATCTGTCAAGTCAGAAGGGCTGTCAGGAAGATCTCTTCCTGGCAGCCCTTTCCGCACGCGGACCTCCTCTCGCATAGTATTTTTTCTGGAGTAAGGGAACATGGCAGAAGAAAGGAAACATGATATTATCCTCTCGATTCGGGGGATGTGCAAATCCTTCGGCCGGAACCGGGTCCTTGACCACATCAATATGGATGTGAAACGGGGCACGATCATGGGCCTGATGGGTGAGAACGGCGCGGGCAAATCCACGATGATGAAATGCCTGTTCGGCACCTATCAGAAGGACGAGGGAACCATTATCCTCGACGGGAAGGAGGTCAGCTTCTCCGGTCCGAAGGATGCTCTCGAGAACGGCATCGCAATGGTGCATCAGGAGCTGAACCAGTGCCTGGAGCGCAGCGTGGTCGACAACCTTTTCCTCGGCCGGTATCCGGTCAATTCAGCCGGCATCGTCGACGAGGGGCGGATGAAGAAGGAGGCCTCGGAGCTCTTCAGAAGGCTCGGGATCACGGTCAGCCTCACCGCGCCGATGCGGACGATGTCCGTGTCGAAACGGCAGATGTGCGAGATCGCGAAGGCGATCTCCTATCATTCCAAGCTCATCGTGCTCGACGAGCCGACCTCCTCGCTGACGGTGCCGGAGGTCGAGAAGCTCTTTGACATGATGCGGAAGCTGCGGGACGAGGGCATTTCACTGATCTATATTTCGCACAAGATGGACGAGATCTTCGAGATCTGCGACGAAGTCTCGGTGCTCCGGGACGGCAGTCTCGTGATGACCAGCCGGTGCAGCGACACGAACATGAACGAGCTGATCGCGGCGATGGTCGGCCGTTCGCTGGACAACCGCTTCCCGCCGGTCGACAACAGGCCGGGAAAGGAAATTCTTTCGATCCAGCATCTCTCCACGAAGTTTGCGCCGCATCTTCAGGACATCACCTTCGACGTCCGCGAGGGCGAAATCTTCGGTCTCTACGGACTGGTGGGCGCGGGACGGACCGAGCTTCTGGAGACGATTTTCGGCACCCGCACACGCGCGGCGGGACGCGTCTACTACAACGGGAGGCTGATGAATTTCTCAAGCCCTAGAGAAGCGATGGAACACGGCTTCGCGATGATCACCGAGGAACGGAAGGCAAACGGACTCTTTCTGAAGGGCGATCTCACGTTTAACACGACCATTACGAACCTGCCTCACTACAAAGCGGGTCCGGCGCTCTCGGATCCGAAGATGGTGAAGGCCACCTGGGGCGAGATCAAGACGATGCATACGAAGTGCATGGGTCCGGAGGATCTGATCTCCGCTCTTTCGGGCGGCAACCAGCAGAAGGTGATCTTCGGAAAATGGCTGGAGCGTGAGCCGAAGGTCTTCATGATGGACGAGCCGACCCGCGGCATCGACGTCGGCGCGAAGTACGAGATTTACGAGCTGATTATCCAGATGGCCCGTCAGGGCCGGACGATTATCGTTGTCTCGTCGGAGATGCCCGAGATTCTCGGCATCACGAACCGGATCGGTGTGATGTCCAACGGACGGCTGGCCGGCATCGTGAATACGAAGGACACGAATCAGGAAGAGCTGCTTCGGCTCAGTGCGAAATACCTGTGAGGAGGAGAAGACGATATGGCGGACACAAGGACCATTCTCTCGGCGGATGAGGAGAAAAAGCTGAGGGCGCCGATTGAGGAGTACGTCGGGAAAATTCAGGCGAAGCTGGACGCGCTCCGCAAGGACGGCACGGATCAGGTCATCGAGCTGACCAATCACATCCAGCTCGTGAAGGAAGACCGGAATTACACGAAAGACGAAGCGGCGAAGCTGATTGCGGAGGACCGGCAGAAGCTGGCGGCCGCGAAGGCTGTGGAAGCGAAAAACAAGGCGCAGGTGGACAACCTGATCGCGGACGCGGAGTCCTATCTGGACCAGCACTTCGAGGCGGATTATCTGTCGCGCGTCGAGGCGAGCTGTGCCTTTCAGAAAGAGGAGGCGCAGAAGGCGTACAGCGCCCGGCTCGCAGAGCTGAAGGCGGAGCACGAGAAGGCGCTCTCCGGTCTGACGGACCGTCAGGAAATAAAGGATGAGAATTACGTCTACAGGAACAAGCAGTTCGACGCGAAGATGACGCTCGACACGGCGCTGCAGGCGATCAGGGACCGCCGCCACGAGGCATTCATCTACCGGTATCATCTGATTGACAACCTCCGGCTTTCCCATTTCACCTTTTCCGAGAAGAGGGCGCAGAGCAGGGAAAACAGGCGGTACACGTTCAACCGGAGACAGTTTTTCCTGCAGAACGGCCTGTATATTGTCATTCTCGGCATCTTCATCTTCCTCTGCGTGATCACGCCGGTTGTGAAGCATACCCAGCTGCTGACCTATACCAATATCCTGAACATCCTGCAGCAGGCGTCGCCGCGTATGTTCCTCGCGCTCGGCGTGGCCGGCCTGATTCTTCTGACCGGTACCGATCTTTCCATCGGCCGTATGGTCGGTATGTCGATGGTGACGGCCACCATTGTCATGCACCAGGGACCGAATACCGGCGCGGTGTTCGGCAAGGTCTTCGACACCACGGGGATCCCGAACCCGGTGCGCGCGCTGCTGGCGCTTCTGCTCTGCATGATCTTCACGACCTGCTTCACCTCGATCGCGGGCTTCTTCACGGCGAAGTTCAAGATGCACCCGTTCATCTCCACCATGTCGAACATGCTGATCATCTTCGGACTCGTCACCTACGCGACCAAGGGCGTGTCCTTCGGCGCGATCGATCCGGCGATCCCGGCGATGTTCATTCCGAAGATCAACGGGTTCCCGACGATCATCATCTGGGCCGTTGCGGCGATCGCGGTTATCTGGTTCATCTGGAACAAGACGATCTTCGGCAAGAACCTGTACGCGGTGGGCGGTAATCCGGAAGCGGCGTCGGTGTCCGGCATCTCTGTCTTCTGGGTGACGATGGGCGCGTTCATGCTGGCTGGCATTCTCTACGGCTGCGGATCCTGGCTTGAATGCCTCCGCATGGTCGGCTCCGGCTCCGCCGCTTACGGGCAGGGCTGGGATATGGACGCCATCGCGGCGTCCGTCGTCGGCGGCGTTTCCTTCACCGGCGGCATCGGCAAGATCTCCGGCGTGGTCGTCGGCGTCCTGATCTTCACGGCGCTGACCTATTCGCTGACGATCCTCGGCATCGACACCAACCTTCAGTTCGTCTTCGAGGGCATCATCATTCTGTCCGCGGTCACGCTGGACTGCCTGAAGTACGTGCAGAAGAAGTAAAGCAGCGCGATACGGATATCCGCGGCGAAGGCAGAGAAAGTCTTCCCGGCCGCGGCTTCGGAGGTCGGGGCGGTTTCGCCAATGTCATGGTCCAAGTGGCACTGGGGATCCCGCTCCGGCCTCCCGCCGTATCCGGATTTCTGACCGGACGTTTTTCTGCTATAATCGCTCACAGGAAAGGCAGGGCAGCCATGGCAGCATACAGCGTGCTTCTCGTCGACGACGAGGAGGAAGTCATCGATGTCATCATGAAGAAACTCGACTGGGACGCGCTCGGGTTCCGGGTGTGCGGCAGTGCGCCGAACGGGGTGAAGGCGCTGGAGATGGCGGAAAAGGATCCGCCGGACGTCGTCATGACGGATATCCGGATGCCGTATATGGACGGACTGGAGCTGGCGAGACGGCTGAAGCGCGACTTTCCGCCGATCCGCGTGCTCCTTTTCACCGGCTTCGACGAGTTCGAGTACGCGAAGGAAGCGGTGCATCTCGAGGTGGACGAGTATATTCTGAAACCGGTGAACGCCAGCGAGCTCACGGAGGTGTTCACCCGTCTGCGCGCCTCGCTCGATCAGGAACGGGAGGAGAAGCGCGACGTCGAGCGGCTGCGCGGCTACTATATGGATTCGCTTCCGATCCTTCAGACAAGCTTTCTTACGCTGCTCATCGAGGGAAGAATTCAGGAGAAGGATCTCGCCCGCGACCTTGAGGACTACAGGATCAGCCTCAGCGGCCCGTATTACTGCTGCGTTGTCTTTCACGCTTCCCGGCATACGGCGGAGGGAGGAATCAATCCGCTGCTGCTTGCGATGTCCGTGCAGCAGCAGGCGCGGGAGCGGCTGGGGGAGAAATGGAGGGCGCTGTTCTTCACCTATCTTGACAACACGGTGATGATCGTTCAGATGACGGGAAAGGAACGGATCCCGGAACTGACGGATGACTGCGACCGGTTCTGCAAGTGGGCGCTGCGGATTCTCGGAGCCGAGGTGACGGCCGGTATCGGACCGGCGGCGGACCGGCCTCTCGGGCTCTCCCGTTCCTACGGGGGAGCCAGGGAAGCCGTTTCGTACCGTGTCCTCTACGGCGCGTCCCGGGCGATCAATATCAGCGAGATCGCGCCGCAGGAGCAGAGTTATTCCGGGATGGGGGACGGCACCGAGATCAGGGCTCTCCTGAAGAGCGTCCATGTCGGTCAGGAGGAGAGCATCCGGAAGGCATGCAGCGATTACATCGCGTTTCTGGGCCGCAGCGCCCGGTCCGTGCAGCAGTACCGGATGGCCGTGCTGGAGCTGGTCGGCAGCCTCTACCGCTTCGCCTCCGGAAACTACATCGATCTGGATGCGCTGGCGCAGCTGCCGGGGCCTCTTTACGAAACGGTGCCCCAGATGGACCGAAACGCGCTCGGCGAATGGCTGACGTCGCTGGCTCTCTCCGTCAATGCGGAACTCAGCCATGCGCGGAATCGGACGTCCCAGTCCTATGTGGCACGGGCGAGGCAGTATGTGCAGGACCATTTCGACGAGGAGGATCTCTCCCTCGACCGGATGTGCGGGGAGCTGGGTGTCTCCGGATCCTATTTCTCCTCGATCTTCAAAAAGGAAACCGGCGAATCGTTCATCAGCTTCCTGACGTCCTTCCGCATGCGGGAGGCGGCCCGGCTTCTGATGGAGACCGGCGAGAAGAACAGCGCGATCGCGCGCAGTGTGGGCTACAACGACCCGAACTATTTCAGCTACGTATTCAAGAAAACCTACGGAATGTCTCCGTCCCGCTACCGGACGGAGCACAGAACGCAGCCGGAGAAGACCGAATGAAGAAGGCGGACGACAGACGGACGGCGTTCCGGGGAAGTATAAGGCGGCTGCGTCTCCGCCACCGGATCGAGCCGAGGGGGATTCAGTCCACCATCATGGCGGCGTTCACCGCGGTGGCGCTCTGCCTGATGCTGGTGCTCGGGCTGACGCTTTACAGCCGCTTCACTGCGTTCTCCCGCCAGAACACGATCCAGACCACGCAGCAGCGGATCGAGCAGACCCAGAACAGCCTGGAGGACTATCTGCACAGCATGCGTCAGATTTCCGACGCGGTGACGTTCAACATCATTCAGGACAGCGACGCGGCGGGGCGGGATCTGGAGCGGGAGATGACGCTGATCTATGAGTCCTACAAGGACTCTCTTCTCACGATCGCGCTCTACAACAGCAGCGGCTCTCTGCTGGCGGCCGAGCCGATCGAGGCCGAGAAGACGGATCCGGACGTGGCGAAGCAGCCGTGGTTCATCGACGCGATGGATCAGATCGAGAACATGCATTTCTCCGTCCCGCATGTCCAGAATCTGTTTGACGATTCGACATACAGCTATCACTGGGTCATTTCTCTGAGCCGGGCCGTGAACCTGACGGACAGCAGCACGCCTGAGCTCGGGGTGCTGCTGGTTGATATGAACTACTCCGCGGTCGCACGAATCATGGAGCAGATCAACCAGAACGAGAATGGCCAGTACTATTATCTGGCGGACAGCACCGGCAAGATCATCTACCACCCGAAGCAGATGGAGCTGGCTGTCGGGCTGGCGGAGGAGGACAGCCGCTCCGCAGCCGGCCGGACCGACGGCGTCTACACCGACCGGATGAACGGTGAGAAGCGGAATCTGGTGATCAGCACGATCGGCTATACAGGATGGCGGCTCGTAGGCGTGATTCCCGAGCGCTCCTTCACATACGGCATCATCAATCTCCGTGATTTCATCATCATGCTGATGCTGCTGACCGTGATGCTTCTGCTCATCGTCAACCGGGTTGTGTCAGGGCGGATCTCAAAACCGATCCTGATGCTCAGTGATTCCGTGCGGGACTACGAGGCGGGAGGGAAACCGGAGATCTTTATCGGAGGCTCCGCCGAGATCAGCCATCTCGGCTATTCGATCCAGAAGTCCTACGAGCAGATCGATGAGCTGATGAAGGAAATCGTGCGGGAACAGAACGAGCGGAGACGCAGCGAGCTGGACGCTCTGCAGAGCCAGATCAACCCGCACTTTCTGTACAATACGCTGGATTCCATTACCTGGATGATCGAGGGAGGAAGAAACGAGGACGCGGTCTTTATGATCTCGGAGCTGGCGAAGCTGCTCCGGATCAGTCTTTCCAAGGGTCATACGATCATTCCGATCGAGGATGAACTCCGGCACAGCCGCTGCTATATGAACATCCAGAAGGTGCGTTACCGGGACCGCTTCGCGGTCGTCTACGACGTGGATCCGTCGATCGGCGGCTTCTGCACCGTAAAGCTGATTCTCCAGCCGATTCTGGAGAACGCGATCTACTACGGCGTCGGCGAGATGGATCCGGACGACGGCGGCACGATCACCGTGCGGGGCTGGCGGGACGAAGGCGGCATCGGCCTCTCCGTGACGGACAACGGGCCAGGCATGGAGGAGGGCCAGGCGGAGCATGTGCTGACGGACAGCAGCATTGTGCACCGGCACGGCTCCGGCGTCGGACTCCGCAACGTGGATACGCGGATCCGCCTTCTGTTCGGCCGGGACTTCGGGCTGACGGTGGTCAGCGAGCAGGACGTCGGCACGACCGTGACGATCCGTCTCCCCGCGATTGCCTTCAGCGGGGAAAACCGGAAAAATCTGGAAACGGGCCGGCAGCCGGCCGGAGAGGAGACGTGACAAGGTGAAGCACGACCGCTGGATATTCCTGACCGTTGAATTTGCCCTCGCGGCGGCAGCCGCTCTGATGATGCTGAGAATGTCGGCCGGACGGGAACCGGCGCGGAAGATCAGCGTGATCGTCAGTCAGCCGGATGAGGACCGGTGGGAGCTTTTTCTCCACGGCGTGAAGCAGGCGGCCTCCGCCTGCGGGCTGGACGCAGAAATCGTGACGACGGACACCATCACCGGTGCGGAGCAGGAGGAGGAACTGATGGAAAACGCCGTCGCGGACGGAGCGGAGGCGCTGATCGTGCAGCCGGCTCCGGGCGGAGAAACGAACCGGATGCTGACCCGCATCGCGGAGAAGATTCCGGTTGTGGAAACCGGCGGCGGCTCTGCGGTCTCACCGGGCGCGGCGTCAGACAGGCCGGAAACGGCTTCGTCCGGGGCGGAGGCGGCGGAAGGCGGAGACGACGGCGCGGGCGGAGCCGGGACCGTTCCGCTGGTCGGACCGGACTATGAAGCAATGGGACACGCGCTGGGCCGGATGCTGATCGACGACAGAGGAAGCCGGCTCAAGGGAGTCCGGATCGGCATTGCCGGCGGGCTGTCCGACACGGACAGCATCGCGGCGGCGGAGCGGGGACTCGAGGAGACGCTGAGGGAGAGCGGATGCCGGATCGTCTGGACGCTGCGGAATCTGCCGGACGGGGATGAAGCCGGCGAGGAGCTGACCGCGCAGACGCCGACGGACGTCGTCATCGCGCTCGATACCCAGTCGGTGGAGCGGGCGGGAGACTGCGCGGCGGAAGGCGCGCTGTGGGACGCTTCCGTATACGGGATCGGCATGTCCACGAAATCGATTTATCATCTGGACCGCGGCCATGTGCGGGGACTCGTGGTGCCGGGCTGCTTCGAGATGGGATACCGGGCCGTCATAGAGGCCGCGGCCGGGATCCGAAAGGGGCGGAACGCAATGCGCAGCCGGACGACGTCCTGTCGGATTGTGCGCCGGGCGGATCTTTTCACGGAAGAAAACGAGCAGCTGCTGTTCTCGCTGGATCAGTGAGACAGACAGCCAGTTGCGAACGGAGAGAGGCGGATGGCAGCCGGCACCGTCTGCGCCGGACCGTGGCAGAGTGTGTGAGGAAAGGAACGGAGAATGAAAACAGGAACCGGTATGGCGGCGCTCCTCTGCGCGGCGCTGCTGCTGACCGGCTGCGGCGGTCAGAGAGCGCCGCAGCCGAAGCGGAGCGTCTCCATCGGGGCGGTCGGATACAGTGAGGATGACACATACATCGGCGAGCTGCTTGCCTGCCTCCGCCAGGATGTGAAGGATCTGTCGGAGAAAGACCGGCCGGTGACGCTCACGACACGGTTCGCGAGCGGGTCGCAGCGGACCGAGGACCGCTGCGTCGAGGAACTGATCGACAGCGGCTGCGATGTGCTTTGCGTCAATCTGGTGGACCGGACGGCGCCGACGAAGACGATCGATCTGGCGATCCGCCATGATATTCCGGTGATTTTCTTCAACCGTGAGCCGGTCAGAGAGGACCTGATGCGGTGGGAACGGCTCTACTATGTGGGAAGCGAGGCCAGAGAGTCCGGTGTCATGCAGGGGGAGCTCGCGGCGGACTGGATCCGCTCCCACCCGGAGACGGACCGGAACGGGGACGGACGGATCCAATACGTTCTGCTCGAGGGAGAGCCCGGCCATCAGGACGCGATCATCCGGACGGAGAACAGTGTGGATACGCTGCGTCAGGAAGGCATCGAGGTGGACAAGCTCAGCTATCAGATCGCCAACTGGAGCCGCGCTCAGGCGCAGACGAGGATGACGCAGATGATCGATACCTACGGCAGCAGCATCGAGCTGGTGCTCGCCAACAATGATGATATGGCGCTTGGCGCGCTGGACGCGTACGGCCGGAAATCAGTGGCGGCGGAGAACCGGCCGGTGGTCTTCGGGACGGACGGGACAAAGGTAGGCTTAAAAGCGATCCGCGACGGGGAGCTGGCCGGAACCGTCTACAACGACAAGGAGGGCCAGGCGCTTGGCATCGCCCGTCTCGCCTGTGCGCTGGCGGAGGGGACATCGCTCGACGCGTTTGACTTTCAGGAAGGACGGTACCTCTATCTGCCCTACAAAAAGGTGACGGCGGAAAACGCGGACTCCTTCCCGGACTGAGCAGAAAGATAAATTGTTCTGAATACAGTGCAATCACGAAGCACGATGTATCCGGAAAATGCAATCGGCTCGTCGGTTTGACACCGGTTTTCCCGCATACTATGATGCATTTGCCATTATGATTCAGGCGAATACTCGTGAGGAGGAAAGATTATGGAAGAGGGAAAGTCGGTTCCGGAACTGTACGGAAGCCTCGTATTCAGTGACGCAGTGATGCGCGAGCGTCTTCCGAAGGATATTTACAAGGCTGTCCATAAAACCATCGAGAACGGCACGCATCTCGAACTGGATGTTGCGAATACGGTCGCCGCGGTGATGAAGGAGTGGGCCGTTGAGCACGGTGCGACCCATTTTACGCACTGGTTCCAGCCGATGACCGGTCTCACGGCGGAGAAGCATGACAGCTTCATCTCTCCGGACGGCGCCGGCGGCGTCATCATGGAGTTCTCCGGGAAGGAGCTCGTAAAGGGCGAGCCGGACGCGTCCAGCTTCCCGTCCGGCGGACTGCGGGCGACCTTCGAGGCGAGAGGCTATACGGCCTGGGACCCGTCCTCACCCGCCTTCATCAAGGATAAATCGCTTTATATCCCCACCGCGTTCTGCTCCTACGGCGGCGAGGCGCTCGACAAGAAGACGCCCCTGCTCCGTTCTATGGCGGCGCTGAGCACGGAGGCGGTCAAGGTGCTTCAGCTGCTGGGATACAAGGATGTCAGGCATGTGCTCACGACAGTCGGTTCCGAGCAGGAGTACTTCCTGATCGACAAGGACCTTTACAAGAAGAGAAAAGACCTTCTGTTCACGGGCCGCACGCTGATCGGCGCGCCGGCGTCCAAGGGACAGGAGATGGAGGACCATTATTTCGGCGTTTTGAAGCCGAAGGTTTCCGCGTTCATGCATGATCTGGACGAGGAGCTCTGGAAGCTGGGCGTGCCGGCCAAAACCAAGCATAACGAGGTGGCTCCGTCCCAGCATGAGCTGGCGCCGGTGTTCGAGACGGCCAATGTGGCGGTGGATCACAACCAGCTGACGATGGAGGTCATGAAGAAGGTCGCAGATAAGCACAACTTCGCCTGCCTCCTGCATGAGAAGCCGTTTGAGGGAATCAACGGTTCCGGCAAGCACAACAACTGGTCCATCGTGACCAACACGGGCGTGAACCTGCTCGATCCGGGCAAGCATCCGGGTCAGGACACGAAGTTCCTTGTCTTCCTTGTGGCGGTGATTTCCGCCGTGGACCGCTATCAGGATCTGCTCCGCTGCGCGGTGGCGGATGCCGGCAACGATCACAGACTGGGAGCCAATGAGGCGCCGCCGGCCATCATCTCGATCTTCGTAGGCGAGGAGCTGGACCGTGTGCTCAAGGCGCTGGAGTCCGGATCCTCCTTCGAGGAAGGCGGCCGGGTCCAGATGGGGATGGCGCCGATGCTGCCGCACATCACGAAGGATACGACAGACCGGAACCGTACGTCGCCGTTTGCCTTCACCGGAAACAAGTTCGAGTTCCGGATGCCGGGCTCCTCGGTTTCCGTCGCGAACGCGAACATCGTACTGAACACAGCGGTCGCGGATGTGCTCAGCGATATCTATGAGGAGCTGAAGGATGTTCCGAAGGATCAGATCGACGCGAAGGCGAGAAAACTGGCCCGGAAGATGCTCACCGAGCATAAGCGGATTCTCTTCAACGGGAACGGCTACACGGATGAGTGGGTCGAGGAGGCGGCGCGCCGCGGACTCTACAACCTGAAGTCCGTGCCGGAAGCGATGCCGCGCCTGATCAGCGACAGCAGCATCGCGCTCTTCACGAAGCACAAGGTCTTCTCGAAGGAAGAGCTGATGTCGAGATATGAGATCAATCTGGAGAACTATTCGAAGACGATCCACATCGAGTCGCTGACGATGCAGGAGATGGTGCGCAAGGATTTCACCTCCGGCATGGTGGCCTACATGAAGGCGCTGTCCGGCGAGGCGGCGGAGAAGAAGGCGCTGCTTCCGGAAGCTGCCTGCAGGATGGAACTCGGTACGCTGAAAGCGCTGGACGAGGCGTCCGGCGAGATGGCGGAGGCGCTCGAGCGTCTGGACAAGGACACGCGCCACGCGGAGAAGGACGCGGATGTGCTCGGCTGCGCGAAGTACTATCACGACACGATCCTCGAGGAGATGGAAGAGCTCCGCGCGATCGTCGACAAGGCGGAATCCCTGATCCCGGATCAGTATCTGCCGTACCCGACATACGGAACGATGCTGTTCTCGCTGACATAAGCGGGTGTGGCTGCCGTATACGGCAAGCTCTCCCTCAGCGGAAAGGTTATAAGAAAATAATTGTGAAACCGGCCGAATTCATCCGTGAGTCCGGCCGGTTTAGTGTTATAATTCGAGGGTAGAACTGCCGGCCTTCTTCCCCCGGTCCGCCGGATCTTGATGAAGGGAAGAACCGCCGGGCCCCGGTTCTTTTAGAAGAAATGACTGGGAAAGGAGAAAAGGGGTGAATTACACCAGGTTTGCATTGAAGGATCAGGATAAAATTGCCTCCGCTCTTGAAGGGCGGGACAACCTCTTTCTGATCGCATGTAACAAATGCTTCAAGACGTACGACACGCTTCACGAGCCGGAAGTCGATACCGTAAGGGAATTCGCCGCTTCACTGGGCAAGACGGTGCTTGGCTCGGTGAATCTGGATTTTCTGTGCAACAGCGTGCAGACAGAGCGCAGACTGGCGGACGCCGTACCGGAGGGGACGGAGACGATCGTCGTGATCTCCTGCGGGCTGGGCGTGCAGACGATCGCGGCGAAGGCCGGATGTCCGGTTGTCGCGGCGGCGGACACGCTGAACTACCGCGGCCACCACGGAATGGCACTCACGGACCGCACCTGCGGCGCGTGCGCGCAGTGCTACCTCAACCTGACCGGAGGCATCTGTCCTGTCGTTGACTGCGCGAAGAGCCTTCTGAACGGCCAGTGCGGCGGATCGAAGGACGGAAAGTGCGAGGTGGACGGGTCGAAGGACTGCGCATGGCAGAAGATTTACGAGCGGCTGAGCGCACAGGGCCGTCTGGAGGAGTTCCTCGCCCAGCCCGTGCAGCTTCGTGATTATTCGAAAGCAGACCGCAGGACGGTGGCGGCTTATGTGAAGAAGGCGCGTGAGAGCCGTCTGACCGGTTACTACGGCGGCATTCATCCGAGCGAGAACAAGGATCTGGCGGAAAATCTTCCGCTGGTGAAATTCCCCGAGCCGGAAACGGTGGTGATCCCGCTCTCAATGCATGTCGGCAAGCCCGCGACGCCGGTCGTCCGCGTCGGCGATATCGTGAAGGTCGGCCAGAAGATCGCAGAAGCTTCCGGTTTCATCAGCAGCCATATCCATTCCAGTGTCAGCGGAACGGTGGTGGCGATCGAGCCGCATCTGCATCCGAACCGCGGCGTTCCGGTCGATTCGATCGTGATCCGCTCCGACGGAAAGGATACGCCGGATCCGTCCGTGAAACCGGCCGCTCCGCTTGAGGAGCTTACGCCGGATGAGATCGTGAGTCTCGTTCAGGAGAAAGGCATCACCGGCATGGGCGGCGCCGGTTTCCCGACCTTCGTGAAGCTGAAGCCGAACAAGCCGATCGACGCGGTGCTGCTCAACGGGTGCGAGTGTGAGCCGTATCTGGCCGCCGACAACCGCGTGCTTCTGGAATATCCGGACGATGTGGTGTACGGCATGAAGGCCATCATGAAGGCAGTGGGCGCCCCGAAGGGCTATATCGTCATCGAGGACAACAAACCGGAGGCCGCAAAGCTGATCGCGGAGAAGGCTGCGGACTGCGGGAACATCGAGGTCCGCACCGTCAGGACAAAGTATCCGCAGGGCGCCGAGAAGATGCTGATCAAGAACATCATGCACCGTCAGGTTCCGAGCGGCGGGCTGCCGGCGGATGTGGGCGCGGTTGTGGACAACGTCAGCACGGCGAAGGCGATCGCCGACGCGATCCGGACCGGCATGCCGCTCATCGAGCGGGTCGTTTCGGTGACGGGCGAGCGGATCCGCCGGCCCGGCAACTTCGTGGTCCGGATCGGCACCAGCGTGAAGGAGATCATCGATTACTGCGGCGGCATCGTCGGAGACGATGTGACGGTCAAGATGGGCGGTCCGATGATGGGCAGTCCGCTCACCGATACCGATGTGCCGGTCATCAAGGGATCCAACGGGATTCTGGCCGTCGGCACCGATCACACAGTGGAAGAGGAATGCATCAAGTGCGGCCGCTGCGTGGATGTCTGCCCGATGGAGCTGGAGCCGCTCAACTTCGCGAAGCTGGCGGACGCCGGGGACGCGGAGACGCTCCAGAGCATTCATATCATGGACTGCTTCGAGTGCGGATGCTGTCAGTATATCTGCTCCTCCAAGATACCTCTGGTTACGAAGATCAGAGCAGGCAAATCGTTAGTGAGGGGGTTGAAGAAGTAAATGCTGATCACCCAGTTAAAGGATAAGGACACCCTTGCGGCTCTTGTGACGGGGAAGGCGTTCATCGTCAACTGTCTTGGCTGCAGGGAAGTCGGCTTCCCGGAGAAGGAAGCCAAAGAGCTCGAGAAGGAGCTTGAGAAGGAAGGCAAGGTCACCGGCATCCTGACGACAGATTATATCTGCAATCCGGACAATCTGAAGAAGAGACTGGAGTCCTTCGGGGAGGAGCTGGACGCGGCAGACTGCGTGCTGGTCTTTTCCTGCGGCGTCGGGGTGCAGACCTTTGCGCGGATGTTCGCGGGCAAGCGTGTCTACGCGGCATGCGACACGATCCGTCTCCCGGGCGTGCAGGGCGTCACGCCGCTGGAATACGACTGCGGGGAGTGCGGCGAGTGCTTCCTCAATCTGACGGGCGGGATCTGCCCGGTCACGGCCTGCTCAAAGAGCCTCGTGAACGGTCCGTGCGGCGGAACGAAAGACGGGATGTGCGAGGTGGACCCGGAGATGGAGTGCGGATGGGAAAGAATCATCCGGAGGCTCAGGGAGCTGGGACGGCTCGATGCGCTGCATGCCCCGACGCAGTTCCATCATTTCAACACCGATGAGGCGGTCCGGAAAATGCAGGAGTCCTGAGACGGACGAGGGACAGTTTATATTCAATGAGGAGCGATGAAAGAAATGAAAGTGACAGATCTTTTCAAGCAGGGTGAGTTCGTTGTTTCCGCGGAGGTGGGGCCGCCGAAGGGATGCCATATCGACGAGCTGATCGAGAGCGCGAAGACGAATCTCGCCGGTGTGGACGCGATCAACGTCACGGATAACCAGTCGTCCGTTATGCGGCTCGGCTCTCTGGCTGTCTGCAAGGCGCTGAAGGACGCCGGGCTCAATCCGATCTTCCAGCTTGCCTGCCGTGACCGCAACCGGATCGCGCTGGAATCGGATCTTCTCAGCGCGGCGATGTTCGGCATCGAGAATGTGCTGGCGCTGACAGGCGATCACACGAAGATGGGCGATCATCCGGACGCGAAACCGGTGTTCGATCTTGATTCCGTTTCCCTGCTCTATACGATGGGGCTGCTGGAGAAGGGCGAGGATCTGGGCGGAAACAAGCTGGTGGGCGAGCCTCCGAAGTTCGCCAAGGGCGCGGTGGTTTCCCCCTGCAGCGATTCCGTCGACGCCCAGCTGATGAAGATGGAACGCAAGGTGGCGGCCGGCGCGGAGTATTTCCAGACGCAGGCTGTCTTCGAGCCGGAGAAGTTCATCGCCTTCATGGAGAAGGCGAAGCAGTTCGGAAAGCCCGTTCAGGTAGGCATCATCATTCCGAAGTCCGTAGGCATGTGCAAATTCATGAACAACAATGTCGCCGGCGTACATGTGCCGGATTCGATGCTGGACGAGCTGCGCGCGGACAAGGAGAAGACCAAAGCCGGCATCACCGGCGTGGAAATCGCCGCCCGCATCATCAGAGAATGCAGACCGTACTGCCAGGGCGTTCACATCATGTCTCTCGGATGGGAAGCGAAGGTGCCGGAGCTGCTGAAGCTCGCGGGGGTCCGCTGAGAAAGAAAATCCGTATTTACGAATCATCCTCTTTGCCGTATGATGAAACGGATCTGACAGGGAGAGACGCATGACGGCACGGATGAGAAAAACGCTTTATCTGTTCATCGTGGCGGTAATGATCCTCTGCGGACTGCAGGTGCAGCCGCAGAGGCCTTTTGCGTGTCTGTCTTTCTCGATTTCCGCCCGGCCGGGTGCGCAGCAGCGGACCGGCGGCGAGAGCCTGACGGCCGTGCCTCTGCATGGCACGGATCAGGCGGCCGTGAAGGAGACGCGGGGAGCGGACGCTTTGTCGTACGGCTTCGTCTCTCCGCGCAGCAGGATTGACTCGGTTGATCTGATGCTCGCCTGCCTCCTGCTGATGCTGGCGGCAGCCTGCGTTCTGAAGACTGCTCTTTTCGGCCGCGGGATCGGGTACGGCAGCGTGACCTGTACCAGCCGGTTTACCATTTCCTATATTCACTGTCAGGGCGGATCTCTGTCCGCCGTAACGGCTGCGTAATTCTTTTCTGAATTTCGCACGCTTTCTTCAGGCTCTGCGGCGCAGAGTCTTCTTTTCGTGTATCCGATTCCAATTTCACAGTGACGGTATTTTGACGGGCGCCTGAGGCAGCGCGGCCCGGACGGTGCGTCCGGGGCGGCTGACGGCGCGGCCTGAACGGATTTTCGCACAGGCGGAAACCGTAAGGGATACGCCGAAGCTGGCGAAGAAAGACGGGCTTTTCCGAGCAGGACTGCCTCCGCCCGGTTTTGCGGGCGGATAAGAGGAAAACGGATGGTTTCTTCCGATAAAAGCCGGGACAATTTCATAAACCGCATCACGCTGGTCCTTCTGATCGCGGGGCTGGCTTTGCTTCCTTTTCGGGCTGACGGGGCTCTGGCTCTGCGCGGCGAAACGGCGGTCTGTTTTATGCAGACGACGGCGGAGGGCCGGTCTTCACAGCTGCTCTCCGGCGGGACAGCCGGAACGCCGGTTCAGGTTTTCCGCGACAGGGGAACGCTTCACGCACGGCTGCTTTCGGGAAGGCTTCGGATCGGCTCTGACGTCCGGAGCACGATCGGAAGCGCGACGGGACGCGGACCTCACTGGTCCGGACGGAGGCTTTTTGGGATTCCGGTTTCGCCGCGGCGGATGTCGGAGGCGGTCTTTGCCCGCAGCCTTCGCAGGATCATCCGGTATGAGCAGGAGCAGGACGGGAGAAAATCCCGGACGAGGAGGCCGATGCAAGCAGGAGAAAAAACGGTCTGATCATGTTCGGAGGTGTTTATGTTAGAGAATATCGTGGTAGTTCTGATGACGGTGTTTGCGTTCGGCTCATGGGCGCTTTACGGAATCTGGGATCATGTGTCGGATGACGATGGCTATTGGCCGAATGACCCGCGCAGCAGGAAGAAGGACAGCGCGGATAAAAAGCCGGAAAGAGGAGCGGCCTGATTCATTTCTGATCTGAATGACTTGCCGGGGACGGTACGGATTCTCCGTCCTTCGGCTTACTGATATCCGCCCTGCGGGGCGCGGAAGAAAGGAACGGAAAGATAATGGAACATAATGAAGCGGCTTCACTCAAAGATAACAGGAACATGATGGCGATGGTGTCGATTCTATTCTCCGTCATCGGCTGCGTGGCGGGTTTCCTCGGCCGCGGAGCCGGGACGAGCGGTTTCAGCGCCGGGACGGTCCTCACGTTCATCGCGCTTCTTCTTTCCCTGAGTTCGGTCGAGGATCACGGGAAGAATGCGCTGCAGATGATCGCCTTTTTCCTCGCCGTGGCCGCCATGTTCTTTGCCGTGGGGATCTGCGCGGTGACCACCTGAAACGCACAGCCCTTTTCGATGACGGGGGCAGATTCTCCCCGCAGAAGATCGTTCGGCTCGCGGGCGTAACCGCGGGCGGATAGGCGCGTCCGGGAAGAAGGACGACAAGACGCAATACATGAGAGGAACCGCAGAGCCGCTGAGGAAAAGGCGGCCTGCGGTTTTTCTTCTGGAGTCGGACAGTACGACCGGACGGTAAAGGCGGCGCATCCGGTCCGGTTTTGATACAGAGAACCATTAAATAAACTGATATGTAATGGCCATTGTCAAGGGGAAACCTGGCAAAACCACATTGGTTTTAACTGAGCACATCCTGAAGAAGCTCCAGACGTATCA
>OCTW011603868.1_pt1 | contig 25374 bp, 11 predicted proteins | sample 1539671 | NCBI WGS metagenome assembly OCTW01 (sample SAMN02144230, study PRJEB22623) | gut metagenome | biome: sheep rumen | host: Ovis aries | place: New Zealand | reverse complement strand
GATTTTTAATCCGCTAAAAGCGCATTGCAAATGCTTTCACTCAATGCGGCCGGATTGCAAATCCGCCCGAACAAATGCAAATCCACCCGAGTGGCTATGCTTACTTAGGTGCTGAGTAATTACGCGGCCACTTTTACTTGTTAAGGAATCATAAAAAGGCACCAGTCCATTTGACTTCTCCCACTTTCTTTCATCTAAACACTAAAAGAATATTCTTTATCTTCCTACATACCTATGGACACATCAGGTATTACACCTATTATTTGATTATAAAAGAAATCATAGATGAAAAGCGACATGATTATGCGCGTCGGCATTGTCGGTGCGGGATGGATTGCCGAGAAAGCAGCCATCACCTTGAATGGATTGCAAAACTGTGTATGCCATGCCATTGCCTCCCGTTCACAGGAAAAAGCCGAGGCATTCGCCCAGAAATGGAACGTATCTAAAGCCTATGGCAGTTACCAAGAGTTGTATGCAGACCCCGACATAGACCTTGTCTATGTAGCCACGCCCCATTCCCATCATTTCGAAGTGACCCGTGACGCCTTGATGGCCAGCATGCCCTGTCTGGTGGAGAAAGCGTTCATGGCCAACCATGCTCAATCGGAATCCATCATCAAACTGGCTCACGAGCGAGGCATTTTCCTGGCAGAAGCCATCTGGACCCGCTATCAGCCCGTGGTGAAGATGGTGCGTGACCTGATTTCCAGCGGCCGTATCGGTACGCCAAGACTTGTCACCGCCACGCTGGGATACAGCATGGGCGAGAAACCCCGTATCATGCGTCCTGACCTCTGCGGAGGAGCACTGCTCGACCTGGGTGTCTATGCGCTCAATTTCGTGCGCATGTTCTTTCCCGCCGACATCGTCAGCATGGTAAGCCAATGCGTGAAGAGCGACAGCGGCATGGACCTCACCAACGCCATCAGCATCGTATTGTCCGACGGCATGCTCTGTAACCTCCAGTCAAGCGCAGCCTGTGTAGGCGACAACATCGGAGTCATCGCCGGTACCGACGGCAACCTGATCATCGACAACATCAACAACCCCCAGAAGATCACGGTGAACACCCACGACATGGAGTTTGTGGAAGACATACACGTACCTCAGCAGATCACAGGCTACGAATACCAGTTCATCGCCTGTCGGGAAGCCTTGTTGAGCGGTCTGAAAGAGCCTCATGAGATGCCTCACGAAGAGACGCTCTATATCATGAGTCTCATGGACGAGCTCCGAAAGAAATGGGGTGTCCACTATCCCATGGATGACCAAGACTGGTCGTTGTGACCAACAATAAAGCAAACAGCCCTACCCTCTTTTTTTTCCGACAATACCTACACTATGGACAAGAGAAAAACTTTTTTATATATCATCTGCATCATGGCAGTGGCCATCGCCCGTGCAGACGACCTGCGGTTGAACGACCTCGACTATTTTGAGCGGCAAGGCGTCAACGTGCTCGTATTCAGCAACAGTTTCAATGGCGGTTTCAATGACGAGAAAAACTCAGGCATCGAAATCATCCATCATGGCGTGCGCACCGTTCAGGGAGGAGCCGTAAGGCTCAACAACACTCCGGAGCAATGGGACCTTGTGCCAAAGATGACCAACCGCAAAGTAGACCGGGAGAAAGGTAGCATCGAGGTGGCTATGCGCTACGATGACTATGATTTTGACAGCCGTGTGGTCGTGACAGCCAAGGGCGAAGCCGTCGAGATCGCCGTCTGGCTGGATAAGCCTGTGCCCGAGGCTATAGCCGGAGAAGCCGGTTTCAACCTGGAGTTCCTGCCCTCCCAATATTGGCTGAAAACCTACATCGTGGATGGCCGTCTGGGGCGTTTTCCCCGATATGCCACCAGTGAGACCATCACCCGCGCCAACCAAGAAAAGCCCCGGCAATTCAAAGGGTTCAAGACCTATGACGACCGTGGCACAGGCCGTTTCATCGATCCCCTGCCCATTGAGAGCGGACATACGATGACCCTGGCCACCGACGACGCTGAGCGCATGATCACCATCAGCAGCGAAGACTCCGAACTCAAGCTCTACGACGGACGCATGGTAGCCCAGAATGGATGGTATGTGCTCCGCAGCATCCTTCCCAAGGGAAAAACCGGGAAAGTCGTCACCTGGACGGTGAAGCCCCATGCCATCCCTGGATGGATACGCAAGCCCAACATCGGTTTCTCTCAAATCGGCTACACCCCCGAACAGCCTAAGGTGGCCGTCATCGAACTCGACAAAGCCGCCCAGCCCCTGAGCTATGCCACGCTGATGCGCATCAAGAGCGATGGCACGTCTGAGGAAGCCCTTCGAAGCGACATCCGTCCATGGGGCACCTATTTCAAATACAACTATGTGAAGTTTGACTTCTCGGAGATGAGGCAGCCTGGAGTCTACTTCATCCAATATGGAGACACCCGCACCAATGACTTCCTCATCGATGAGCATGTGTATGACAAGATCACCGATGCGACCACCGACGTATGGGTGCCCATCCACATGAACCACATGTATGTGAACGAAGCCTACCGCACCTGGCACGGAGAGCCCTTCAAGGAAGGCTATCTGCAAGCACCCCCCAGTGACCATTTCGACCTGCATTCCCAAGGAGCGTCCACCGACACGAAATACAAGCCCTATGAGCTCATCCCCGGACTGAACATCGGAGGCTTTTTTGATGCCGGCGACTTTGATATCGAGACAGGATCCAACATCAACGTCGTGCAGAACCTCATCCGCACATGGGAACTGTTCAAGCCACAGCGCGATGAGACCTTCGTCAGTCAGGCCCAACGTTACGTGGACCTCCACCGTCCCGACGGTGTGGCCGACATCCTGCAGTACATCGAGCATGGCACGCTGAATCTCGTAGCCCAGGCCGAACAGATCGGACACATGGCCTCCACCCTCTCCAACTCCGTGCTTGACAACTACCACCACCTGGGAGATGCCGCCAGCATCACCGACGGGAAACACTTCGACCCCAGTCTGAAACCCTATGAGACCTCTGCCGACGGGAAACGCAGCGGCACGCCCGACGACATGTGGGCCTTCACCACACGCAACCCGTTTCTGGACTTCCGCGCCGCCACTATGTTCGCCGCTGCCAGCAGGGCACTGGAGGGCTATAACGACGACCTTGCCCACCGCGCCCTCGCACAGTCGAAACGACTGATGCAAGAAGCCACTGACCTCATGAACCGGCGCCCAGCCCAAGAGAATGCCGCACAAGATGACTTCAACTGGCTCGACGGCACCAACGACAACGGCTCCAGCAACCAGCAGCAGAACAGAAGACGCAGAAACCGCCAACAATTAGGCAACATGGCCACCAACCTGCAACTCTATGGAGCCACTCATGAGAAAGTATATCTCGACCACTTCATGGAACAGATCTGGGAAGCCCTTGACCGCAATGTCGCCAACAACATGCAGACCGCACTCGACGCTATCCCCTATATGGATGAGGCCTACCGCAAACAGCTCCGCCCTTATGTGGAGAAATACGAAGCCTACGTCAAGCGATTCGACGAGCAGAACCCATACGGCGTACCCATCGGCCTGGGCAACTGGGCAGGAGTCAACGCCGTGCTCAACTTCGGCACCACCGTCTGTTTCGCACATCTCTATTATCCCGATATCGTGCCCAAGCATGAAGTCTACAGGGTCTCCAACTGGCTTTACGGCTGCCATCCCTACCACAATTACTCTTTTGTCGCCGTTGTGGGCGCAGCCAGGCCGAAAGCCGTTTTCTATGGCAACAACCGCGCCGATTTCTCATTCATCCCCGGCAATGTAGCCCCTGGACTGCTATTCCGTCAACCCGACCATTTCGAGAACTACGACGACTGGCCTTTCCTGTGGGGACAGAACGAAGGCACCATCGCCGGCAACACCCAATATATCATTTTCGGATCGGCCCTGAAAGAGATCATCAACAAGAAGCCATGACCCCCGAGAATCCATGAGACGGTACATACTCCTTCTACTGCTGTTGACGGTGATGGTCAGCGTCAGCGGCCAACCCCGTGAGAACCTGACCATCAGCGGCCACCTCACCGATGTGGATGCCAAAGAACCCATCGAGCAAGCGACAATACAGATGTTCTGGGCCAAGGACAGCTCATTCGTGGGCGGCACGCTGAGCGACTCTCAAGGCAACTTCTCCCTGGACGTCCCATCCAACGGCACCTACCGTTTGAGAATATCGTTCATCGCCTATCAGACCATAGAGCGCGAGGTGACAGTCCGGCGAAACCAGAGTGTAGAACTTGGCGTGATGCTGATGAAGCCTGAAAGCATCATGCTCAAAGAAGCCGTCGTGACCGGACGTGCCGCACAAGTGGTCGCCAGAAAAGACACCCTGATCTTCAATCCCGAGGCCTACCGCACCCCCGAAGGCTCAGCCATCGAGGAACTCATCAAGCGCATTCCCGGAGCGGAAGTCGATGAAGACGGCAAAATCACCATCAACGGCAAGGAAGTCAAGAAAATTCTGCTCGATGGCAAGGAGTTCATGCTCGGCGACGTGGAGACAGCCCTGAAGAACCTGCCTGTATCCATCATCCAGAACATGAAGTTCTATGACCAGCAGAGCGACCAGTCGCGCATCACCGGCATCGATGACGGCGAGAAAGAGACCGTGATCGACTTCACCATCAAGAAAGGGATGAACCGTGGATATATGACCAACCTCGACCTGGCAGGCGGTACCCATCACCGTTATGCCTCACGCGCAATGGGCAGCAGTTTCACCGACAAGACCCGTTTCGTATTGATAGGCAATGGCAACAACAAGGAAGAGAACGCTGGTTGGTGGAACCGCCGTGGTCTGAACACGAACAAGATGCTGGGCACCAATCTCAACTATGACGACGGCAAGAAACTGAAGGTGGATTTCAACGTGCGCTGGAGGCACCGCAACGGCGACAACCAGACCAAGAACACCAGTCAGAATTTCTATAGCGACATCTCGCACACCTTCTCCAACAACCATTCCAAGAACCTGACCCGGAGCAACAACTGGAGCGGCAACCTGCGAGTGGAGTGGAAGCCCGACACGCTGACCAACATCCTGTTCCGCGCCAACGGCAGCTTTGGTACCAACGACGGCACCACGACGACAAACGCCGCCACCTTCAATGAGGATCCTTATCTTTACGTCGCAGACCCGCTCGACTTCGCCCAGCACTCCACCCCCTCCAGTCCTTTGTATGGCTATACGGTCAACCACAACCAGAATGCCAACCTGAGCTATGGAAGCAACAAGAACGCCTGGGGCATGCTCCAGCTCTACCGCCGGCTGAACGGCAAAGGCCGCCACGTCACACTGCGTGTGGAAGGCAGCGGCGGCAACAGCAAGAACGAGAATGCGTCGAACAACGATGTGCACCTCTTCCTTGTGAAAAACCAAGCCGGGCAGGACTCCACCTACTTCACCGCCCGCTACAACACCACGCCCACCGACAACAGCGGTTATGTGTTGAGCGCCACCTACAGCGAACCGCTATGGAAGGGAGCGCATCTGCAAGCCAGCTATGAGTTGCGATACAACCAAAACAAGAGCGACCGCCAGACCTATGATTTCAGCCATGAGCCAAAAAACCCGTTCTCCGGTATCATCCCCAAATACAGGGAATGGGATCCCTGGTTGTCGTCCGTCGAGGACCATCTTGAAGATTATATCGACCGCAACCTGAGCCGCTATTCCGAATACAAGAACTACACCCACAACATGCGTCTTACGCTCCGGCACAAGGAGGACAAATACGACTACAACATCGGTTTCCTCGTTCAGCCCCAGCGCTCCAATTTCATTCAGGACTACCGTGGTGTCTACGTCGACACGGTGCGCAATGTCACCAATTTCACCCCCACCCTCGACTTCCACTACAAATTCAGCGACCAGAACAATATCTGGGTACACTACCGCGGCGACACCAGCCAGCCGGAGATGACACAGTTGCTCGACATCACCGACGACTCCAACCCCCTGTACATCACCCAGGGCAACCCTGGTCTGAAACCTCAGTTCACCAATTCGCTCAACACCTACTGGAACACCTATATCGCCCGCCACAAGCGTTCAATCGTGGTCTATGCCAACTACCGCCACACACGCAACAGCATATCCAATCTCGTGCGTTACAACCCCGCCACTGGCGGCAACATCTCAAGGCCTGAGAACATCAATGGCAACTGGAACGTAAACGGCGGATTCAATTTCACCACCGCTATCGACTCAGCGGCTCACTGGAACGTGGGAACAGAGACACGTCTGAGATACAACAACTACGTGAGCTATGTCGCTCAGATGCAAGCCGATGCAAAAAAGAACACCACCCGCTCTACCAACCTCAACGAACGCCTGACCTTCGGTTACAGGAACGACTGGTTGGAGGTGACCCTCGACGGCAGCATCAACTACCAGCATTCCCGCAACCAACTGCAGCCCAATGCCAATCTCGACACCTGGCAATTCAACTACGGCGGCCGTTTCCTGCTGCGCCTGCCTCTGGGTATCGAAGTGAGCAGCGACCTGCATGAGCGCAGTCGCCGAGGCCACAACGACCCATCGATGAACACCAACGAACTGATCTGGAACGGTCAGGTGTCGAAATCCTTCCTCAAGAGCAAAACTTTGACCGTGGCGCTTAATCTCTACGACATCCTTGGACAGCAGAACAACTACGAGCACTGGGTGAATGCCACCAGCAGCAGCGAGACTCACTACAACAGCATCAATTCGTACGCCATGCTCCATGTACGCTATCGCCTCAACATGTTTGGCGGCAAGGTGGACACTGAAGGCCGTTATGACAAGAAGTGGGGCAACAGAGACCGTCACTGATCCGGAAACAATCCGCCTACAGCTAATCATAAGAAATCAAAACAAGAAGAAAGATGAAAGATTTTGTCTATTATGCTCCGACCGAAGTCGTTTTCGGCAAGCAATCAGAAGAACAAGTGGCTGCTCTTGTCAAGAAATACGGCGGCAAGAAAGTGCTCGTTCACTATGGAGGTAAAAGTGCCTTGAAATCAGGGCTCTTGGAAAAAATCTGCCACTTGCTCCAAGAAGGAGGCATCGAGCATGTCACCTTAGGAGGAGTGGTACCTAACCCACGCCTGTCCAAAGTGAGGGAAGGCATCAGGCTCTGCAGACAGGAATCCGTCGACTTCATCCTCGCCGTGGGCGGTGGCAGCGTCATCGACTCCGCCAAGGCCATTGCTTACGGCGTGTGCTACGAAGGCGATGTGTGGGACTTCTACCTGGGGAAGGCCGATGCCCAGCAGATGTTACCTGTAGCCTCGGTACTCACCATCCCTGCTGCAGGCAGTGAGATGAGCGAGGCCAGTGTCATCACCAACGAGGATGGCGATGTCAAACTTGGCTATTCCAACGATCTCTCCCGTCCAAAATTCGCCATCATGAACCCGTGCCGCACGTTCACCCTGCCACCCTATCAGACGGCGGCAGGTGTCACCGACATGATGATGCACACCATGGAGCGCTACTTCACCAAGGATGACGACATGGACCTCACGACCGACCTGGCAGAAGCCGTGTTGCGCCGGATGAAGACAGCCGTCTTTGCTGTATTGAAGAACCCCGAGGACTACCGCAACCGCGCCCAGATCATGTGGGGCGGAAGCGTGGCTCACAACGGACTGACAGGCTGTGGCATCAGCGACGACTGGGCCACCCACCAGTTGGAGCATGAACTCAGCGGCATGTTCGACGTGACGCATGGAGCCGGTCTGGCCGCCATCTGGCCCAGTTGGGCCCGCTACGTGCTGAATGAGAATCTCAGCCGTTTTGTTCGCTTCGCCGTCAATGTGATGGATGTCCCCAACGACTTCACCGACCCCGAAGGCACAGCCCTCAAAGGCATCGAAGCCATGGAATGTTTCTACCATGCCATTGGCATGCCGATCACTATCCGTGAACTCATTGGCCGTGACATCACCGATGAGGAAATCCACGAGATGGCCCGTAAATGCAGCAAAGACCATACCGCCACCTGTGGCTGTCTGAAGGTATTGCAAGCAGAAGATATGGAAACGATTTACAAAATGGCAAGAGGATGAAAATCTTATTAATCGGTGGCACGGGCACCATCAGCAGTGCCATCACCCGGCAGTTGGCAGCAGCAGGTCACGACCTGTGGCTTTTAAACCGCGGTCATCGCAGCAGCGATGTGCCTGCGCATGTGAAACAAGTGATCGCCGACATCAATGATGAGGAGAAAGTCAGGCAATGCCTGGAAGGCCACACGTTTGATGCCGTGTGCGAGTTCATCGGATTCCTGCCCTCTCAAGTGGAGCGCGACATCCGTCTCTTCTCTGGCCTCACCCGCCAGTACGTGTATATCAGTTCGGCCTCCGCATACGCCAAGCCAGCCCGTAATCACATCATCACCGAGGGGACCACGCTTGCCAATCCCTACTGGCAGTACTCACGCGACAAGATCGCCTGCGAGGAATTGCTTTTGAAAGCCTATCGTGAGGATGGGTTCCCCGTCACGATCGTGCGCCCCAGCCACACCTATTGTGAGCGCAGCGTGCCGGTCAGCGTTCACGGTCCGAAAGGCAGCTGGCAAGTATTGAAGCGCATGATGGAAGGCAAGCCTGTCTTGATCCAAGGAGACGGCAGTTCATTATGGACCCTGACCTGGAACGAAGATTTCGCACAAGGATTCATCGGTTTGCTGGGCAATCCCAAAGCCATCGGTGAGGCCTTCCAGATCATGTCGGACGAGAGTCTCACCTGGAATCAGATCTTTGGGTGCATCGCACAGGCTCTCGGTGTGACGTTCAAGCCCTACTACGTCGCCTCAACTTTCCTGGCTGACGTATCCCCCAAGGAATACGATTTCACGGGAAACCTGCTGGGCGACAAGTCGGTCACGGTGGTCTTCGACTGCACCAAACTGAAGCGCGCCGTTCCTGGTTTCTGCCCCACAGTGAGATTCGACGAAGGTGTGCGCCGCTGCGTGTCGTATCTGCTCACCCACCCCGAACTACAGGTTGAGGATCCAGAGTTTGATCATTGGTGCGACCAAGTCATCGAAGCTCAGGAATCCGCCAAGAAGTTGTTCGGGCGATAACCTTTGCCCACATGATTACATCGTCAGCCTTTTTGCGTCATTTTCTTATATAGATGTGCATTCCTGAAAAAAGAAAAGATGTTGAAGAGGCTGATTTATATTTTCGTTGCGTGCAGTTGTCTCTCGGCGCTCCAAGCCAAGGACATCTACGTATCCACATCCTTCCATGAGCCAGCCACGGAAGGTCTTCGGTTCATCTACAGTGACGACGGCATCCGCTGGGATTCCATCCAGGGCGTATTTCTTACGCCCCATGTTGGCAAGCAGAAAGTGATGCGTGACCCATCGATTGTCAGAGGCCCCGACGGAACATACCATCTTGTATGGACCAGTTCGTGGCGAGGAGACCAAGGTTTTGGTTATTCCTCGTCACGGGATCTCATACACTGGAGCGAGCAGCGCTTCATATCCACTGGTATGGACACCACCACAGTGAACACCTGGGCACCGGAACTGTTCTATGATGACGTGAAACGTCAATTCCTGATCATCTGGGCATCCTGTGTTCCAGGAAAGTTTCCCGACGGTCAGGAAGACCATCTCAACAACCATCGCCTCTATTATACCACGACGAAAGACTTCAAGTCATTCGCCAAGCCCAAGCTGTTCTACGAACCTGGTTTCAGTGCTATCGACGCCACCCTCGTGAAAAGAGGCAAGGGCGACTATGTGATGGTGGTGAAGGACAATACCCGTCCAATGCGCAACATCAAGGTCGCATTCTCCAAGACCCCCTATGGCCCGTGGAGCGAAGCCTCCGCACCCTTCACCGAATCCTTCACCGAAGGACCCAGCACCGCTAAAGTGGGTGACTGGTGGTATATCTACTATGACTCTTACCGCCATGGCATCTATGGAGCCCACCGCACCAAAGACTTCATCCATTTCCAGGACCAGACGGGAGCGGTCAGTTTCCCTGTCGGCCACAAGCACGGTACCGTTTTCATGGCACCCGAGGAACTTGTGGAGGGGCTGGTCAAATACAACCGTGACGTGGTGCACTACAGCGGTAAGGCAATAGCCCGTCCAGAGCGTCATGACGGCGGGTTGAAACCCGTCGTAGGCGTTCACTCCATCCAGACGATGCGCGGTGAGCGCCCTTGGACCTACAACCACCAGCCCATGATGGCCTATTGGAACGGGCAGTTCCACCTGCACTACCTCACCGATCCCCGTCATGAGCATGAGGCCCCCGGGAAGACCATGTACCAGACCTCGAAAGACGGATACACCTGGAGTGACCCGGTGGAGCTCTTCCCTGAATACCAAGTGCCTGAGGGATGGACCAAAGAAGGCACCACATTCCCGCCGGCGCATGACCTGAAAGCCGTGATGCATCAGCGTGTGGGATGGTTTGCTGCGCCCAACGGGAAGTTGATCGCCACGGGCTACTACGGTATCTGTCTGACTGTGAAAGACGATCCCAACGACGGCAACGGCATCGGCCGCGTGGCGAGAGAGGTGAAGCAGGACGGCTCTTTCGGCCCGATTTACTTCATCTATTACAACCACGGTTTCAGCGAGAAAAACACCAGCTACCCCTACTATAAGAAATCCAGGGACAAAGCCTTTGTGAAGGCCGTCGACGCCCTTCTCGCCGACCCCATGCAACGCATGCAATGGGTGGAAGAAGCCGACCGCAACGACCCACTCATCCCCCTGCAGCAAGCTTACAAAGCCTTCTCGGGCTATACCCTGGCCGACGGCCGAAAGGTGGCCCTTTGGAAGCATGCTGTCACCAGTCTCTCGGCAGACGGCGGCAACACCTGGCGCGTACCCTGCGACCGAGCCCCCGGTTTCGTCAACTCCAATGCCAAGATCTGGGGCCAGCGGCTCACCGACGGCACCTATGCCACCGTCTACAACCCCGCCGAATACCGTTGGCCCCTGGCCATCTCGCTGAGCAAGGACGGCCTTGATTACACCACCCTCTCACTGGTACACGGCGAGGTGACGCCTCTGCGTCATGGCGGCAACTACAAGAGTTATGGTCCGCAATACACCCGAGGCATCCAGGAAGGCAACGGCATCCCCTGCGACAGCGACTTGTGGGTGACTTACTCCAACAACAAGGAAGACATGTGGGTGAGCCATATCCCCGTGCCCGTGCGCCTCGATGCCACCACCCAAGCCACTCCCTTCAGTCCTGACGCCACCTTGAGCAGTCTGACCGACTGGAACCTCTATATGCCCATCTTGTGTCCTATCAAACTGGAAGGCGGATGGTTGTCGCTCCACGACAGCGACCCCTACGACTACGCCAAGGCTGAACGCTTGATTCCCCGCACGAAGGAACTCGAGGTGGAGTTCGACCTCATCCCCGGACAAACCAAGAACGGAGAACTCGATATCGAGTTCGTGGACGACGCTGGTACCGTCTGCTCGCGTATCGTCGTCGACTCCACGGAGGCCATCCGGGTGAAAGGCGGAGCCCGTTATGGTACCATCCTCAGAAAATATGAGGCCGGCACCGAATACCATATCCGTGCCGTACTCTCCACTTCGCTGCACCGCGCCACTTATTACCTGAACGGCAAGAAAGCCTGCGAGAGGCAGTTTGACACCCCCGTGGAGCACATCACACGCATCGTGTTCCGCACGGGCATGCCTTTCGACCATCCCGACATCAACACCCCAGCCGACCAAGACTTCGACATGCCCCGCGCCGATGAGCGCGACGCCACTGCCAGTTACCGGATCGCACACGTCACCTCACGCTCCCTCGACGGCGACGCCTCATCATCCGTGCTGCGCTACGATGACTTCGCTCATTATGCAGAGCACTTCAATGCGATGGAGGACGAGAACATCGTGACTACCATCCCCAATGCACAGTCATCAGAGTGGATGCGGGCCAACATCCCCCTCTTCGACTGTCCGCAAGAGAATTTCCGTGAGATGTGGTACTACCGCTGGTGGACCCTCCGCAAGCACATCAAGCGCACCCCAGTGGGTTATGGCATGACCGAATTTCTCGTAGACCGCTCCTATGCCGACCGCTACAACCTCATCGCCTGTGCCATCGGACATCATGTGATGGAAAGCCGATGGCTGCGCGACACCACCTACCTGCACCAAATACTCCGCACCTGGTACTACGGCAACAACGGGCAAGCGATGACGAAGATGAACAAGTTCTCCAGTTGGAACGCCCATGCCGTGCGTCAGCTTTTCAAGGTGGAAGGCGACACCGCCTTCGTCCTCACCCTGAAGCCCCGTTTGGAGGAGGAGTATGCCCGCTGGGAGTCGACCAATCGTCTGCCCTCCGGCCTTTACTGGCAGGGCGACGTGCAAGACGGCATGGAAGAGAGCATCAGCGGCGGTCGAAAGAAGCAGTATGCCCGTCCCACCATCAACAGTTACATGTATGGCAATGCCAAGGCCTTGGCCTGGATGAACGGATTGACCCACAATGCCGAGAAGGCCCACCTCTACCAAGCGAAAGCCAACACCCTGCACGATCTCATCGTGACGTATCTGTGGAATGAGAAAGACCAGTTCTTCGAAACCCGCCGCGGCGACGTCGCCGACACACTGGCATCCGTGCGCGAGGCGATAGGCTACATCCCCTGGTATTTCCATCTCACCGAACTTGATCCGAAATATGACGTGGCATGGCAGCAACTTCTCGACGAGAAGGGGTTCTCCGCTCCCTATGGTCTTACCACCGCCGAGCGCCGACATCCACAGTTCCGCACCCATGGTGTGGGCAAATGTGAGTGGGACGGTGCTGTCTGGCCCTTCGCCACCTCACAGACCCTGACCGCTCTGGCCAACTACCTGAATGACTACCGTCTCCCGCATGTTGTCGGCGACTCCGTCTTCTTCCGGCAGATGGAGCTGTATGTGGAGAGCCAGCACCACCGCGGGCGGCCCTACATCGGCGAATACCTCGACGAGAAAAACGGAGCATGGCTCATGGGCGACCGCGAGCGCAGCCGTTACTACAACCACTCCACCTTCAACGACCTGATGATCACCGGCATCGTGGGATTTCGTCCGCAGGATGATGGAAGCATCGTGGTGAATCCCCTCGTGCCCGAAGACCGTTGGTCGTATTTCTGTCTGGACGGAGTGAACTACCGCGGTCACACGATCACTGTGATCTGGGATGCAGACGGCCAACGTTATCACCAAGGCAGCGGTCTCACCCTGCTCGTCGACGGCAAGCCATACGCCCACCGGAGCGACCTTGGCAAACTGTCCTACACCCTGTTTCAATAACCCCACTATCCTATGAGAAAAATCCTCGCCACCCTATTGCTGTCGGTAGCCGCAGGAGCCACAGCGCAGACCTTCGAGAACAAATTCACCCGTTCGCTGAGTGATGTGATGCGTGATGTGGAACGACGTTTCAATATCCGTTTGAAATACGACATGGACACCACCGGACTTCGTGTGCCCTATGCCGATTTCCGCATCCGTCCTTACAGTGTCGAGGAGACGCTGACCAACCTTCTCGCCCCCTTCGACTTCAAACCAGTGTACCAGCAAAAAAACGTGTGGAAAGTGAAGCGCTATGAATATCCCCGCCGGCAGCCCGCCGACGGTGAAAAGCTCATCACCTGGCTCTCCTCGCTCTATTCAGACAAGACGACATGGGAAGCCAGGCGTGACACACTGCGGCGGGAAGTTCGGCGACGCTTAGGAATAGACCCATTGAGGCACCTCTCCCTGTCTCAAGAAAACAAGTTCGGCCCAGTCAGGAAGCACGACGGCTACAGCGTCCAGAATTTCCAGCTCTCCACCGTCGATGGTCACACCCTCTGCGGAAGCATCTATTCGCCGGTCCCTCTGTCCTGGAAAAAGGCAAGAACCGACACGAAAGGCAACAGGAAGAGCGGGAAATATCCACTCATCGTATGTCCGAACGGTCATTTCAACGGCGGGCGTTACAATGCAGACCTGCAGAAACGTTACGCCACCCTTGCCCGCATGGGTGCGGTCTGCGTCAGTTATGACCTGTGGGGATGGGGCGAGAGCGAAGACGAGGTAGGAGCTGAAGCTCATCACACCAGCGAGGCCCACGTGATGCAAGCCTTCCATGGTCTGCGCGTTCTCGACCTGCTCTACAACCACAAGGACATCGACCCGACACGAGTCGGCGTGAACGGCGGGTCGGGCGGTGGCACACAAGCCGTACTGCTCTCCGTGCTCGATGACCGTTTCACCGCCAGCTGTCCAGTGGTCAGCATGTCATCGTGGTTTGATGGCGGTTGTCCGTGCGAGAGCGGCATGCCCATCCAGTTGGCCGGCGACGGCACCTGTAATGCCGAACTGGCCGCCACATTTGCCCCCAAGCCGATGATGGTGGTGAGTGACGGCGGCGACTGGACCAGTACCACCCCCACACTCGAATACCCCTACTTGCAGCGCATTTATGGTTTCTATGATGCGAAAGACCAAGTAAGCAATGTCCACCTGCCCGACGAGCGTCACGACTTCGGTCCCAACAAGCGCCAAGCAGTCTATCAATTCTTCGCCGACGTATTCGGTCTTGACCCCCGGAAACTCGACGAATCGAAAGTCACCATCGAGGATGAAGCCACCTTGCGGTTTCACCCCAAAAACTAATTGTCATGAACATCACTCCCCAGCACCCCGACACCGTTTTCACTGCTGATGAGCTCTTCACCGGGCGTCCTGCCATCGGCCAGACCTTACTTGTCGTTCTGATCCTCCTCACCTCGATGTATGCCGCCACTGCCTCGGCATCAGGAGCCCATCTCCTGTGGTACGACCATCCAGCCCGGAACTGGAACGAAGCCCTCCCCATCGGCAACGGGCGATTGGGAGCCATGGTCTACGGCAATGTATACAGTGAGCGCCTCCAGCTCAATGAAGAGACCATCTGGGCAGGGCAGCCCAACAACAACGCCAACCCCGAAGCCCTGGAATACCTGCCCAAGGTGCGCCAGCTTGTCTGGGAAGGCCGTTATAAAGAAGCCCAGGACATGGCCACCGCCCACGTACAAAGCAAGACCAACCACGGCATGCCCTACCAGCCCTTTGGCGACCTCTACATCACCTTTCCCGGTCAAGGCGGCTACGACCAATACTACAGGGAACTGTCGCTCGACTCTGCCCGGGCACTGACCCGCTACACCGCGAATGGTGTCGGTTATCAACGTGAATACCTTTCCTCCTTCAGCAGCAATGTGATTGCCATCCGTCTCACTGCCGACCAGAAAGGCATGATCACCTTCAATGCCCAGCTCACCTCTCCTCACCAGGACGTTCTGATCCAGAGCATTGACGATGAGATCCAGCTGAGCGGCACCACTTCCAACCATGAGGGTCTGAAAGGGAAAGTCACCTTCACGGGCCGGGTGGCAGCCCGGATCCGAGGAGGCCGTATGGAGAGCCGGGAAGGCGTGCTCACCGTGACCGGAGCCGACGAGGCCATCCTCTTCGTATCCATCGCCACCAATTTCAAGCATTATGACGACATCACCGGCAACGACACGTTGAAGTCGGAATCGATATTACGCGAGGCCCTCGCCATGGATTATGCCACGATGAAGCAGGAGCACACCTCGTATTACAAGCATTATTACGACCGTGTGCGCCTCGACCTTGGCCCCGACCAGTTCAGCAGTCTGACCACAGACCTCAGGGTGGAACAATTCAAGAACCACAACGACATGCATCTGGTGGAGACCTATTTCCAATTCGGGCGTTATCTGCTCATCTGTACCTCACAGCCCGGCAACCAACCGCCGACACTGCAAGGAATCTGGAACGACAAGATGTTTCCCAACTGGGACAGCAAGTACACCACCAACATCAACTGCGAGATGAACTACTGGCCCGCGGAGGTCACCAATCTCCCAGAACTCACCCAACCCCTCTTCTCACTCATCAAGGATGTCAGCGAGACAGGGCACAAGACCGCCCGCATCATGTATGGCGCTGACGGTTGGGTACTCCACCACAACACCGACATTTGGCGTGTGACGGGAGCCATCGACAAGGCCCCTTCCGGCCTTTGGCCCACAGGTGCGGCATGGATGTGCCAGCATCTCTGGGAGCACTGGCTTTACACCGGCGACCGGGATTTCCTCCGTGAAGTATTCCCCATCATGACCGGAGCAGCCCGTTTCCTCAACCAAGTCATGGTGCGCCATCCCGAAAAAGGCTATTGGGTGATCTGTCCGAGCCTCTCACCCGAGAACCAACACCCTTTCCAATCCACCACAGCCGCCGGCGTGACGATGGATAACGAACTCATCCGCGACCTCTTCAGCCATGTCATCGAAGCCTCCGCCATCCTGCGCGAACCCTTGGCACTCACCGACAGTCTGAAAGACAAGCTTGCCGGACTCCCTCCCCTGCAGATCGGCAGATGGGGCCAGTTGCAAGAATGGCTCGACGACTGGGACAACCCCGATGACACCCACCGGCATGTGTCACACCTCTACGGTCTTTTCCCCAGCAACCAGATCACCCCTCTCTCTACCCCCCAACTGGCAGAAGCTGCCAAGACCTCGCTGATACACCGCGGCGACCCCTCCACAGGATGGAGCATGGGTTGGAAAGTATGCCTGTGGGCACGACTGCTCGACGGCAATCACGCCCTCAAGCTCATCAGCGACCAACTCACCCTCGTGCGGACAGAAAAGAAAAAAGGCGGCACCTACAGCAATCTGTTCGATGCCCACCCCCCCTTCCAGATTGACGGCAATTTCGGATGCACCGCCGGCATCGCAGAGATGCTGCTCCAGAGTCACGACGGTACGGTGCACCTGCTCCCGGCACTCCCTGACGCATGGCCTTCGGGCACCGTGGAAGGGCTACGGGCACGTGGCGGATTCGAAGTAGACATGACCTGGAAGGACAACCAATTGGAAAGCGTCGGAGTGCGCTCCGCCAACGGAGGCACCATCCGCATCCGAAGCGCAGCAGCCCTGAAAGGCAAAGGACTCAAGAAACTCCCCTCCGCCAACGGCTACTACATCTACGAGAAGACATTCAAGAAAGGCGCCCCAACCGAAACATGGTTGGCCACCCATCAATGACAGACCTATGAAAAAGATTTTATCGTTATTCGTACTGATGCTGACCATCGCCACCACGACGACGGCAGCAAGCATCTACAAGCCATGGAGCCATGGCAAGCTGAAAGTATCCGACAACCACCTGTATCTGGTGCATGAGGACGGCCAGCCCTTCTTCTGGATGGGCAACACCTCCTGGCTTCTGCCCGAACGCCTCAACCGCGACGAAGTGGAATACTTCCTCACCCGTGAGCGCATGGAAGGCTACAACGTGGAGCAGATACAAGTGCTCTGCGCCATCCCCACCTACAATGTCTATGGCCAGCAAGCCAACAACGAGGAATTTGATTTCGAGCCCTTCACCCGCAATGGCACCTACGGTTACTGGGACCACCTCGATTATATCGTCGACCAGGCGTCACTCAACGGCATCTACATCGCCATGGACTGCATCTGGGGCTCTCAGATCAGCAAGATGGATGAAGAGAAAGCCGCCAGATACGGCCGTTTCCTCGGCGAGCGCTACAAAGACAAGCCCAACATCATCTGGATGATCGGTGGCGACATCATGGGCAACAAAGGGACCGCATCATGGGATGCGCTGGCCAGGGCCATCAAGCAAGCAGACCCCAACCATGTGATGACCTTCCACCCCCGCGGCCGTACCACCAGTGCATGGTGGTACAACGACCGAGAGTGGCTTGATTTCAACATGTTCCAGAGCGGCCATCGCCGTTACGGCCAGCGCAATGGTGACGGCGACTACACCATCAAGGACAACACCGAGGAGGACAACTGGCGCTACGTGGAGATGAGTTGGGAAAAGAAGCCCTTGAAGCCTGTCATCGACGGAGAGCCCTCCTACGAGGACATTCCCCAAGGGTTGCATGACTTCTCCGCCCCCCGCTGGCAAGACTACGATGTACGCCGCTATGCCTACTGGGCCGTTTTCGCTGGCTGTTTCGGCCACACCTATGGGCACAACAGCATCATGCAGTTCATGCGTCCCGGCGTACTCGCCTCCTTCGGAGCTGAGAAGTCGTGGTGGGATGCCATGAATGATCCCGGTTACCAGCAGATGAAATACCTGAAATGGCTGATGCTCACCTTCCCCTTCACCGAGCGTGTGGCCGACCAGAGCATCATCGCCGGTCAGAACGGAGAGCGTTACGACCGAGTCATCGCTACCCGTGGAAAGGACTACCTGCTCGTCTACAACTACAGTGGCAAGCCCATGCAAGTGGACCTCAGGAAGATCTCCGGCAAGAAGAAAAGCGTATGGCTGATGAATCCCGCCGACGGCAGTATCAGTTACCAAGGAGAGTATGAGAACGGCATCGCCGACTTCAGTTTCGACGGAGCCTATCTCCGCGGCAGCGACCGGGTATTGATCGCCGTGGACTATCAAAAAGACTACATCCAGAAAGACGCCACCCAACTGAAAGAGCAATGGTAAGAAGAAAGACCCTCACCCTTCTGCTGTGCCTCATTGCACTCACCACAGCAGCAGCCAAGAAGAAAACAGCCCCCATCCGGGTGACAGACCTTCGCACAGAGCACCTGTGCAACCCCATGAGCATCGACACCCCCACGCCACGTCTGGGCTGGTGCATCGAAGCCGACGTGAATGACGTGGTCCAAACCCGTTACCACATCATCGTGGCATCCACCCCGGAGAAGGCGGAAGTCCTCGAAGGCGACCTGTGGGACACCACCGTGGAAAGCAGCCAGTCACAATGGATCGAGTATCAAGGGAAGGAGCTCAGGAGCGACACCCCATGTTTCTGGCGGGTGAAAGTATCAACCACCCGAGGCGAGACGGATTGGTCGGAAGTAGCCCGATGGAATGTGGGATTGTTGACCGAATCCGACTGGTCAGGCCGATGGATTGGCCTGAACCATACCATGCCGTGGGACGAGGAGAGCGAGCACAGCCGCCTCTCCTCCCGCTACCTCAGACATCAGTTTGAACTGTCGAAGGAAGTGCGGCGCGCCACGCTCTACATCTGCGGTCTCGGCATGTATGAGGCCTACATCAACGGCCGGCACGTGGGCGACAGCCAAGTGCTCTCCCCCGCTCCCACCGACTATCGCAAGACCGTGCTCTACAACGCCTTCGACGTGACATCCCTCCTCAGCAAGGAAAACGCCATCGGCGTGGTGCTCGGCAATGGCCGTTACTACACCATGCAGCAAGACAAGAAGCCCTACAAGATCACCCGCTTCGGTTATCCCACCTTGCGCCTTAACCTCATCGTGGAATTTGCCGACGGAAGCCGGAAGACCATCTCCACTGATGAGAAATGGAAACTCACCCCCGACGGTCCTATCCGTTCGAACAACGAATACGACGGTGAGACCTATGACGCCCGGAAGGACTTAGGCCGCTGGACGGAATACGGCTACGACGACTCTCAATGGATGGCAGCCGAGCGCACCGCCATCCCCATGGGAACACTCCGTGGAGCCATGTCGCCCAACATGACCGTATGGAGCCAGGTGCATCCCAAGTCATTGACGTTGAAAGACGGCAAACTGATCCTCGACATGGGACAGAACATGGCAGGATGGTTGAGCATGCGTCTCTCCCGCCTTCAAGCAGGCGACTCCGTCGTCGTGCGCTACGCCGAGCGGCTTGACTCCGCCGGCAATCTATGGGTGGAGAATTTCCGCCATGCCCACAGCACCGACCGCTATTACGCCAATGGCAAGGAAGACGCCACTTGGTGGCGCCCCACGTTTGTCTACCACGGATTCCGCTATGCCGAAATCAGCGGACTGCCGTATGCCAGCATCGAAGACTTCGTGGGCGAGGTCGTCTCCGACGAGATGGAAGAGACCGGAGCGTTCCGCTGTTCGAACGACGTGCTGAACACCGTCTATCGCAATGCCCGCTGGGGCATATTGAGCAACTACAAAGGCATGCCTGTAGACTGTCCGCAACGTGATGAGCGACAGCCCTGGTTGGGCGACCGCACCGCCGGTTGTCTGGGCGAGTCCTACCTCTTCGACAACCACGGTCTCTACGCCAAATGGATGCGTGACATCTGTGAGGCCCAGCGCGAAGACGGATGCATACCCGATGTGGCCCCCGCATTCTGGAACTACTACAGTGACAACGTGACCTGGCCGGCAGCCCTGCCTCAGGGGTTGAAAATGCTGTACCAGCAATACGGCGACGATGCCCCGCTGCGAAAATACTACTCCAATGTGAAGCGGTGGCTGCAACACCTCAAGACCCAATACCAGCGCGACGGCATCATCGAGCGCGACCGTTACGGCGACTGGTGCGTACCCCCAGAGAGCGAGACCCTGATACATAGCGAGGATCCCGCCCGCATCACCGACGGCAGTCTCATCTCCACAGCCTACTACTATTATCTTTGCAAGGAGATGGGGTCCTATGCCCGCAAACTCGGCCATGCGGACGACGCGGGCTGGTTTGACTCAGAAGCCTCACTGACCCGGAAAGCCTTCAACCACCGCTTCCTCACCCGTAAGGAGAACACCGCCACCGTCGCAGGTCACCTGCTCTATCCCGACAGCACCTACTACGGAAACAACACTGCCACGTCGAACATCCTCGCCTATATTTTTGACCTATGCGAGGACGCCTACGTGAGAGAACAGGTGGAGAAGAACATCATCAAGAACATCATCACCGACAACAACGGTCATGTGTCGTGCGGAGTCATCGGCATCAGCTGGCTCATGCACGCCCTCTCCTCCATGGGCCGCACCGACATCGCCTGGTTGTTGGCCACCAACAAGACCTACCCTTCCTGGGGCTACATGGCCGAGCATGGCGCCACCACCATCTGGGAACTCTGGAACGGCGACACCGCCTCACCCAAGATGAACTCCGGCAACCATGTCATGCTGCTGGGCGACCTTTTATCGTGGCTTTTTGAGAAGACAGCCGGCATCATCCCTGCAGAACCAGGCTACAAGAGCATCCTGTTGCAGCCCGATTTCACCGTGGATGAGATGAATGACATCGAAGCCTCCTATCAGAGCATTTACGGCAAGATCGTGAGTCGTTGGAAGAAAGAGAACGGCCTGCTGAAATGGCATGTCGAAGTGCCCCCCAACACCACTGCGAAAGTGGTGTACGGCGACAACACATCCGAAATCCTTCCCTCCGGCCATCATGACCTCACCCACCAGTTGCCGCAACGCGGCAGTCAGGTCATCGTCGATGAGTTTCTCTATGAGCAGGCCCCATTCCCCCAATGCCATTCTGCCAGTATCGTAGAGACGAAAAAAGGAGACCTCGTGGCCACCTACTTCGGAGGCACGAAAGAGCGCAATCCCGATGTCAGTATCTGGGTGAGCCGTAAGCCCAAAGGCAGCAGCACATGGTCCGCACCGCAGATGGTGGCAGATGGTGTGGAGCCACGAGACCTCGTCCCCGACCCCAATGGCAAAGTCAGTCTTGTGACGGCCAGCACCCGTCCGGCATTCGGCGCGCAGTTCACGCCCATGCCCGAGTGGAACAGCAACCGAGGAGAAGCCCGTATCGGCAACGCTTACCGTGAAGCCTGCTGGAACCCCGTACTCTTTGAGACCCCTTCGGGCGATTTGCACCTCTATTTCAAGATCGGACCCAATGTGTCGGGCTGGAAGGGATGGCGAGTCATCTCCAAGGACGGTGGCAAGACGTGGGGCAAGCGTGAGCCCCTGCCTGATGGTTTCTATGGTCCGGTCAAGAACAAGCCCGTGCTGCACCAAGGCCGTCTCATCGCCCCCACGAGCGATGAGCGCAACGGCTGGAAGATCTATTTTGAGCTCAGCGACGACATGGGAAAGACCTGGCGCCGAACCGCCTTCGTCGAAGCCGACTCTGGCGTGAAGGTCATCCAGCCCAGCATCATCATCCTCCCCGACGGTCGTCTTGAGGCCCTCTGCCGCACCCGCAGCCGCCATATCGGCGTGAGCTACAGCAGTGACAACGGCGAGACCTGGAGTAAGTTGCAGTTGATCGACACCCCCAACAACAACAGCGGTCTGGACGCCGTCACCCTGCGCGGCGGTGGCTATGCGCTCATCTGCAACGACTGGCCCATCGAGCCGACCAAGGAGAAGGGTGCCCGCACGCCCCTCTCGATCCTCCGCAGCGACGACGGCCACACCTGGAAACATTGGATCACGCTGGAGGACAGTCCGATCTCACAATATTCCTACCCCTCCATCATCCAGAGCCGCGACGGTCATATCCACGTGGTCTATACCTGGCGCCGCCAACGAGTGAAACATGTGGAACTGGTCGTAGACTGACCCCTCGGCCTGCCTCATCCATCAGAAACCCACAAAAACGATATGAAATGAGAAAATACATCTTTTCGCTATTCTTGTTGCTGTCGGCAGCAGCCCAAGCACAAACCACCTCAGTGGCCGGTTTCTTCCCCCTCAAGGATTCCGGGCGCATCATCTATCAGTTTAATGAGGGATGGCGCTTCCTGTTGGGCGATGCCCAAGGCGCAGAAGCCATCACGCACGATGACTCCCGGTGGGAGATCGTGAGTATCCCCCACACCGTGCGCCTTGAGCCCTCGGAGTGCAGCGGCAGCCGCAACTACCAAGGCATCTGCTGGTATCGGAAGCATTTCACAATACCTCAGGACATGCAGGGCAAAGACATCACCCTGCATTTCGAAGGTATCATGGGCAAGCAGGAAGTGTATGTCAACGGCATGTTGATCAAGAAGCATTTCGGAGGCTACCTGCCCATCACCGTCAATCTCTCCGGCAAGGACCACGAAAGGCTGAATCTCAAGCCCGGCGAGCGTTGTGTTGTCGCCGTCAAGGCCGACAACAGCGACGACACCGAATATCCTCCAGGCAAGAAACAAACCCAGCTCGATTTCTCCTATCACGGAGGTATGTACCGTGACGCCTGGCTCATCGGCAAGCCATCGCTTCATATCACCGACGCCGTGGAACGTAACGAGGTGGCTGGAGGCGGAGTTTTCCTCCATTATGACAACATCTCCGAAAAGGGAGCCGACGTGATGATCGATGTGGAGATCTGCAAGGACGACGCGACCGACATCAAGCCCGAGATTGTGGCCCGTATCAAGGATGCCACCGGCAAGGTGGTGAAAACAGCCAAGGCCAAGATCGCCATGCCCCATTATCCGGGACTCACGGCCAGCATGACCCTGTCTACCCACCTCGACAAGCCCCATCTCTGGTCGCCCGAGGACCCCTATCTCTACGATGTGGAGATCATGGTGATGAACGGCAAGAAATGCCATGATGGCGGCATCTTGAAGATGGGCATCCGCAAAGCCGAGTTCCGCGGCAAGGACGGCTTCTGGCTCAACGGCAAACCCTACCACCAACTCGTCGGCGGCAACCGTCATCAAGATTTCGCCTATGTGGGGAATGCCCTTCCCAACAGTCAGCAGTGGCGGGATGCCAAACGGCTGAAAGACGCTGGTATGACCATCATCCGTGCCGCGCACTATCCACAAGATCCATCGTTCATGGATGCCTGCGACGAACTGGGCCTGTTCATCATCGTCCCGACTCCCGGGTGGCAATACTGGAACAAGGCACCCGAATGGGGAGAAATGGTGCATCAGAACACCCGTGAGATCATCCGCCGCGACCGCAATCACTGCAGTGTGCTGATGTGGGAACCCATCCTCAACGAAACCCGTTATCCCAAGGATTTCGCGCTCAAGGCCCTGGCCATCACCCGTGAGGAGTTTCCTTATCCAGGCCGTCCTGTGGCCGCTGCCGACATGAACTCATCCGGTGTGAAAGACAACTACGACGTGCTTTATGACTGGGCCGACAATATCGGCAAGGGCACCCTTGACACCGACAAATGCATCTTCACCCGCGAGTGGGGCGAGTATGTTGACGACTGGTATGCCCACAACGCCATCAACCGTGCCGCCCGTGGCTGGGGAGAACACGCCATGCTGGATGCCGCCCTCTCACTGACCGACACCTACGGCATGATGTATCGGGGTCAACGGCAGTTTATCGGCGGTTGCCAGTGGCATCCTTTCGATCACCAGCGCGGCTATCATCCCGATGCCTATCTCGGAGGCATCTACGATGCTTTCCGTCAGAAGAAATACGCATTCGAAGCCTTCCGGTCGCAGATGGAAATCACTTCGGAAAACGGCCCCATGGTATTCATCGCCCATGAGATGACCCCCTTCTCGAATCCCGATGTCGTGGTCTTCAGCAACTGCGACAGCGTGCGTCTGACCTCCTACAACGGAGCCAGGACACTGACACTCCCTGTGGTTCATGATCCTTCGGGCATCCCCAACGCACCTGTCGTGTTCAAGGATTTCTGGGATTTCTGGGAAGCCCGCAACCACAGCTATACCCGTCGTGACTGGGAGAGCGTTTCATTCGTGGCAGAAGGCATCATCGACGGGCAGGTGGTATGTTCTGAGAAGCGCATGCCCTCCCGCCGCAGCACGAAGATCCGGCTCTATGCCGATGAGATGGGCAAGCCCCTGGTTGCCGACGGCAATGACTTCATCGTCGTTGTGGCCGAGATCACCGACGACAACGGCCATGTGCGCCGTCTTGCCCGTGAGCACGTCACCTTCACTGTCGAGGGCGAGGGAAGCATCATCGACGACGGACAGATCGAAGCCAACCCACGGGCTGTGGAATGGGGCAGTGCGCCTATCCTCGTGCGCAGCACCCACCATGCAGGAAAGATTCGCATCATCGCCCGTCCCACCTTTGAGGGCACCCATGCACCGAGCGCCGACACCCTCGTGATCGAAAGTGTGCCTTACGAAGGCAAGCTGTGCTACATGGAGGAAAGTTATGCTGCAAAAGCCCCGACCCGCACCATGCAAACCGTCAATGCATCGGGCACATCTTTCCAACCTACCACTCTATCGGAGGAAGAGAAGCGCAAATCCCTTGAGGAGGTAGAAAAGCAGCAGCAGGATTTCGGAATACAATAACTCACTGAATGGTGTACAACCGAATAATTATGGTCGAGTAAGACCATTGCCTTGCCCTTAAGCAGATAGAGCGTATTTGAATCACAGCCAGCATTTTCGGAGTGCTGGCTGTGATTCTGTTTTGAGCGTATAGGCATGATGGACTACAGTAGAGGATGAATCCCATTCGCATAAGAAAGTAGAGACGTCGCATTGAGGCGTCTCGGCGCAGTTCATTTCTTCCGAGGACGGCATAGGACAGCGGACTATCCGAAATAGCTTATATTCGAAAAAAGCTATTTATTCTTGATTTAATCATATTTTTTGCATATCTTT